>PPYF01370438.1_pt1 | contig 25565 bp, 18 predicted proteins | sample 1559871 | NCBI WGS metagenome assembly PPYF01 (sample SAMN08240021, study PRJNA423297) | Human gut metagenome, whole genome shotgun sequencing project. | reverse complement strand
GCCGTGCGCTCCGGCACGGGCTGCTCCTGCGCCCGCTCGGCGACGTGCTTTACTTCAATCCGCCGCTGAACATCGGGCGCGATGACCTCAACACCGCCATCGCACAGATGAAGGCGTCGATGGATGAGGTGCTGGGGAGATAAAGAAGGATGGCGGACTGCTGTACGAGGGGCGATGAACCTCGTACGGCAGTCTTTTTCGTAGAGAGTAATTTTCACTGATTGAACGGGGGACGTATTCCATGCTATAATAGCATCATTCGAATTCGTGCAAAGGGAGGTGTGGCAATGCCGCTGGATGAGTTTGCGTGGCGCGTGCGCCTCGCACGCCGACGCAGGGCGAGTCAGCGTAAGTTTCGCGCGGCAGCAGGGGTGATCGTCCTGGCAATCGCCGTCCTCGCGTGGTATCTCGGCTACTACATACAGCGTCCCGCCTACGCTCTCGAGCAGGCGGCGGCAGCGCTCACCGCGCATGATGCGGAGGCGTTTCAGCGGCGCGTGAATATCAATGCTGTAACGGCGGCGGGATATGACGATCTCACCTACGTCCTCTTTTCGGGCGATACACATCTGAAGGAAAAAGAACGAAATAAATCGGGAAAGTTCTACGAGAGCATCAAGGACAGCGTCGCAGGCGGGATGGCGCAGAGCATTTTGACGGCGGTCGGGAGCGGGACGTGGCCGACCCCTGAGGGCGTAGACCCGCTGAAGGGACGCCAGCTCGGCATCGACTTTGAGTATCTCATGGAGTGCAGCCACCTGCGCGACACGACCCTCCTGCACATCGACAGCGTTGTGCGGGACGGGAGCACCGCAATGGCGAACATTACCGTGCGCGACGAGGGGACCGACCTAGAGTTCCCCCTGCAGCTGCGCATGGAGCGCGGCGATACGGGCTGGCAGGTCGTGCGCATCGTGAACTATCGTTCCTATCTCGAGGCAGTGCAGAAGGCGGCGGCGAGCAACCTCGGGCGCTACATCGACGCGACGCGCCCGATTGTCGACCGCTATAACGGCGTTTTCCGCTCGAAACAGCGGGAGTTCCGCAATCTGACCGAGACGGGACGCAGTACCTATACGACGGTCTACCGCAAGTCACTGACCAATCTCCTGCAGGAGGATATGATTCCCCTGCTCAAGAAGTATCAGAAGGAGCTGGACGGCGTAGATGTTCCCCACGGCGCACAGTATCTTGCTGCACAGCGCAAGGCGGCGACGGAGGCGTTTATCGGTGCGTATGAGAGTTTCGTCAAGGGGCTCAACGGCGGGACGCCCGAGGACTTTGCACGGGCGGAGACCCTGCACAAGATGGCGCTCTCCTATGATCTGCGTGTCGGCGACATGATCCGCCGCGGTGCGGTAAGTGCGGAGACGCCCGCAACACCGTGAAAATGGATGAAAAAAGCGCTGTACGATATCAAATATCGTACAGCGCTTTTTTGCGTTGCCGTCAGAACGCGGGAACAATCGCGCCCTTGTACTTATCGTTGATGAAGTTCTTGACCGTCTCAGAGTGGAGCGCCTTGACGAGCGCCTGAATCTCGGGGCGGTTCTCATCGCCCTGGCGGACGACGAGGATGTTGACGTACGGCGAGGTCTTGTCCTCCATGATGAGGGCGTCGCGCGTCGGCACGAGATCTGCCTGCATTGCCCAGTTCGTGTTGATGACGGAGATATCGACGTCATCCAGCGTGCGCGGCAGCTGCGGCGCCTCGATCTCCTGGATCTTGAGGTGCTTCGGGTTGTCGACGATGTCCTGCACCGTCGCCGTCGTACCGGCACCATCCTTCAGCTTGATGAGGTTCGCACGCGCGAGGAGCAGCAGCGCACGGCCGCCGTTCGTCGGATCGCTCGGGATGGAGACGGATGCGCCGTCCTTCAGCTCGTCGAGCTCCTTGATCTTGTGCGAGTAGACGCCCATCGGCTCGATGTGGACACCGAGAACGTTCACGAGCTTCAGCTCGGGGTGCTCCTCAACAAAATTCTTCAGGTATGGCTCGTGCTGGAAGAAGTTCGCGTCGATCTCCTTATCGTTCGTGGCGATGTTCGGCTGAACATAGTCGTTGAACTCGACGATTTCGAGCTTTACGCCTTCCTTTTCGAGCTCGGGGCGGATCGCCTCGAGGATCTCCGCGTGGGGAACGGGCGATGCACCGACCTTGACGACCTTCTCCGCCTTGGCGTTGTCGGCGGGCTTGTCTGCGCTGCCGCCGCAGCCGGCGAGGGCAAATGCGGTGACGGCAAGCACAAGAGCGAGCAGTTTTTTCATAAAGTACCTCCTTTGAAAAATTGATCTCTAAGAATTTATTTCTTATTCAGCCGTGCGGCGAGGGTATTGCCTGCAAACTGCACGAGCTGGACGAGAACGATGAGAATGACGACAGTTGCGAGCATGATGTCGGGGCGGAACCGCTGATAGCCGTAGCGGATCGCGAGATCACCAAGACCGCCGCCGCCGATCGCACCGGCCATGGCGGACTCGCCGACGAGTGCGATGACGACCGTCGTGAGCTGGCTGACGATGCCGGGCATGGACTCCGGCAGGAGCACGCGCGTCACAATCTGCAGCGGCGTCGCCCCCATGGAGAGCGCCGCCTCGATGAGACCGTGCGGCACCTCGCGCAGCGAGGTCTCCACCTGCCGTCCGATGAACGGGACCGAGGCGATGACGAGCGGTACCATCGCCGCCGTCGTGCCGATCGCCGAGCCGACGATGAGACGGGTCAGCGGGATGATTGCCACCATCAGGATGATGAACGGGATGGAGCGGATCGCGTTGACCACCGCGCCGATCGAGCGGTTCACCGCCGGCGCATCGAGGATCTCGCCCTGCGCTGTCACGTGCAGGAGCACGCCGAGCGGGATGCCGAGCGCACTCGAGATGACCATACTGACCGCGACCATATAGACGGTCTCTCCGAGTGCCTTAGTCAGCAGGGGAATCATTTCGGCGGACATAGCCGATCACCTCCTGTTTCAAATGCCGTTCCGAGAGATAGTCAATGGCGCGCTGTATCTCCTCCGGTGCACCGCGCATCCCGATAATCATGCGCCCGAACGGCAGCTCCTTGATCTGGTCGAGTGTACCGAAGAGCATCGTCACCTCAATGGTTGGGAAGCGGCGGATCATCTCCGCGAGCACGGGATCGTCCGCGCGCTCGCCGAGGAATGTAAGGCGCAGGAGCATATAGCTCCCCTCGCTCGGCGCTTCTTCGATGGAATTTCCGCGAAATGCCGTCGGCAGTTCGTTCGATAGGAGCACGCTGATGAACTCCTTCGTGATCGGCTGCTGCGGTGCGGTGAACACGTCCACCACATCACCCTCCTCGGCGATGATGCCGCCGTCGAGGACGGCAACGCGGTCACAGATATCCTTGATGACCTGCATTTCATGCGTGATGACGACGACGGTCAGTCCCATACGGCGGTTGATGTCGCGGATGAGCGCGAGGATGGACTTCGTTGTCTGCGGGTCGAGTGCCGAGGTTGCCTCGTCACAGAGCAGTACCTTCGGATCTCCTGCGAGTGCGCGCGCGATGCCGACGCGCTGCTTCTGCCCGCCCGAGAGATGGCTCGGGTAGGCATTTGCCTTGTCGCCGAGCCCGACCAGCGTGAGCAGCTCCGTCACCTTGGGGCGGAGCTCCTCGGCAGACTTCCCTGCGAGCCGCAGCGGGAATGCCACGTTGTCGTAGACCGTCGCAGAGGACAGCAGATTAAAGTGCTGAAAAATCATGCCGATGTGCCGCCGCTCCTCGCGCAGCTCGTTCTCTGAGACCTGCATGAGATCGCGTCCATCCACGAAAACTGCACCGCTCGTCGGGCGCTCGAGCATATTGATGCAGCGAATGAGCGTGGACTTCCCTGCACCCGACAGACCGATGATGCCGTAGATGCTGCCGCGCTCAATCGTGAGATCGATGCCGCGCAGAGCGTGCACATCGCCTGCGTATGTTTTGACAATATTCTTTAGCTGTATCATTTGTAGCCTTTCTTTATCGATACCGATTAAACGTAGCATAGACGCGCCGCTTTGTCAATGACTTCGCTGTTTGATGGAGGTCGTGTCGGTACGCTATTGCCTGTGCTCCTACCGGAAAATGCAAAAATAGAAAAATCCCCCCCCTTGACACGGTATCTCCGATGTAGTATCATACAATGACCTATTGACGTAAGTATGGGATTTGTGCGCCTTTTTTCAGGGGAGGACGCCGCGCAGTATGCTGTGCGGTTAGAAAGGACAAGAGAGCAAGGTACTCACATGGCTGCCTTGTTCTTTTTGTGTCTGTTCAATTCTGAGAGCGGCGCTCAGATGCCAGAAGATATTCCAGCGAAAGGGTGACAGCGTTCATGTTCAATCCTGTGTCGGTCGGCCGTCGAACCCGCTACAGCTACGCGCGGATCAAAGAAGTGATGGAGATGCCGCATCTTCTTGACATCCAGCGCGAGAGCTATCGGTGGTTTCTCGAGGTGGGGCTTGCGGAGATTTTCCGCGACATCTCGCCCATTCAGGATTTCTCCGGGAATCTCATCCTTTCCTTTGAGTCGTTTGCGCTCGGTGAGCCGAAGTACGATCTCGATGAGTGCAAGGAGCGCGATGTGACGTATGCCGCGCCCCTGCGCGTCAACGTGCGCCTCGTGAACCGTGAGACGGGCGAGATCAAGGAGCAGGAGGTCTTCATGGGCGATTTCCCGCTCATGACGGATACGGGGACGTTCATCATCAACGGCGCAGAGCGCGTCATCGTCAGTCAGCTCGTCCGCTCGCCCGGTACGTACTACGGTGTGGAAATCGATACGACGGGCAAGGAGCTCTACAACGCGACGATGATCCCGAATCGCGGCGCGTGGATCGAGCTGGAGACGGATGCAAACGACATCGTCTCCGTGCGTATCGATCGTACGCGCAAGATGCCCGTGACCTATCTCATCCGCGCCCTCGGCTACGAGACGGACGCGGAGATTCGTGCGCTCTTCGGCGACGATCCGCGCATGCTCGCAACGATCGAGCGCGATACGGACGAAGTCAAGACGCGCAGCCGCGCGGTCATCGAGATCTACCGCCGTCTGCGTCCGGGTGAGCCCGCGAACGAGGACAATGCGCGTCAGCTTCTCGAGACGCTGTTCTTTGACCCGCGCCGCTACGACCTCGCGACGGTCGGCCGCTACAAGCTGACGAAGAAGCTCGGCTGGCGCCGCCGCCTGTTGGGCAAGGTGCTCGCCGAGCCCGTTGTGGACGTGGAGACGGGCGAGATCGTCTTCCCGAAGGGCGAGCCGATCACGCCTGCGATGGTGGATGCGGTCAGCGAGGAGCGCGAGACGGCGCTCTTCGGCGACGGCGAGCTCATCGCATTTCAGGTACAGAAGCCCGACGGCGAGATCTATCGGATGCTCTGCGCACCGACGCGCGACTATCAGTACCGCACGGTGACGCGCGAGGACATCATGGCGGCGATCAGCTACCTCCTCGGCCTCATGGACAGCTTTGGCAATACGGACGACATCGACCATCTCGGCAACCGCCGCGTGCGTGCCGTGGGCGAGCTGCTGCAGAACCAGTTCCGCATCGGCCTCTCGCGCATGGAGCGCGTCGTGCGCGAGCGCATGTCGATCCAGGAGACGGAGAGCATCACGCCGCAGGGGCTCATCAATATCCGCCCCGTCGTGGCGGCGGTAAAGGAGTTCTTCGGCTCCTCGCAGCTCTCGCAGTTCATGGATCAGCACAACCCGCTCTCCGAGCTGACGCATAAGCGCCGCCTTTCGGCACTCGGCCCCGGCGGTCTCTCGCGCGAGCGCGCGGGCTTTGAGGTGCGCGACGTTCACAACTCGCACTACGGCCGCATGTGCCCGGTCGAGTCGCCGGAAGGTCCGAACATCGGTCTCATCGGCTCGCTCGCCAACTATGCGCGTGTGAACCGTTTCGGCTTTATGGAGACGCCGTATCGCCGCGTGGACAAGGAACATCACCGCGTGACGGAGGATGTGCGCTACCTCACGGCGGACGAGGAGGACGATCTCATCATCGCGCAGGCGAATGAGCCGCTCGATGCGAATGAGTACTTTGTCAACGAGCGCGTGACGGCACGTTTCCACGAGGAGACGGGACTGCATCCGCGCGAGCGTGTGGACTATATGGACGTGTCGCCGCGCCAGGTCTTCTCCATCGCAACGGCGATGATCCCGTTCCTCGAAAACGACGATGCGAACCGTGCCCTCATGGGTGCGAACATGCAGCGTCAGGCGGTGCCGCTCCTGCGGACGCAGGCGCCGCTCGTCGGTACGGGCATGGAGTACAAGGCGGCGTGCGACTCGGGCGTTATGGTGCTCGCAAAGCACGCCGGCGAGGTCACGGACGTTACAGCAGATGCGATCACCGTCCGCTCGGACGAGGGCGCATTTGATACCTATAAACTGCAGAAGTTCATCCGTTCGAACCAGGCGACCTGCATCAACCAGAAGCCGCTCGTCTACGCGGGCGACCGCGTGACGGAGGGGCAGCCCATCGCCGACGGTCCCTCGACGGACAACGGCGAGCTCGCCCTTGGCTACAATATTATTGTTGCCTATATGCCGTGGGAGGGCTACAACTACGAGGACGCCATCCTCCTCAGCGAGAATCTCGTCAAGCGCGATCTCTACACCTCGATCCACATCGAGGAGTATGAGTGCGATGCGCGCGACACGAAGCTCGGCCCCGAGGAGATCACGCGCGACATCCCGAATGTGGCGGAGGAAGCGCTCAAGGATCTCGACGAGGACGGCATCATCTCCATTGGTGCGGACGTGCGCCCCGGCGATATTCTCGTCGGCAAGGTCACCCCCAAGGGCGAGACGGAGCTGACGGCAGAGGAGCGCCTGCTGCGCGCGATCTTCGGCGAGAAAGCACGCGAGGTGCGCGATACCTCGCTGCGCGTGCCGCACGGCGAGGCGGGCAAGATCATCGACGTGAAGATCTTTACCCGTGAGAACAACGATGAACTGCCGCCCGGCGTCAACCGCCTCGTGCGCGTCTATATTGCACAGAAGCGCAAGATCTCAGTCGGCGACAAGATGTCCGGCCGTCACGGGAACAAGGGTGTCGTCTCGCGCATCATGCGCCAGGAGGACATGCCGTTCCTGCCGGACGGCACGCCGGTCGATATCGTGCTGAACCCGCTCGGCGTTCCGTCGCGTATGAACATCGGTCAGGTCTTGGAGACGCATCTCGGCATGGCGTGCCGCGTCCTCGGACAGCGCATCAAGGACGGCGATCCAACGGTGGAGGGCGATCTCCGCGCGGCGGGCTATGATTTCGATAAAAACGGGATGCCCGTGCCCGACGTGGCCGGAATCCACATCGCGACCCCGGTCTTTGACGGCGCGGGCGACGATGACGTATTCGGCACGATCCGCGCGGCGGGACTTCCCTCCGACGGCAAGACCGTGCTCTACGACGGCCGCACGGGCGAGCCGTTCGAGAACCGCGTCACGGTCGGCTGCGTCTACATGCTGAAGCTGCATCATCTGGTTGACGACAAGATTCATGCGCGCTCCACGGGGCCGTACTCGCTCGTCACGCAGCAGCCGCTCGGCGGCAAGGCGCAGTTCGGCGGACAGCGTTTCGGCGAGATGGAGGTCTGGGCACTCGAGGCATACGGCGCGGCGTACACCCTGCAGGAGATCCTGACGGTGAAGTCCGACGACGTGGTCGGCCGTGTCAAGGCATACGAATCCATCGTCAAGGGGGACAACATCCCCGAGCCGGGCGTACCCGAGTCGTTCAAGGTGCTCATCAAGGAGCTGCAGGCGATCGGCCTCGACATCAAGGTACTCAATGAGGACGCGAAGGAAATCGCGATCCGCGACGAGGAGGACGAGGACATCAACGAAAAGGCACGTTCTCTCGACCTCGATGTGGAGGGCGTGGACGAGAACGGTGCCGCACCGCCTCCTCCTGCGGATGACTACGAGGAGAACGTGGAGGCTGAGGAGTCTGCGGATGAGGATCTCATCGCTGACCTCGGCACCGACGAGGATCTTGCGGCGGACGACATGGATGCGATTCTCCATGGCGGACTGGACGACATCGACAATCCTCATGAGGACGATCTATAAGGAAGGGAGTGGCAGCTGTTGCTGGATGTAAACAATTTTGACTCGATGCGGATCGGACTCGCTTCTCCCGATAAAATTCGTGCATGGTCGCACGGCGAGGTAAAAAAGCCGGAGACCATCAACTACCGTACCTTGAAGCCCGAGCGTGACGGCCTCTTCTGCGAGCGCATCTTTGGACCGACACGCGACTGGGAGTGCCACTGCGGAAAGTACAAGCGCATCCGCTACAAAGGCGTTGTCTGCGACCGCTGCGGCGTCGAGGTGACGCGCGCAAAGGTGCGCCGAGAGCGCATGGGGCATATCGAGCTCGCCGCACCCGTCTCACATATCTGGTACTTCAAGGGCATTCCGAGCCGCATGGGACTCATCCTCGATGTCTCCCCGCGTTCGCTTGAAAAGGTGCTCTACTTCGCCTACTACATCGTCCTTGATGCGGGCGAAACCGATCTGAAGAAAAAGGAGCTGCTCTCCGAGCGCGAATATCACGATGCGCTCGAAAAGTACGGCAATACCTTCCGTGTTGGCATGGGCGCGGAGGCGATCAAGGAGCTCCTCGAGGAGCTGGATCTTGAGCAGATGAGCGCACAGCTGAAAAACGACGTGCGGACGACCTCCGGACAGAAGAAGGTGCGTGCCATCCGCCGCCTTGAGGTGGTTGAGGCATTCCGCAAGTCCGGCAATCAGCCTTCGTGGATGATCATGGACGTCGTGCCCGTCATTCCGCCTGACCTGCGCCCCATGGTGCAGCTCGACGGCGGACGCTTCGCGACCTCTGATCTCAACGACCTCTACCGCCGCGTCATCAACCGCAACAACCGCCTGCGCCGTCTGCTCGACCTCGGTGCGCCCGACATCATCGTGCGCAACGAGAAGCGCATGCTGCAGGAGGCGGTGGACGCGCTCATCGACAACGGCCGCCGCGGCCGCCCCGTCACAGGCCCCGGCAACCGTGCGCTGAAGTCGCTCTCGGATATGCTCAAGGGCAAGCAAGGGCGCTTCCGTCAGAACCTCCTCGGCAAGCGTGTCGACTACTCGGGACGCTCCGTTATCGTCGTCGGCCCGGAGCTGAAGCTCCATCAGTGCGGCCTGCCGAAGGAGATGGCGCTCGAGCTCTTCAAGCCCTTTGTCATGAAAAAACTGCAGGCGGACGGCGCTGCCCACAACATCAAGTCGGCAAAGCGCATGGTCGAGCGCGCACGCCCCGAGGTCTGGGACGTGCTCGAGGATGTCATCAAGGAGCATCCCGTGCTCCTCAACCGTGCGCCGACGCTGCATCGTCTGGGCATTCAGGCCTTTGAGCCGGTGCTCACCGAGGGGCGTGCCCTGAAGCTGCATCCGCTTGCGTGTACGGCGTACAACGCGGACTTTGACGGCGACCAGATGGCCATCCATCTGCCGCTCTCGGCGGAGGCGCAGACCGAGGCGCGTGTCCTCATGCTCGCCGCAAACCACATCCTCGCGCCGAAGGACGGCAAGCCCATCATCGTCCCCTCGCAGGACATGGTGCTCGGCTCGTACTATCTCACGAAGCTGAGACCCGGCGCGAAGGGCGAGGGCAAGGTGTTCACCGGCATCGCCGAGGCACTCCTCGCGTATCAGGAAAAAGTGCTCGACCTGCAGGCGGAGATCCGCGTGCAGATCGCGGGCTACGGCCTCGTCCGCAGCTCGCTCGGCCGCCTCATCTTCAACGAGATCCTGCCCGAGGAGCTGCGCCACTACGCGCAGGATGCGGAGACCGGCGAGTGGCGTCTCGGCGTCCTCATGAACAAGAAGGAGCTGGGGAGGCTCGTCGCGAACTGCTACGACCACTTCGGCGCGACCAAGACTGCTGAGGTCATCGACAACGTGAAGAACCTCGGCTACCACTACGCCTGCATCGCGGGCATGACGGTCGCCGTCTCCGACGTCATCGTGCCGCCGAAGAAAAAGGAAATCATCGCGGACACGCAGGCGAAGGTCAACAAGGTCGAGCGTCAGTTCTCGCGCGGTCTCATCACCGAGGACGAGCGCTACAAGAAGGTCGTTCAGCTCTGGACACAGGCGACGGACGACGTTGCGGACGCCATGATGGACAACATGGATCCCTTTAACCCCATCTTCATGATGGCGGACTCGGGCGCCCGAGGCAACAAGCAGCAGATGCGTCAGCTCGCGGGTATGCGCGGACTGATGGCTGACCCATCGGGTAAGATCATCGACCTGCCGATCACGGCGAACTTCCGTGAGGGACTGTCCGTTTCCGACTACTTCATCTCCTCGCATGGTGCGCGCAAGGGTCTTGCCGATACGGCACTCCGTACGGCGGACTCGGGCTACCTCACGCGCCGTCTCGTCGACGTGGCACAGGATGTCATCGTCCGCGAGGAGGACTGTGACGTCTCTGCGATCAACCTCCTGCAGGTGCGTGCGCGCATGGCAGAGTCTGCGTTTGACGCACTCGAACTCCTCGTCGACAGCCTCATGGGACGCCTCCTCGCGGCGGCGATCTATGACCCCGAGACGAAGGAGATCCTCTACCCACAGGATACGACGCTCGACGACGAGGTCCTCGAGACCATCGGCGAACGCGACATCCGCGAGATCATGGTGCGCGGTTCCTCCGTCAACGCGGAGGGGGCGGTCAGCAACGCCATGGTTACGGAGAGCATCACACTCGGCGAGCCGGATGCGAGAAAGCGCAAGAAGGCACACGCTGCCATCGTGCGCGAGCTCAGCGGCAAGGAAGTCGTGCGTGAGGCTGTCCTCGACGACGGCACCGTTCTCGCAGAGGAGGGCGCGATCCTCACTGACAAAATGGTCGAGGCGATCCTCTCCTCCGAGCTCCACGAGATCCACATCCGCAACAACAATGTGCGCGGCATCGAAGTCGAGGCCATCATGGAGGGCGCGGGCGTCATCGAGTCGCTCGCCGACCGCATCGTCGGCCGCGTGCTCGCCGAGGACATCGTGGATGAGGCGACGGGTGAAACCATTGCCCACATCAACGACTCCGTCGATGAGGCACTTGCCAAACGTATCGAGGGCGTCCGAAAGCGCGTTTCCATCCGCAGCGTCCTCACATGCAAGTCACAGTTCGGCGTCTGCATGAAGTGCTACGGCCGCGACCTCGCCAACCAGGCGGAGGTCGAGATCGGCGAGGCGGTCGGCATCATTGCCGCACAGTCCATCGGCGAGCCGGGCACACAGCTCACCATGCGTACCTTCCACTCGGGCGGTGTCGCAGGTGACGACATCACACAGGGTCTTCCGCGCGTCGAGGAGCTCTTCGAGGCACGCAAGCCCAAGCACAACGCCATCATCGCAGAGAACGAAGGTGTCGTCGCCATCGACGATACGGGCAAGGGGATGCGCACAGTCACGATCACGCCCGAGGGCGGCGTGCCGCGCGAGTACTCTGTGCCGTTCGGTGCGCGCATGGCCGCGCGTGACGGCATGGTCATGAAGCCCGGTGACAAGATTACCGAGGGCTCCGTGAACCCGCACGACATTCTGCGCGTCTGCGGCCTGCAGGCGACCCAGCGCTACCTCGTCTACGAGGTACAGAAGGTCTACAAATCGCAGGGCGTTGAGATCAACGACAAGCACATCGAGGTCATGGTACGGCAGATGCTGCACAAGGTCAAGATCGAGGAGGCCGGAACCACCGACTTCCTCCCGGGCGAGTACATCGAGATCAACGCATTCGAGGCGGCGAACACCAAGGCGATCGAGGAGGACGGCGAGCCCGCTGTGGCAAAGCCCATCCTGCTCGGCATCACGAAGGCATCGCTCGCCACGGATTCCTTCCTCTCGGCGGCGTCCTTCCAGGAGACCACGCGCGTCCTCACCGACGCCGCGATCAAGGGCAAGATCGACCCGCTCGTCGGCCTCAAGGAAAACGTCATCATCGGCAAACTCATCCCGGCCGGTACGGGCATGAACCGTTACCGCCACCTCGAGATCGTCGACCATGCACCGCAGCCGGTGCCTGAGCCGCCCGAATCCGAGGCGCCCGCCGAGGAGCCCGTTGAAGAAGTCGACCTCTCACGGCTGGAGAAGCTGAGCAGCTGATCTGAGATGAGCGCTTTTGGCTCTTTATCTGCATGAACAATATTACTCAAAAGATCCCGATAGAGATTCTATTGGGGTCTTTTTGTTTGTGTTGGAACAAGTGCACAATATAAAACCAAAAGATTATCTCGATATATCAGAAAATAAAGTAAAAAATCTCGATAAGTTCCATAAAAGCAAGAAAATATAGTATTGATGAATAAAAAATGGAAAAGAAATGGAAACCACTTTATTTATCAGGGATTTATCATGAGTATATGTTGAAGAAAAGACAAGAAAATAGAGATTGTTAAATGGGAAAAAATATAAAATATAGATATAGAAATAATATATCACAAAAAGACAAACATGATTCCTGAAGGGGGGAAAGAAGGAATCAACATGCAATTCGGTTTTTGTTTACTAAGTGAGGAGGGGAATTGCGATGAGCAATTCGCAGACACAGGCTGCAGGAGGTCGTCTTCCGTGGATGACCCGTATTGCTTACGGCCTTGGTGACACAGCCCAAAACGTCGTATGGGGAGCGATGGGCATTCTGACATTTTTCTATACGGACTATGCAGGGATCGATCCTGCGATGGTCGGTATGGTTATGCTCCTGTCCCGCTGTTTTGATGGTGTGTCTGATGTCATCATGGGATTTATTGTTGAGAAGACAAATTCCAAGTGGGGTAAGTCCCGCCCTTGGATTTTGTGGATGAGCGTACCGTTTGCGGTATCCATTGTACTTATCTATACAGTTCCGCAGGGATCCTCAGCAATGCAGTTTGCCTATCTGTTTGTTACATACAATCTCTGTACGACAGTTTGCTATACAGCGCTGAATCTTCCGTATGGCTCACTTTCGGCGATGATGACACGTGCTTCAAAGGAACGTGATATGCTCTCGATCACGCGTATGTGTCTCTCACCCTGGGGACGTATTCTCTCGGTCTCGGCAACACTTCCGCTGGTCAAGGTCTTTGGCGATACGCAGATGGCATGGGTTGAGGTCATGAGCATCTGGGCTGTCGTTGGACTGGTGCTTTTGATCTTCTGCTTCTCACGCTGCAAAGAGACCGTTGTGATCGAGGCTCGTGCAAAGGCGGCGAAAATTCCGGTTGGCAAGGCGCTCAAGGCTCTCGCTGTCAATCCGTACTTCTGGGCGGGTATGACGATCTGGATGATGCAGAACGTTATCTTCACGATTACGGGGACGATTCTCCCTTATTACTGCAAATACATTTTTTCCGATGATACGATTTACGGCAGCCTCTATCTCCTGGAGACGCTGGTCACGATCTTTGTTATGGCGGTGTTCAGCCCGCGGCTCCTGCGCCGCTTCGGCAAGCGCAACATGTCCTTGGGCGGTGTTCTCATCTGCTTTATCGGTCATGTCATCTTCCTTTTGAATCCTACGGATTTTGGCTGGGTTGTATTTAGCTGTGTCGTTCGCGGCATTGGTTTCGCACCGATTCAGTCCGTCATTTTCGGCTTTATTGGTGATGCTGTAGAGTACGGCCAGTGGAAGACGCGTCTCCGCCAGGAAGGTCTGATCTTCTCCGGTGGCTCGGTTGGTACGAAGGTCGGCTCCGGGCTTACGAGCGCACTCCTCACGGGGCTCCTCTCCTATGCAGGCTATGTTTCGTCCTCCGCTGGCTCAGTCATGCAGAGCCAGCAGGTCATTGATATGATCGTCAGCATCTACATGTGGGGGCCGATCTTTGTGTGGATCGTTCTGATTGTTGTACTCTACTTCTATGAGCTGGATCAAAAGTATCCCGAGATCATGCGCGATCTTGTTGCACGCGAGGCGCGCGGTGAAATGTAACCACACAGCAGGGCGCGTCCTGCTGTATTGAAAGGAGCGATATGATGGATCAGAAAACTCTCATCACCATCACGCGCCAGTATGGCAGCGGTGGGCGCGAGGTTGCAGAGATTCTCGCGAAGAAAATGGGCGTTAAGCGCTATGATCGAAAAATTGTCGCTATGGCGGCGGAAAATGTGACAGATGCTGAGGATGCACAGGATTTTGAAAGCCTTATCGAGCGTTCCTATAACTCGCCGGAGAACTGCCTCGGAAACCTCGGCGACTATGCTTACGTGCGTGTGCCACAGCACAACCGTATGTATATCGAGCAAGCAAAGGTGATTCTGAAGATCGCCGAGAAGGAGAGTGCTGTTTTTCTCGGACGCTGTGCAGACTATATTTTGAAAGACAACCCCGATGCGTTCTCCTTCTTCATCTATGCAGATAATGCATTCCGCAAGGAGCGTGCGAAGACGCACTACGGCAATCACTACATCGAGGAACTCGATGATGAGGATGCCATCCGCAAGCAGTACTATGCGTACTATACGGGACAGACGTGGGGAGCTCCCGAGAACTACGACCTCCTCATCAATACGAGCCAGCTCTCACTGGAAGCAGCGGCAGAGCTTATCCTGAACTACGTCGAGCTGCGCCGCCGCGGTAAAAAATAACGGTAGCATCGATGCATTCAGCGCTTTCCATAGATGTTATGTAACGTATCAATAGTGCGAAAGTACGGAATGAATCCGTGGGGCTGCATGACGAGGAACACATAACATCGTCATGTAGCCTTTTTTGTTTTAGGACTTGCCAATGAGAAGCAATTGTGTATAATAACATTTGTTTATCTTATTATATCGATGGTTTCTAATACACTTGTTATGATGGCGTTGAGACCACAACAGTTTCATGGGGGGGACTGCAATGATTCCAATTCTTTCATTCCTCGTGATCGTCGCCGGTATCTGGATCTTTGCGTGGTATCGGACGAGGAACATCAACAAGGAGAATACCGATGGGTATTTCTTCAGCGGGCGCAGTCTCGGCGGTCTTGTCATCGCGGGCACGATGCTCATGGCGAATCTCTCGACGGAGCAAATTGTTGGGCAGAGCGGGCTTGCGTATGCAGTCGGCATGGAGGTCATGGCGTGGGAGATCATCGCCTGTTTCTCGATTCTGACGCTTGCCTTTGTCTTCCTGCCGAACTATCTGCGGCACGGTGTCTCGACGATTCCGGAATTTCTCGCGCTGCGCTATGATAATCAGTTCCGGCTTGTCATCTCGTTTCTGATTCAGACGAGCTATGCCTTTATCCTATTGCCAACCATCCTTTACTCCGGTGCGCTCGTGTTCAACCAGCTGTTCAGTGTGAGTGAGCTGCTCGGGATCTCGCAGTATGAGGGCATCATGGTGACGGCTGCGATCGTCGGCATTGTGGGTCTCGCCTATCTCCTCATGGGCGGCATGGGCATCAGTGCGGTGAGTGACAGCGTCTATGGCGTGGGGCTCCTCGTCGGCGGCATCAGCATTCCGTTCATCGGACTCTATATGCTCGGCGACGGCAGCATCGTCGATGGATTCTCGCGCATGGCGGCGGCAGCACCTGAGAAGCTGAACGCCATCGGAGCGATCGACTCGAAGGCGGTGCCGTGGCCAACGCTCATGCTCGGCCTGCTCTTTAACACGATGTTCTACTGGAACACAAACCAGTTCATCGTGCAGAAGACCATCGCGGGGCGCAATCTTGCCGAGGGGCAGAAGGGCGTTTTGACGCTTGCGATTTTCAAACTCTTTGGACCGCTCTTCCTCGTTTTGCCCGGCATCATCGCCTTCGTCATGTTCGACGGCTCGCTGCCCCTGCCGGATGCCGCCTATCCGACGCTCGTGAAGGCAATTTTGCCGCCGTGGATGTACGGCATCTTCGGTGCGATCATCTTCGGTGCGATTCTCAGTACGTATGTCGCCGCACTCAACAGCGCCGCGACGCTCTTCTCGCTCGACTTTTACAAGGGGATCTTCCGCAAGGATGCCTCTGAGCGGAGTGTTGTGCGCGTGGGCAGGATCACGAACGTCGTCATCGCCCTCGTCTCCATCGGGCTGGCGCCGCTCCTTATCAACGCGCCGACGGGATTGTATAACTTCCTGCAGGAGTACGTGGGCTTCTACAATATCCCGCTCATCGTCATCATCCTGTTTGGCTTCTTCAACAAGAGTGTCTCGGCAGTGGGGGCGAAGATCTGCTTCACCTTCCACATCGTCGTCTACATCATTGCGAAGTTCCTCTTCGGCGATCTGAACTTCCTCTACATCCACAGCGTACTCTTTTTCCTCGACATCCTCGTCATGTGGGGATCGACGAAGTTCGCACCGCTCGCGGGCGGCTATTCGTTCACGCTGAATGCGAACAAGGTCGATCTCACGCCGTGGAAGTATCGTAAGTACGTCGCCGTCGTCGTTGTCCTCGGTATCTTCACTGTCTATGCGATCTTCTCCCCGCTTGGGATTGGGCGGTAAAGCGTAGATTTCATATTGTGCAAAAAGCTGCTCCGGCCTTCTGGGGCGGCTTTTTCGATTGCTTTAACGAAATGTATGTGCTAAAATAAAGTCAATCATGAGACGTGCAAAGGGAGGTGCTTGATCGTGGCTACCATCAGTTTTGATCGTGAGATACGCGTGCGGCCGGAGGATATGGATCGGTTTTTTGAGGCGATCAAAAAGAAGCCGAAGCGCAGGTTTCCGAGGTATGATATTGAAAAAGAAATGAGAGAGGGGATGGAGGCGCTGAGGAATGCATTTCCTTCCACTGAGAGCCATAAGGAATGAGTATCCACGTCTGATGATTGAAGATGCTCTGTCTCAATTTCCTGCAAAAGAGATGCAGACATAGAAAGTTTTTTGAAAAATCGTGCCATACAATTTGAAGAACTGGCAAAAAGTAGGACATATCTCTTTGCTGATGATGCGGCATTAAAATGCGATCGACTCGAAATCGCGGCGTTTTTCTCGATCGCTCCGCAGGTTCTCTATTTGTCGGAAGATATGTCCATCCGTCAAAGAAAAGAGTTGGATGGGTTTTCCGGTAAAATTCACGGAAAAAAGCTTCCTGCACTGCCTGTTGTTCTGATTGGTCAGATTGCGAAAAATGATCAATATGCGAGTATCATCGCAGGAAAGGAGCGTTTAGATCATGCGTTGGAAATTGTGCAATCGGCACATGATTTGATTGGCGGCAGAATCGTTATGGTCGATGTGAAGACGGAAGCAGTCGGCTTGATTAGGTTCTATGAGGAGCATGACTTTGTGCTGATCTCGGAGGATCCCGAGACGGGGCTGTCCCAGATGATCTATATGCTGTCCTGATATAATTGTACAATCCAAAAATAAGACACCTTGACGGAGTTTTTCGTCAGGGTGTCTTATTTTTGTCTGCTCTTCGTAAAAATTGCCAAAGAAGAAACAACGATTCAAAAAATAGGAAAATTACATTTGCGTCCAGTTTTTGTTGACCAGTGCAACAAATGCCCCATCCTGCATTTTTACAGGATGGGGCGTTTTTGTTCTCAATGGGACTTTAGGGATGTGTCGATCATTTAGCTTGCGTCTCTTGGTGCCTCTTTTCGCACTGCCTTTGTCTCCGTGGCAGGACAAAATCTACACCAATTGGAGAGGCTGCGTTCTCAGTGCTTCCTTTACTCTCCTTGACAGAATTCGACGTAGCTGAGGATGAGGTCGGCGGCCTTCTCCAGCGGTACGCGGCTTGTATTGATGGTGAGATGATAGTTTTGCGGATCCCCCCATGTCCTGCCGGTGTAGAAGGAGTAGTAGCTTTTGCGTGCCTTCTCGATCTCGTTGAGCTGCTTGAGGCTCATGCCGCCGTAATGCGTCTGCGCTCGTTTCGTCCGAAATGCATCATCGGCGCAGATGAAGAAGGAATAGACCTCCGGCATGCCATCGAGGATGACGTCGGCGCAGCGGCCGAGAAAGACAGCGCCGTTGCCCTTGTCAGCGATGGCACGGATGATCCTCCCCTGCTCGATGTAGAGTTGATTGTAGGACGGCACGCGGTCAAACGCTGCATCGCCGAGATTGCCGAGACAGTTCTCGCTGACATTGTAGGAGCGGCTGATGATCTCCTCGAGCGGATCGCCGGCACCGACCTGTTCCGCTGCCATGGCGACGACTTTGCGATCGTAGCGCTTGACGCCCATTTTGTCTGCGAGGATGCGCGAGAGCTCTCGGCCTCCGCTGCCGTACTGACGGCTGATGGTGATGATGGTGTTTTTCTTCATCGGGATTACTTCTTTCTGCTCACGATTCCGCACGGACGGCATTGCGTGCAATCAGATCACGCATGATGGTGGGATACAGTTTGTCGAGTTTGTAGGCCCAGAGGATGAGGATAACGATGGCCCATATCACGAGCGGCCCGTAGGAATAGAGGAGAACGATCATGTCGACGGCGCTCTGCGGCTGAACGGCGGAGGCGGTCGCCGAGGAGATGTAGCCCGCATAGCTCATGAGTCCGGTCATGAGAGCACTGACGATACCGCCGCCGATTTTGTTGCCGACCGATCCACCGGAGAAGATCAGTCCCTCCTGACGGATGCCGAACTTCCACTGTGTGTAGTCCACAACATCACCGAAGAAGCCAAAGATGACGGAGTTGAGCGGTGCGAAGCACAGACCTCGGATGAAGCAGCTGAAGAAGAGGAAATTATAGTCATAGGGGCTGATGAGGAAGATGAGATGCCCGAGGAAGGCGAGCACGATGCCGTAAAGCGACATGTTGCGCTTGCCGAATTTGCGCAGGAGGGTCGGACAGAAAATAATGGTGGCGATAATGGTCGTGAGCGTCTCGACGAGGAAGAGGACGGAGTAGATGGAGGCGTCCATAAAGACATATTTGCAGTAGTAGGGGAGAACGGTGCCCGTAAAGAGTGCGATGCACGCCTGCATCGTCCAAAGCCCCGTCGCCATCCAGAAATACTTATTGCAGGCGAGCGCGTGAAGTGCCTTCTTGACGGGGATCTTCTCCTTGATTTCCTTTACTGTCTCCACGGCGATGCCGACCTTCTCCTCGCATTTCCAGAAACAGAGGAGAAGCAGGAAGAGGGCAACGACAGCACATATACTCATGACCTCGATCCATGCGGCCTGCGTGTCGCCGAAGAGCTTAATCAGCGGCAGCGTGGCGGAGACGGAGAGAATCTTGCCGAGTGGGGAGAGCGCCATGCGCGTGACAGAGAGCATGTCACGCTCCTTTGAGAGCGGCGTCATCATCGTCGAGAGTGCACCGTAGGGGAGGTTCATTGCCGTGTAGCAGATTGTGGTACAGAAGTTGTACGTGACGAAGATATAGGCAAACTGTACGGCGGATGAGCCCTGTGGCACCATATACATGAGGACGATAGAAATGGCGAAGGGGACGCTCATCCAAAGAATCCATGGACGCGCCTTGCCCCAGCGTGAGTGCGTTTTTTCAACGATAAATCCCATAATGACGACGGAGATGCCGTCAAAGCATCGTGAGAGCAGCATCACCATACCGACGATGGCGGGATCGACGCCCGCGTAGTCAGTATAGAAGAAGGTGAGGATACTCATTGCGCCCCAGACAACGTTCTGCGCGGTGTCACCGAGGCCGTAGGAGATGCGGGTCAGCCATGAGAGCCTTTCCGCCGGAGCTTTTGCATCGGTCATGATACTTCCTCCTGATTTGTTTGTTTGAGAAAAAATGGGCTGTTGAAACGCTCCAACAGCCCCTGCTCTGTTATCGAGGGAGATTTTTACTGAAAGCCTGCCTTGCGGAGGTTTTCGCGGCCGATCTTGGCAAGTTTCAGCGGAAGATCGAAAGATTTCACGGGGAAGAGATCCTGCTCGACGACACATCAGCCATCATAGTTCTTTTCGACCAGAGCAGCGTGGAATGCTGCCATATCGATGCTGCCCTTGCCGGGTTCGACCATGATGTCCTCGGTGACCGCCTTGGCAAACGACCATTTCTCTTCGTCCATCTTCTTCTTGACCGCGAGGTCGCAGTCCTTGATGTGGATGTAGGGGATGCGGTCTGCGTGCTTCTTAAAGAAAGCGATTGGCTCGCCGCCGCCGTAGACGTGGTGTCCCGTATCCAGACAGAGGAGGAGATCATGCCCTTTGCACCGTTTGCGTACTCCATCATGAAGGAGATGATATCCTCGTTTTCGACCTTTGCCTTCGGACGCTCGGGGAAGATGGTGGTCTTCATCGCGTCGACGCCACTGATGTCGCCCATGATGAACTGCGAGACAGAGAGAAGATGCGAGCCGAGGTCACCTATACGCCGGAGTTCGGGCATTTCCACTGCACCGAAAGCTATCGCGTCGAGCGCACGCATCTGGACTCAAGCCTGCTCATGTTCGTGCGAACGGGCGTCTTTTACGCCGAGAACTGCGGAGAGACGGCGCGCGCTCACGCGGATGAAATCCTCCTCGTCGACTGCCGGCAGCCGCACAGCTATGGATGTTACGAGGCAGGGGACTTCCTCTGGTTCCACTTTGCAGGGATTGGCAGTGCCGCCTATACGGAGCACCTCATTCAGCGTCATGGTCTTCTCTATACGGGGGAGAGCATAGCGCCGCTTGAGCGCACCTTTCGTAACATCCTCGCGGCGGGGCAGTACACGATGCAGGGGGAGACGCTGCACTCCCATCGCATCGACCGTATCCTGACGGCACTCGCGGCGGGGCAGACGGATCGTCCGGAGCCGGCGACGGAGCTGCTCGCCCCTGCGCTCAAGTATATTCAGCGAGGCTATGCACAGTCGATTGCGCTTGAGGAACTTGCGGCACACTGCGGCATGAGTGCGTCCCATCTCATCCGCTGCTTCAAGAAGCATCTTTCCTGCACGCCGCACGAGTATCTGCTCCAATACCGTCTCCGCCAGTCCAAGCGACTCCTACAGGCGACGGAGGACTCCATCGAGGAGATCGCGGATGCCTGCGGCTTTAACAGTGCCTCCCACTTCGCCCGCGCATTCAAGGCGGTGAACGGCATGACGCCGACCGCGTTTCGAGCACTGGAGTTCTGAGAGGGATATGTCATTGCAAAAAAACTTCGATACAGATATAATTGAAAGAAAGGAGGGAATTGCAATGGCGCATACAGAGGCATTGACGCTGCATATTGATACGGAACTCAAGGAACAGGCCGCGAATCTCTTTCAAGAGCTTGGACTTGATCTCAGTACGGCAACGGGGCTTTTTTACAGGCAGGCACTGCGCCGCCGCGGTCTGCCCTTCGACGTGCGGTTGGATGAGCCGAATGAGACGACGTATGCGGCGATGCAGGCTGCGGAAGCGGGTGAGGAACTGTACGGTCCTTTTGACAGTGTCTCGGAACTGATGGAGGCACTGGATGCTTAGACCGCTTTTCACAGGGCAGTTCAAACGGGATTATAAGCTGGCGCTGAGACGCGGCTGTGACCGAAAGAGGTTGGAAGCGGTGATCGACCTCCTATGCAGGGAGGAGGAACTGCCTCCAGCCTATCGCGATCATGCTCTTGTCAATTCGAGGAACTATAAGGGGATGCGGGAATGCCACATTCCAGCCGGATTGGCTCTTAGTCTATCGAATCTAAGATGCCATAATTCCAGCCTCCCCCGTGCGTCACGGGGGAGGGGGACCGCGTAGCGGTGGAAGGGGCGCTTGTAGCGATACCGCTGACATAATAACAAGGGACTGTTGCATGAAGTTTTCTAGCTTCGTGCAACAGTCCCTTTGTGTGTTGTGTTTCGTTGCCGTGATTCTCTTAGTTATAGAAAGCAGGTTTTTCCTGTGCGGGCTTGATCTCCTCGATGGCGCCGCTCTTCTGCGCGCGGACGAGGGCATCTGCCGTGATGGCGGCGAGGTAGCCGTCCCATGCGGTAGGTCCGTTGATGACGCCGGCGGCGGCATCGCTCACCCAGCCCTGCACCTCGGCGTCGTAGGCATCGTGGAAGCGGACGAAGCAGTCGGTGTCGATCGTGGTCGCGACCTTTGCGCCCTTGCGCACATCGGGGTAGGAGGGCTGCGCCATCTTGAGCGCACCGTCCTCGCAGACGACTTCGCAGTTGATGTCATAGCCGAACTTGCAGTTGACGAAGACCTCATCGTCGACGCAGATACCGCTCTTCGTGCGCAGGAGCATGATCTGCGGATCCTTCAGATGTGCTGCCGCCGCGCCCGTGACGCGCGGGAAAAGCACCTGTGCGGAGACGAAGTCGTCGTCGACGAGCCAGTGAATGACGTCGATCTCGTGAATCGCCGTGTCGTGCACCGCCATCTCGGTGGTGTAGCTGTCGTGCACGAGCGGGATGCAGCCCGTGCCCGGCCATACGCGATCCTCGTCGAGCAGCGCGCCGATGGGGAAGTCCTCCGTGTCGTTCAGATGAACGATGAAGATCTTCTTGCCGTCCGCCTGCGCGAGATCCTCAAGGCGCGAACCCATGCCGTAGAAATGGAAGCAGTCGATCGTAAGACCTACGTTGTCTCTGTCCACGTCCTGAATGATCTTGTACGCCTGTGCAAAGGTATTGATGGATGCCGCAGGATGCCCGAGGAATTCGACCGAGATGCGCATACCGTACTCTGCCGCAATCGCGCCCATCTCCTTGAGGCATTTGACGGCGGAGTCGTGGATCTCCTGCATCGTGACCTTCTTCAGCTCGACGGTCGGCACTGTGATGACCGTCTTGCAGCCGATCACCTTGCCCCACTCGCACATCTGGCGCAGCTCGTCGAGTACCTTTGCGTAGTCCTCGGGACTGCGGTTGTTGAAGAAGCACAGGGTGTTGAAGGCAAGCGGTTCGAGCTTGTGCCTCTTGAGGTCGGCGGCAAGATCCTCGATCGTGTGGTTCTTGAGATAGTTCGGAATGCCGTCCATCGTGCGCGGTTCGATCATGTCGAATCCGTACTTTTCGCAGAGTTCCATGTCTTTCTCGAGACTGGATTTCTCCAGGCAGGTCGCCTGATTCATGCTGATCTTCATAGTCCGTGCTCCTTTTTTCAGATGATGAAAACCAATGATAAGCTGTCCACTTCTTATCGTGATTCTATTGTAGCGCAGGTGCAGCGTTCGCGCTTTCCCGTTTCTGCCTGTTTTTTCGTAAAAAAAAGAGTGCAAGCCATGTGACTTGCACTTTTCTGCAAAAGGGGAGGCTGCAGGGGAAATTCTGCGTGCTGCTTTCTGCACACTAGCGGCGGCGCTCCTGCCCTGCAATCTCGCCGAGCTGCTTGTACTGGTTCATGCCGACCTTGTATTTGCGGTAGCTCTGTGGGGACAGCCCCGTGAACTTCTTGAACTGGTTGTTGAAATAGCTGATGTTGTCATAGCCGATGCGTGCACTCACCTCGGTGATGGAGAGGTCGGTCGTGACGAGGAGGGTCTGTGCCTCGCCGATGCGGCGACGGATGATGTACTGGATGGGCGCGAAGCCAAAGCGTTTCTTGAACTGGTGGGCAAGCCCCGAGGTGCTCATGTGGACGCGTGTGCTCAGCGTTTCGACGGACAGCTCCTCCATAAAGTGACGGTCAATGTAGTCCTTGAGCGCGATGAAGAGGCAATCCTTTTCGCGTACGGGGGCGATTGGCTCGTGCAGGAGCTGGAAGAGCAGGATCTGCAGGAGTGCTCTGAGGATGGAGCGGGTGATGGCATCGCCGCGCTGCACGTCATACATACGGCTGCCGATGCGGATATGTCCGCGCCCCTGACAGATCAGTTGGAGTTCGAGGTTGTGTTCATGCCGGTGGAAGGCGGAGGGCATGAGGGTTTCCTTGCGGTCGTTGTAGCCGATGTAGATGAGACGAAGCGCCTCGCCAAACGCCGGCGGGGGCGGCAGCTTTTTTGCCGCCTTGTAGTAGAGGATCGTCATGGCACAGCACCTCGCTTTCCATTGAATAATATCAGTATAGCAAAAAAAATCTGTCGAATGAAAGATTTTTGCTTTTGCAGTCTGCGTCCTTTCGTAACATTTATGATAGAGCCGCGTTGTCTTTCTGCAACAAAAAGCCTCCCCCGTCGAACCGGGGGAGGGGAACCACGCGCAGGGTGGAAGGGGCGCCTTTATCGGCAGTGTGCTATGCCGTCGCTTTGCCGTGGTGCCGGAAGTCGTGCTCGATCTGCTCAAGCGAGCGTCCCTTTGTTTCGGGTACGAATTTGAAAACGAAGGCGAGTCCGAGCAGCCCGACAGCCGCGAACATATAGAACGTGAAGGACAGGCCGAAGGTGAAGAGGAAGTACGGGAACGCCGAGCCGATACAGAAGTTCGTGAGCCAGAGGCAGAGGACGGCGCAGCCCATGCCCATGCCGCGCAGACGCAGCGGGAACAGCTCGGAGAGCAGCAGCCACGTCACGGGGGAGAGGAAGCCCTGCTGGAAGAAGAGGAAGGTGACGGTCAGCGACAGTACGACGTAGGGGAGAGCCGCCTGACCCTCGAGCATCGCAGAGAGAATATCGATGGCGAGCAGACACGCCATGGTGCCGATCTGTCCCGTCATGATGAGCGAGCGGCGTCCGTGGCGGCCCATCATCCAAATACCGAAGATGGTGGTGAGGACGGAGATGACACCGTTTGCAACGTTGCCGATGAGTGCAGCCTCGGTCGAAAAGCCTGCCTCGGTGAGGATCTGCGTGCCGTAGTACATGATGGAGTTGACGCCTGAGATCTGCTGACAGATGGAGACGCCCATGCCGATGAAGACGATGCGGCGGATCCATGGGGTCGCGAGGTCGCTGTAGGAGGCCTTTTCGATATGCTTTTCGGCTTCGAGGTTGTCCTGAAATTCGTTGAACTCGGAGATCGTGACTTTTTCCGAGCGGATTTTCTTGAGAACCTCCAATGCGTCGCTGATGCGTCCGTTGAGCACCAGCCAACGAGGACTTTCGGGCATGGCGAGCATACCAAACCAGAGGACGATGGCGGGCAGGGACGCGATCGCGAGCATGTAGCGCCAGATGTGACCCGTCTCACCGAAGGTAACGCCGAGGATCGCGTTGAGGACAAAGGCGAGAAGCTGACCTGTGACGATCATCAGCTCGTTCTGCGTTCCCATGCGTCCGCGTCGGTCGGCGGGCGACATCTCGGCGAGATAGGTGGGAACGGTGACGGAGGCACCGCCGACGGCAAGTCCGAGGACGAAGCGGCAGGCGATGAGGATGGGTGCGGTCGGGGAGACGGCACAACCGAGTGCCGCAAAGAAGAAGATGACGGCGAGGACGAGGAGCATCTTGCGGCGTCCCTGCGCGTCCGCAATCCGTCCGCCGAGGAACGAGCCGATTGCCGCCCCGAAGAGCAGCCCGCTCGCGACGAAGCCCTCCACGGCCGGCGTCAGATTGAGCTGATCGGGGCGGGACATGTAGGCGAGCGCACCGTTGATGACACCGGTGTCGTAGCCGAAGAGAAGTCCGCCGAAGGTTGAGACGTATGTGACGCGCCTCAGGTATTGCTTGTGCGTTTGTTCTGCCATGCTGCAATCCTCCCTATAAATAAATGCGGTAGGAAGCTCGGATAACATGAAGCCCTTATCTATGGAAGCGCTGATAAATTCGGTACAACCATCTTGACGCATCTTTTTTGCCCGCACTTCGGCGGAAAATCCTCCACAGAGCACCACTC
>PPYF01411392.1_pt1 | contig 25580 bp, 16 predicted proteins | sample 1559871 | NCBI WGS metagenome assembly PPYF01 (sample SAMN08240021, study PRJNA423297) | Human gut metagenome, whole genome shotgun sequencing project. | reverse complement strand
ATGCCATACCGCATGATTGCTAAAACGCGTCCTACTGTTAATTTGGCAGAGCGCCGTTTATTGTCCGACATGGTAGGCGATTATCTACGTGCCTATGATGAAACCGTTACTGATATTGAGGCCGTACGTCAAATCTTGGTCGATCGTCCTGAGTCTAAACGACTTGGCAGTTATTTAGATTTATTATCAGACGATGTATTGAAACGAGTTATGGAACGCAGTGAAATGGAAGGGGTTACGGTGTTAATGGGGGTAAACGATGAACATTAAACAGATTCGACTCGACTCATTTGGACCGTATGAAAACTGGACATTTAAATCCGGTCCTAACGGTGTGCAGCTTGTATATGGCGCTAATGAAAGTGGGAAAACCTCCTTATTAGAAGGTATGCGTTCTCTTTTGTTTGGCGGTAAACATAAAAAATATGGTTATGTAAGTGGATCTCTTGAGCTCGACAAAGAGGGGACGGCTTATCATTTAGGCCGACAAAACAAGAATTTAGATTTTTATTCTCCTGGTGAGCCTAGCATAAAGGACGAGCCGAATCAATTGTGGTGGCATGGGCTCGATAAAAAAACGTATAACCGCATATTCGGCCTTACGTTAGAGGACCTTCAAGGCGTAGATATACTCAATGAAGTAGATGTGCGCGCTAGATTCTTTGGCGCTGAAGGGGGCGAGCAACTCGGTGGTGTAGTAAAAAGCATTGAAACCAATGCTAATGACTTACTGGTTGCGTCTGCATCGGGCAAACGCCGCATCAATGTTTTGATAGATCGATTACAAGAAAATAAGGCTCGTTTATCCGCACTGGGTGAACATGAAACGCAATATGTAGAATTACAACAAGCGTTGAAGGCTTCCGAGGATACAGAAGCAGAAATTCAGAATCAAATCAAAGAATGGCAAGATTATCGTGAAGGCGTAGAGATGGTGCTTCGTGCATGGGATACGTATCGACGTAGCGAAGAGGCACGTCGTCGTATGCAACAGTTTACATCTCCTGATACACTAGATCGCGATGCGTTTTTAGGTATCGATGAGGGCCTTCGTGAAGCTCATCAGAATATGCAGCTTTGGCTTGATAAAGAAGAAGCACTAAAACCGGAAAATTTTGATCCTAATAGTCCATTTACTACCTATGGCCAAGATATAGAGGATTTGATTCAACAAGGTGCGAAGTGGGAACAATTGCGCCGTGAGTGTGAAGAAGGCGAAGCCTACATTGCTAAGGTTAAAGAACAACTTGATTTCTCGAGAGGGTTACAATCTTCATGGCGCAAGGATGAATCGGTTCCAACTGATGTGAATTGGTTTGAAGGGGAACGTTTATCCAAACGATTGCGTACCGCAAAGGACCAATTATTATATTGGCAAAGCCAAGCACCATCCTTGCAAAAAGAACCAAAAATAAGTGAAGATAGTTCATCTGTTGACACTGGTGAAAATAGCCCTGTTAACACCTGGGCTCAGCAAGAGTTGCAGGCTGTTATGACTGATATTGCAAATCTAGAGTCTCGACTTGGAGAACATGGTTCCATACGTATGGCCACGATGCCGATTTGGTTGCAACGTATTGGGGGGATTGGAGCCGTCGTTGGTGTATTGATGTCGCTAGCAGGACTTATTGCACTAGAATCTGTACTATATAGCATCGGTGGTATTATTCTATTAATACTTGGACTGGGATTGTTCTGGTATGGATGGCGCCTTCGCCATGTAGATGATTCCGATGTAGCTCGGTTGATGCGTGAACTAGAACGCTTACAGCAACGTAAGTCGTATTTAGAAACACAATTAGATGTGCCTTTACCTGTGGCAACATCTGATGTGCCCAACTTGGAAACCGCTGCTATTGAGCAACGTTACAATGATGAAGGTAAACAACTACAGGCTAATTATGAAAAAGCCTTGGCTGAATGGCAAGCATGGATTCCTGAAGGGGCTGCCAAGAGTCTCGATGAAGATGATTTCTTTAGTATGAAGCATGAATATGACCAGTACTCTGAACAATTGCGGACCATTGAAGGATACGAGAAACGCTTAGATGAACATAAGGAATCTTTGCGCCTTATAGAGGACCAAGCTGTTACCTTATGGTATAACCTTGGTGTTGAAGCCCCTGTGTCTCCTACTGAGCTAAAATGTATTTATAACCAATATAAAAACTTTCAACAACAAATGATTCGTTGGGAACAAAAAGAATCACAGCGTAAGAGCTATCGTATGGAGTATGATAATTGGCATCGCAAGGAAAAAGAGCTTTTACTAGAACAAAAAGCATTGCTTGAAAAAAGCGGATTATCCGGCGCCAATGAATATCGTCAAAAACTCATTGATGAAGATCAGTTTAAGCAATGGGAAACGATTTACAAACAAAGCCAAGTACAGCTTGATTTGTTAACTCCAGATGGTGAAAATAAAGATTTATTCTATCGCCGCTTGCGTGAGGGGAATAAAGAGAATTGGACTGATGAATTAGCCCATGCAGATCAAGAGCTGAATGCGCGCAAGGATGCGATGGCTAACCTCTATGAGAAACGAGGCCAAATCGTGGAAGCTATGCGTGCATTGGGTTCAGATCAGGAGCAACGGGAAGCCATTCAACAACGACAAGAGTTAGAATCTGAATTGGAATCTGCCTTGGAAGATTGGGCCACTCAAGTTGTCATCGCTCATTGTATGGAACGAGCGCAACAATCATACGAAGAAGAGTCACAACCAAAGATGCTAGAATTAGCATCTCAGTATATTAAACGTTTAACGAATGGTGCTTATACATTTGATATGTGGGGATTGCAAGACGGTTTAGCCCTTTTGAATGTACGGGGTGAACGATTACCGATTTATCATTGGTCTAGTGGTTTAGCGGATCAGGTGTATCTCGCGTTGCGTTTGGCACTAGCAAAGGTCTTTTCGTACCAAGTGGATGCATTGCCAATCATATTAGATGATATCCTAGTCCGATTTGATGAAGATCGCCAAAAGAGTGCACTTGAGTTGTTAGCTGAACTTGGTGAACATCAACAAATTTGGTTGTTTACATGTCAGCAACAAGTGTATTACATGGGTCAAGCTATTGCTGGTATAGATACGCATATATTACAACGTGCATAAATTTCTATCCCTAAAAATATAGATAATAAGTGGCTTTGCATATTCATCACTTTTGGGGTACACTTTTAATATAAGCGTGACATTCTAATATAAAATCTTATATACATGTATGGGTGTGTTTTGTAGAAAGGGGTGGAAGTTTGAATACTGCTTATTTAGATATGATTCAGGGCAAGAACCCTGGCATAACACCGGTATGGTATATGCGCCAAGCAGGGCGCAGTCAGGCTGCATATCGTAAGATAAAAGAGAAGTACACATTGTTCGAAATTACCAAACAACCAGAACTTTGCGCACAAGTGACAGAACTGCCTGTTAAAGAATATGGCGTTGATGCGGCTATTCTTTATAAGGATATTATGAGCCCTATGGTGGCTATTGGCGTGAATGTGGATATTAAACCTGGTGTAGGTCCTGTATTTGATACTCCAATACGCCGTATGGAAGATATTGAACGATTATATGCGTTTGATGCAACAAAGGTAGAGTATATTTCCAAAACTATTGAGTTGTTGACTACCGAGGTGCTTGATGTACCTCTTATTGGCTTTTGTGGTGCACCATTCACCATCGCGTCTTACCTTATTGAAGGAGGTCCTACGAAAAGTTATAACAAAACTCGTGGGATGTTAATCAGCGAACCCGAAATTTGGAATAGACTAATGGAAAAACTAGCGGATATGTCCATCGAGTATTTGTCAATGCAAGCGCGCGCTGGTGCTAATGCTTTACAAATCTTTGACTCTTGGGTGGGGGCCGTTAATAGTACAGAATATGAGCAAGCTATTTTCCCTCATATGAAACGTATTATTTCCACAGTAAAATCTAGATTCCCTAACTTGCCGCTCGCTATGAATGGTGTCGGTACAGACCACCTTGTTTCTACTTGGGCTAAATTACCTCTTGATGTTATCGCCTTAGATTGGCGAAGCTCTCTTGGGGCGGCTAAGGATAGAGGTGTTACACAAACAGTACAGGGAAACCTTGATCCGGCTTATTTATACGGGGATACAAAAACAATAGCCAAGGTGGTAGATGAAATCTTAATGGATGGCGTTCGCCATGGTAAACATGTATTTAACTTAGGGCATGGCGTATTCCCTGAGGCAGACCCAGCAAAATTACATTGGTTGACAGACTATGTTCATGAAAAGAGCCGTGAATTGTGGGCTCGTGAAAGCCGATAATATGAAGCAGGCTATACTGTTATTATCTTTTGGTACACCTCGTCAACCATCTGATTTATTACCCTATTTGACGAGCATTCGACGCGGAAAAATTCCGACAGAACGAGAGTTGAAGGTTCTAACTGCTCGTTACGATGCCATCGGACAATGGGATAATAAGCTGTTGCAAACGATGGGGGAAGAGCAAAAGAAAACTCTTAAATCCCTATTGGCGATAGACGCGATGTATTTGGCCTATCTTCATATGCCTAATAGTATGGAACAAGCTATAGAATCCATAGCAACTGCAGGGTATACTTCTATTTTATGCATTGTCACATCGCCGTTTTATTCTATGATTGGAACAGGCGCGTATGAACGGAAATTACATTCTATATTACGAGCGTATCCGGATATATCTTGTGAAATTATCAAATCTTGGTGGAATAGACCACCGTTTTTTGAATACTGGCGTTCACAGTTGATGGCCGCGAATCCATTACAAGCTGATACAGCCTGTATTTTCTCTGCCCATAGTGTACCTACTTCAACGGTTGGTAGCTATGAAGATGAGGTCATGTCCGCATCAAATCAAATTGCAAAAATGGTAGGCCTTAATCACTGGTATCAGGCATGGCAAAGTGCGGCACCCTATGGTGAATGGTTAGGTCCTACCATTGAAAGTGTCATTGAACAGGCTCTTATAGATGGAGCAAAACGGATTGTATGTATTCCTTTTGGGTTTGTTAGCGATCATGTAGAAATTTTGTATGATAATGATATTATTTGTCGGAATATCGTTGAAAATGCTGGGGCTACATATGAACGTCTGCCTATGCCCAATGGAAATACCCTATTTATGGAGGCCATGGCAAAGGCTATACGAGAAAGGATTAACAAGTGAAGGTAACGATTGTTGGTGGTGGCCTTACGGGGCTTACTGCAGCCTATTATTTAGGCCATGCCAAACCAGATTGGCAGATACAATTATATGAACAGGCCCCTCGATTTGGCGGTAAAATTCAAACGCAACAAGTAGATGACTTTGTTGTTGAGTTAGGACCGGATTCCTACTTGGGCCGCAAAACGGAAATGACGGATCTCATTATAGATCTTGGTCTAGCAGATACGCTTGTATCCAATGAAACGGGGCAGGCCTATGTGTATGACCGCGGCAACATTCACCCCATTCCAGGTGGTTCCATCATGGGCGTTCCTACGGAAATGATGCCTTTTGTGAAAGCGACCTTAATTTCCTGGGCTGGTAAAGTGCGTGCTGGTCTTGATTATTTTAAGAAACCGTATCCCTTAGATGCTCACGGTGATGTATCGATTGGTCATTTCTTCCGCTATCATTTAGGCCAAGAAATGATGGATAAATTAATTGAGCCATTATTGGCGGGTATTTATGGTGGCGATATTTATAAAATCAGTCTATTATCTACGTTTCCGCATTTTATTCAAGTAGAACAAAAATATGGCAATATGGTTAAGGGCATGATTGCTGCTAAGATGAGCCATCAAAAGGCGGGTGTCTCTAAGGCTGCTAAAGGTGCTGTTAATGAAGGCGACGTTCCCCGTGCTGGTAAAGGAACGATGACGGATGCTCAATTTGATAAGAAACAATCTAGTACTCAACGAACGAATGGAAATCTAAAAGCATCAAAAGGAACCGCATCACAATCCGGTATGTTTAGACAATTAACGGGTGGTCTTGAAAGCGTGGTAAGTGCGATTGTGGAACAAATGCCATCCAATGTTACATTGACTACTAAGGCCCTTGTTCGAGATATATCGTATGCTGATGCAGTGTATCGTTATAATGTGAATGGTCGAGAAGAAACCTCCCATATGTTGGTTATCTCTACACCACCGGCTACGTATAAAGATTGGTTTATTAGAGATACTGGATTTGATGGTGTACGCAATATGGAACAATCCAGTTGTGCTATTGCGATCATGGCCTTTGATAAAGCGTCCTTTGATGGCGAACTAAAAGGCTCTGGCTTGTTGATTACTCGTAAAACGGATACACCATTAACAGCGTGTACCATATTAAATCAAAAATGGCCACAAACAACGCCAGATGATAAAATCGTTCTTCGCGTTTTTATCGGTAAACCTGGTAATGATGTGGTAGAACGTTATAGTGATGAAGAACTTTCTGCATTAGCTCTTAAAGAAATTCAACATATTATGAACTTTAAAGCTAATCCAGAGTGGATTAAGATCAATCGTTTAATACATTGTATGCCTCAATATAATGTGGGCCATCGTGCTGCTATCGCAGCCGTTCGGGAGCATGTGAAAGAACATTATCCTAATTTGTATCTCATTGGGACACCGTTTGATGGGATTGGGATACCGGATGGGGTAAAACAGGCTAAGGAACTTGTGCAACGGTTGTAATTCTACGTAGCCGGTTCGGTATGGGCGTCAATAGGCTCCAGCTAGCTTAACGGTCTTCGGCCTAGGGCCTCGACCTACTAAAGTCGCCTATTGACACCCATACCTCACCTACTGTAGATTTCTTTAAACAACCGTAGCACAAGGTTCTTTAGCCCAGACTAGAGGGGAACAGTCATCGGCCTAGGGCCTCGACTTACTAAAGTCGCTTCAGAAGGCTTATCCATTGCCTGCTGTAGCGGATTTTAGGCTCTAGCTAGCACAAGGTCCTTTAGCCTAGGTTAGAGGAAAACGGTCTTCGGCCTAGGGCCTTGACCTACTAAAGTCGCCTCCTGAAGACCATCTCGCACCTACTGTAGGATAAACCGCAATTCATCGCCTACTGTAGCGGATTTTAGTCTCCAGCTAGTACAAGGTCCTTTAGCCTAGGTTAGAGAAAAACGGTCTTCGGGCTAGGGGCTCGATTTTGTAATTGTAAATTGTGTTTTATATATTTTATGTGAAAAGGAGTGATTGTATGGGTAAGGCAATTCCTACTGTTGAGGGTTGGCATAGTCAACATATGGTGTTTTCCATGGATTTTAGTGCTTGGAATTGTTTTGATGCAGAGGAGAAGGCTGAGGCTCGCGGTGAGTTAAAGGCGTTTTTGGCTGAGTTGGAGTCTATGCACCAAGCTAAAGAAGGCAGTTATGCATTCTATGATGTGAATGGTTATAAGGGCGATCTTTTGTTGTGGATTTTGGCGCCGTCTCTTGAGGATTTGGCAAAATGGGAACGCAAATTCCGTCGTTTAACGATTGCGTCTGTGCTTGTTCAAACGTATTCTTATACGTCTGTAACAGAGGTCAGTGCATATGTGAAAGCTAAGCTTGATACGCCTGAGGTGGATGCGAAATTGTATCCAACTGTACCAAAGGATAAATATATTTGTTTTTATAATATGACGAAGAAGCGTGAAGGCAATGATAATTGGTATATGTTGCCTCCAGAGGAACGCGGTCGTATGATGCGTGAGCATGGAATCACTGGTAGACCATATTTAGAAGTACTATCTGAGTACACTACAGGTGGTGTTGGTCTTGATGATTGGGAATGGGGCGTTACTATTTTTAGTAATGATGACATCCAATTCAAGAAAATTGTTTATGATATGCGCTTTGAAGAAGCGAGTGCACGATATGGTATCTTCAGCGATTTCTATGTAGGAACGTTGATTGATGAAGCATGCTTTGATGAAGTGTTTGCTTAATCTATAACTACCAGTAGTAGTACTGTAAAGGGAAGGGGTTAAAGTTTTGACGCTAGCCATACGAAGCCTTGAGGGCTAAGTGGAATCGGCTGGTGGAAAAATTTTACCTCTTTTTTGTTTTCCTATAATGAATCATGTATACAAAATACGCATATGGCTATGATTTTACCGCAACTTAGATTGCGGTTTTTATATTATCAATTTACAGTGGACTTTGGTATACTGTGTATAGACATTAAATTCTATAGAATCTAAATTTTATATGAATGTTGAAATGAAAGTAACTTTCACAAGGCCTATCTATAATGATTATATTGAGGGTTGTGAAACATCAAGTGATATGAGAAGGAGTACAAAAGCTATGGAGATGAATGATAGCGTTATTGAACAACAACGTTTAGATCAGGCTAGACTCGAAGCAAATGGCATGTATAGCAGCCAATTTGAAAAAGATGCCTGTGGTATGGGTTTTGTCGTAAATATTAAGGGCAAAAAATCCCATGATATCATCGATGATGGCTTGCGTATTTTAGAGCGTCTTGAACATCGTGGTGGTGCTGGTGCAGATAAGGATACAGGCGATGGTGCTGGTATCTTGGTACAAATCCCACATGAATTTTTTAAACGTGAATGCGAAGTGTTGGGCATCAATTTACCTGCAGCAGGCGAATATGGTGTGGGCATGATTTTTGCGCATAAATATGAAAGTCTTCGCAATGAGCAAAAACGTATTTTTGAAGAAGTAGTACGTGAAGAGGGTCAAGTCGTTCTAGGCTGGCGTGAAGTACCTGTAGATGGTACTAAAGTTGGTAAGGAAGCGGCTGCGATTCGTCCTTGGATGATCCAAATTCTTATTGGTAAAGGCCCTGATGTAACTAATAATGCAGAATTTGAACGTAAATTATACGTTATCCGTAAATTGGCGGAAAAACGCATTATTCCATTGAGTAAGGAATTATCTAGCGATTTCTATATTGCATCCTTGTCCTCTAAAACAATTGTATATAAAGGTATGTTGACTCCTGGTCAATTGCGTGATTTCTACCTTGATTTGAGCGATCTTGATTTTACATCTGCGTTGGCAATGGTTCACTCTCGTTTCAGTACGAATACATTCCCAAGCTGGGCTCGGGCGCATCCTAACCGTTTCTTAGTTCACAATGGTGAAATTAATACAATTCGCGGTAACGTAAACTGGATCAATGCTCGTGAAGGTAAAGCTGAGTCTCCTTTGTTCCCAGATATTAAAAAGGTATTCCCTGTAGTAGATGATAGCGGTTCTGACTCTGCTATGTTCGATAACACATTGGAATTCTTGCACATGACAGGTCGTTCCTTGCCTCATGCCATCATGATGATGATTCCTGAACCTTGGGAACGCAATAAGCTCATGAGCCAAGAAAAACATGATTTTTACGAATTCAATAGCTTTATGATGGAACCATGGGATGGTCCTGCTGCTATGGGCTTCACTGATGGTACTGTTATCGGCGGTGTTCTCGACCGTAATGGCTTGCGTCCTGCTCGTTACTATGTAACAACAGATGACCGCGTTATCATGGCATCCGAAGTGGGCGTTGTGAACGAAAATGCAGAAAATATTCGCGCTAAAGGTCGTTTGGAACCAGGTAAAATGCTTCTTATCGATACGGCAGAACAACGTATTATTTCCGATGATGAAATCAAACAACGCATTGCAACTGAATTGCCATATGATGAATGGGTAAAAGAACATGTTATTCATTTGTCCGAAATTACACAAGCTGATGAAAGCGATGTGCCAGCTGTAGAGGATTTATTCAAGCAACAACAAGCTTTTGGTTATACGCAAGAAGATTTGGTACGTATGATTGTGCCTATGGCGAAGGATGGTAAAGATCCTGTAGGTGCTATGGGGGCCGATGCGCCGTTGGCAATCCTTTCTGAAAAACCACAATTACTATACAACTACTTCAAGCAAATGTTCGCGCAAGTAACTAATCCTCCAATCGATTCGATTCGTGAAGAAATGGTTACATCTACACGGGTAATGCTTGGTAACTCCGGTAACTTAACAGATCCTAATAAGACTGGTACATATGCGTTGTCTATGCGCACACCAATCCTTACAAACCAAGAATTGGCATCCATTAAAGCCCTTGCTTGCCGTCGTATGAAATCTGTGACATTGCCAATCCTCTTTGACCCATCTAAGGGTGTAGACGGTATGCGCGAAGCACTTAAAGAATTGTGTGAAAAAGCAGAAGAAGCAGCGCGTACAGATCAAAACGTATTGATTTTATCCGACCGTGGTGTCGATGCAAATCATGCGCCAATTCCTGCATTATTAGCAGTAGCAGCGGTTCATAATCACTTGATTCGCAAAGTGTTGCGCACAGAAATTGGCTTGATTCTTGAATCTGGTGAACCTCGTGAAGTGCATCATTTCTGTACATTGATTGGTTATGGTGTAACTGCTATCAACCCTTATTTGGCATTTGAAACAGTAAAAGATTTACATGCGCGCAAACGCCTTGGCGATATTACATTAGAAAAAGCGGAACAAAACTACATTAAGGCTGCTGTTGGTGGCATTATGAAGGTTATGTCCAAAATGGGTATCTCCACAGTGCGTTCCTATCATGGCGCTCAAATCTTTGAAGCACTAGGTCTTAACTCTGATTTCATAAAAAAATATTTTGTAAATACACCTACACGTATCGGTGGTATTGGTTTATATGGTGTTACTACTGAAACATTGGCTCGTTTTGATCGAGCTTTCAAAAAAGACGAATCTGTTCTCGAACCAGGCGGTTGGTATGGCCCTGTAAAAGATGGGGAAGAACATTTATTCAACCCTAAGACCATTGAGTTGTTGCAAGAATCTCTTATCAATGGGGATTATGCGAAATATAAGGAATATTCTAAAGCCATTCGCAATGATTACCACGTTACATTGCGTTCCTTGATGGAATTGAACTATCCTGTAGGCGGCGGTATTCCTATTGAAGAGGTTGAACCTGAAGAATCCATCGTAAAACGCTTCAAAGCAGGCGCTATGAGTTATGGTGCTATCAGTAAAGAAGCGCATGAAACAATCGCTATCGCTATGAATCGTTTAGGTTCCACATCTAACTCCGGTGAAGGTGGCGAAGACTCTGCACGCTTTAAACCATTGCCTAATGGGGATAGCATGAACTCTGAAGTAAAACAAATTGCATCTGGTCGTTTCGGTGTAACTGCTAATTACTTGATTCATGCAAAAGAATTGCAAATCAAATGTGCACAAGGTGCTAAACCAGGTGAAGGTGGTCAATTGCCAGGTAAAAAGGTATATCCTGAAATCGGCAAGGCTCGTCACTCCACACCAGGTGTAGAACTTGTTTCTCCTCCACCACATCATGATATTTACTCCATCGAAGACTTGGCGGAATTAATTTACGATTTGAAATGCGTCAATAAAGATGCTCGCATTTCCGTTAAATTGACTTCCGAAGCTGGCGTTGGTACTATCGCAGCTGGTGTGGCGAAAGCAAAAGCAGATAATATCTTGATTTCCGGTTATGACGGCGGTACAGGTGCGGCTGGTCGTACATCTGTAAAACACGCTGGTGTGCCTTGGGAACTTGGTTTATCTGAAACTCATCAAACATTGATGCTTAATCGTTTGCGTGACCGCGTTCAATTAGAGGTAGACTCTAAATTGATGACTGGTTTCGACGTAGCTGTTGCGGCTATGCTTGGTGCTGAGTTGTTTGGTTTCGGTACATTACCACTTGTAGCTGTAGGCTGTAAAATGGCTCGTGTATGTAACCTCAACACATGCCCTTATGGCGTGGCTACACAAGATGAAAAATTGCGTGCTCGTTTCAACGGCAAACCTGAATATGTAGAAAACTTGATGATCTTCATTGCACGTGAATTGCGTGAAATCATGGCTCGCTTAGGTATCCGTTCCGTAGCTGAACTCGTTGGCCGTATCGATCTTGTTCGTCAAAAATCTCAAGACGATAACTTCAAATTGTCTCGTGTCGATTTGAAACGTATCTTGTTCCATCCATACATCGATGCGTCTGTTGGTCATATGCATACCATCGATCAAGACCATGAATTGGAACGCACATTGGATATGTCCAAACTTTTGCGTATGTGCCGTCCTGCTATCGAAGATCAAAAACCTATTCGCGCTAAATTGGCTATCAACAACATTAACCGTGTAGTAGGTACATTAGTTGGTTCTGAGGTAACACGTCGTTATGGTGAAAGCGGACTTCCAGATAACACAATCAAGTTGAACTTTGAAGGTTCTGCAGGTCAATCCTTTGGTGCTTTCATTCCAAAAGGCATGACATTAGAACTCGAAGGGGATGCGAATGACTACCTCGGTAAAGGTTTATCCGGCGGTACCATCGTTGTTTACCCTCCTAAGAAATCTATTTTTGAAGCTGATGAAAACATTCTTATCGGCAACGTTGCCTTCTATGGTGCTACATCTGGTAAATCCTATATCAATGGTGTAGCTGGTGAACGTTTCGCTGTTCGTAACAGTGGTATTACAGCTGTTGTGGAAGGTGTAGGCGACCATGGTTGTGAATACATGACAGGTGGCGAGGTTCTTGTACTCGGTAAAATTGGTCGTAACTTCGCAGCCGGTATGTCCGGTGGCTATGCGTACATCCTCGATTGCGATGAACGTTATGTAAATACTGGTCTTGTAGAATTACGTCCTGCTAATAATGATGACCTTAAACGCATCAAAGAATTAGTCGAACAACATGTATTGCATACTAATTCCACAAAAGGCCGTCATATCCTTGAAAACTGGAATAACTTTGCAAATAGATTTACTAAGGTTGTTCCTGTAGCATACGAAGAAATGCATGCTGCTATTGAACGATTCAAAGAACAAGGCTTGTCCTTAGAAGATGCTCAATTGGCTGCATTTAAAGAAAAATATGCAAAATAAGTTATAATCTAATATAACTTAGAGAGAATGTAATGTAGAATGCCTCTATAGTTTTGACTATAGAGGCATTTTCATGTATAATATTTGTATTGCAATATTGGATCATGGCAGTTCTCGGGCCCGTGCAATGGGGGCCTGTGAATCGTGTCAGGACTGAGAGGTAGCAGCACTAAGCGGTAACCTTCATGTGCCACGGGGAACCCGGGGGCTGTCGTGATCGAATATTGCAAGGCGGCCTTGGGGGCCGCTTTTTTTATCCTATTATTCAAGCTAAAACGGGTATTAGTTACATGCAAAGAGGACGTGAAAGGACGCCCTCTTTTTTGTGTAATATGGTATAATAAAGTATTGCTAATTACGGACTGTTTATAGGGAAAGGGGGTGTTCCTATGGCATATATGGCTCTATATCGTAAGTATCGTCCGCAGACGTTTACCGATGTGGTTGGGCAACATCAGGTATCAGATACGTTGATGCGCGCTATTCGCGAGGATAAGGTGGCTCATGCGTATCTATTTGCCGGCCCGCGCGGGACTGGTAAGACGAGTATGGCTAAGATTTTTGCACGTGCCATTAATTGTGAACATGGCCCTACCGACCATCCTTGTAATGAATGTAGCGTATGTAAATCGATTTTGAGTGGTCAGTCTATGGACGTCCTCGAAATTGATGCGGCGTCGAATCGTGGTATCGATGAGATTCGTGCTTTACGTGAAAGCGTAAAGTTTATGCCTGTAGAGGGGCGTAAAAAGGTATTCATCATCGACGAAGCCCATATGCTTACCAATGAAGCGTGGAATGCCCTATTAAAGACGATAGAGGAACCACCAGATCACGTGATGTTCATCTTTGCGACCACTGAGATTGAAAAACTGCCTGTTACCATCGTATCTCGTTGCCAACGATATACATTTAGACGTATCACATCTGATGATATTGCACAGCGGTTACAATATGTTGCGGATAAAGAAGGCTTTGCCTTAGAAGATAATGCAGCACGTCTCATCGCGGTTCATGCGGATGGTGGCTTGCGCGATGCGTTAAGTATTCTCGATCAATGTGTGGGCATGGCCAGTGGCGAGATTACACCGGCCGTTGTAGAGGAACTCATTGGCCTCGTTAGTAAGGACTGGATTATTAAATTCCTATCTGCCTTGCATAATGGAGATGGCCCAGCTGTATTGAAATATATTCAAAATGCACTCAGTGAAGGGCGTGATGGGGCTCAAATTATGGAGGCCCTTACGCAACACTTACGGGCTCTATTGATTGCTAAGGTCGCTCCTGATGCGGAGGAATTAAAGGTATATGATTCGTTCCGCACTGAATTCTTAGAACAAGCAAAAGACATTGAGTTTGGTACCATCAATCAATATATTAAACAGTTACAATCCATCATGAGCGATGCGAAACAGGTAGATAATCCACGCACGGTTATTGAAATGGGCCTATTGGTTTTATGTGCAGGCGTATCCAAGGCTCATGACGATGTGGAGGACCGTTTGGCTGCATTAGAACAGTCTGAACGCGAGTCACGTGAAGGCGTACTCAATCGGCTGGCCAAATTGGAACAACAAGGTCCACCGATGGCGGCGCCATCTATTAATTTTGTGGCTACACCTAATGCATCAAGATCAAATGTGGTAGATGATGATTTCATTCCACCGCCTATGGAGGAATACGAATCTGTTACGATTCATGAGGTGCCAACAAATTATAAGCCTTCACCTATTGTAGCGGAATCGAAACCTAGCGGTAGTAATCAAACGGCTACTATAGGTTTGACGCCGCCACCTATGCATGGTGTTGGTATGACTCCACCACCGATGAAGAATTCTGGTGCAGTACAACCTAAGACTGGTACGTCTCGAACGACGAGACATACGGGCCGTCAGAAGAATACAGGTATTAGCCAAGTCGCTGTTATCGGTGAAACCATGGTGGACTCTGGGGAATATAGAACCATTCAGACTACTGTGATAAAATATCTAAAGGACAGCGATAAGGGATTAGCATATAATATTATTGGTCAAGGCCAAGTTATTTATGTAGATCGTGAAAAAGCAGTAGTAGCTTTTAAAAAGGGAATATCTCTTACATTGGCTACTAATGAAGCAAATCGCAAGGAAATTGCATTAGCGTTCCAATATGCGTTGGGCTATTCCGTGTCTTTAGAGATTGTCGATATAGAGACAGATGTCTATAAAGAATATATGATGGCTAGCGGAGCGCGGTCTAATCGAGCTGTACAGCCTAAGAGGTCACAGCCTACACCGGTTGTTGAGGCCCCGCCACCACCGGTAGAAACAGACTTACTAAGCTCCGAAGCTCGCAATAATGCTAGAGAGGCTGCGTTAGCTGCTCTTAAAGCAAGAGGTATAAAACCACCGAGCAATAAGGGAGATGAGGATTCATCTGCTAAGAAAAAGACGGCTCATGATGACGGTGGTATACCCGTTATGAGTTTAGACGGAACACAGGTAATGACCGATGATGGTGAAGTTATCAATCGGCCTATGGATAGTGGTGCCACCGTGGAGGTAGAAGCCGTCCCAAAGCGTGAATACCAGTGGGACCCTGAACATATGGGCGTTGAAGAACAACAAAACCCACTGTTGGCTAAAACATTAGAGAAACTTTCAGAAGACCATGACATTTATGTAGAGGTCATAGAAGAGTAAATTATAATTTTCAGTATATAGTTAATTTATTTTGCAAGGACTTTCATAGTCCTATAAGGAGGAAATACAATGTTCGGTAAAGGTATGGGTAATATGGCAGGCATGATGAAAAAAGTTCAAAAAATGCAAGCTGACATGAAAAAAATGCAAGAAGAGTTAAAAACTCGTACAGTAGAAGCATCCGTAGGTGGCGGTGCTGTTACCGTTGTTATGAATGGCGAAAAGATGATTGAATCTTTGAAGTTGAATCCGTCCGCAGTTGATCCTGAAGATGTGGAAATGCTTGAAGATTTGGTAATGGCTGCTGTTAATGAAGCAAGCAAAAAAGTAGATGACCTATTGTCTCAAGAAATGGGCAAGGTAACAGGTGGTCTTAACTTGCCAACAGGTTTATTCTAAATGACAAACGCATTAGAACGGCTCGTAGAACAGTTGCGCAGATTGCCAGGCATTGGATCAAAATCTGCCCGTCGCTTGGCATACCATCTTGTGGAAATGCCGCAAGAAGAGGTGGACCGATTGGTCAATACCATTGTTGAAGCTAAAGGGGCAACCCGCCATTGTTCTATCTGTTTTAATCTATCTGCGCAGGACCCTTGTGAATTTTGCTCTAATCCTAATCGGGATCAAACCACGATTATGGTGGTTGAAACATCTCGCGATGTGATTGCCATAGAACGCAGTGGTGATTACAAGGGGCTCTACCATGTCTTAGAGGGGGCGTTGTCACCTTTAGAGGGCATCGGTGCTGAAGACATTCGCGTTAAAGAGCTGATTGCTCGTTTGCGTGATGGTGTCGTACAAGAGGTTATTCTCGCAACGGACCCTGATGTAGAAGGGGAGGCGACGGCCTTATATTTGGCACGTCTACTAGCGCCGACTGGCATCAAGGTAACGCGTATTGCCCGCGGTGTTCCTGTAGGTGGAGATATCGAATATGCCGATGAATTGACCTTGGGCGGTGCCGTTGTAAACCGCCAGGAGATGAAAGGATAATATGAACGTATTACTCGCGCCATTATTGGCAGCGCCTATGACTGAGGCGGTTATATCTGTATTTGTCATAGTTATTGCATTGAAATTGGCTTTTTTCACCATTAAAAAGGTAGCCATCAATGTTGCACTAGGCATTGTGACATACATGGTATGTATCTATGTGTTACATATACCAATGGATATTGGCTTTGGTGTGTGGGCTTTGACCGTACTATTTGGACCTATTCCGATGGTACTGGCCGCTCTATACTACGGCTTATAAAATAAGGAGAGGATATCATGGTTATCAATAGCGAACAACAACGCGTCATCGATGAACTAGATAGAAATATCCTCTTGTTGGCGTCCGCTGGGACGGGAAAAACGAATACACTGGCTTATCGAGTGGCTCACATTATTGAAAGTGGCCGCTGCGAGGCTCATCAGATTTTGTGCATGACCTTTACCAATAAGGCGGCACAAGAGATGAAGTCGCGCATCGAATCCCTCGTTGGCCAACCTGCAAAGGCTGTGGAGATTAGTACGTTCCACAGCTTTTGTTTTTACGTTCTTCAACAAGAGGGCAAGCGAGATGAGTCGCTCTATACAGATGTGACCATATTTGATGAAGAGGATTGTAAAGAACTATATTTGCCATATAAACCGAGAAACATGCGGGATATGAACTTTGCTAGCCTTATAAGCATGGTAAAGGAATATCGTTCTGTGTATGAATTTTATTCTGAATCGTTGATAGATGATTACAAACGAACGATACAACGTTTAGAGCGGGAGCAATCTAAGCAAATAGAGAAATTATTTTACAATTACAATACTCTTGCTACTGAGGACTTGTCGGACTTTTGGGCTCATGGTCATGAATGGATTGCTCGTTATGATGAAAGTTTACAATCTGTTCACGGCGTTGATTTTACTGATTTAATCTGTGGTGTGCATCGACTATTTCAAAATCCAGATATTCGAGAACGGTGGCGTAGTCACTATCAATATATTTCCGTTGATGAAATGCAAGATACGGGCTCATTAGAATATAAGGTTATGGAAATGCTATGGGAAGGCAATCACGTTCTTTTATGTGGCGACTATTTCCAAACTATCTACGAATGGCGCGGCTCAGATCCGTTCTGTTTATTAGAGGCATTTACCCGTGATTTTAATCCTCTAAAAATCATATTCTATAAAAACTATCGCTCTAATCGCACTTTGTTTACAATGGCTTTTAAAACATTGCAGAACATGTTTCCTCAACTCGTTGGAACTGTGTACGATGAAATGCCAGAGGCTAACAGTGCTAGTGATGGGGCACCTGTCCTTGTGAAAGATTGTCGTAATGAATATACGGAATCAAAATTTATTTATGACCGTATTTGCGCGCTTCCAAAGAATGCATCTATCGGTGTGTTGGTTCGCGATAATCGCAAGGCACAGCGTTTAAGTGAACAGTTTGAACGATATAATCAAGACAAGCCAGAATCTGAACGTCGTCCGTTTATGATTATTGATGAATATAAATTCTTCCGCCGTCAGGAAATCAAGGATATCATGGCGTACTTTAAGCTCTTGATGAATCCTAATGATGCGGTTAGTGCGAAACGCATTATTAAACGCTATGTATCGGGCATTGGCGACGCGCGTATTCGCGATATTGAAAGTCCAAAAAATCGCAGTGTAGGGCTAAAATTGACGGATTTTATGGATATGCCTATCTTTGAAGCTGAGCCATATGCCAAATTGGTAGCTGGTCTTGAGGTGGGGGAAGTGGTGGTGTACGATGTAGAAAGCACCGGTACTGATACGACACAAGATAGAATTATACAAATTGCGGCAATGCGCATTGATAAAGATGGCAATGAAATAGAACGGTTTGAACGGTTTATCAATCCTGGTAAATCGGTAGGTACCTCTCAACTCGTTCATGGCTTTACGGATGCATATTTAGCAGAGCATGGTGAAAGTCCAAAGGTCGTACTGGAGGCTTTCAAAGAATTTTCTAACAATCGTATCATTGTAGGCCATAATGTAAATTATGATATTAGTATTTTGAGCCACGAATTAGCGCGCCATAATTTAGGCGAGCCTCAATTTAAGGCCGTATATGATACACTAGATATCTTTAGACGGTTCTATCCAACACTGGAAAATCATAAGTTAGGATTTTTGTCAAAATATTTTCCTATCAATCATACGCCTACCCATAATGCGATGGATGATATTATCGCTACGGGCCAATTATTAATCTACGCAGTCCGTGAAAATATTATGCCCACAACGACGGATCGCATGGTAGCCATTAATCAATATAAGGCGGCTTTCACAACGATTGCGTCTCAAATGGCAACCTTGCGCAGAAAGATGCATACCGATAATCCTACGGAATTATTGGCCTATATTATGAATCAAATGGGCGTACTAGACTATTATAAGAGTCATGGCGAAATGGCCAAGGTTGAACATATACGAGATTTGTATCGTATTATGGAATCATTAGATAAGGAATATGAAGGTACAACGGGATTAGCTCGTCTCAATCATATTTTGCAATTAGCTGCCTTGACGGCTGGTGAGCCACAACAGATGAGTAAACAATCTAAGATACCGATTATTACGGTTCATCAAGCAAAGGGTAGTGAGTTTGACCATGTATTTTTGGCAGGTATGAATCAAGGGACCTTTCCTAGTTTTATGTCCTTACGCGAGGGCAATGAGGATGAAGAAAAACGCTTGTTCTATGTGGCCATTACGCGACCAAAACAGGAGCTGGTTATTACCTATACCAATGAATCACAACGGGGCCAAGGCACAGCGCCAAGTGCATTTCTTGATTATATGCCAAGGGATGTAAAACTCGTAGAAAGGAGTATGTAATGGCACGAAAAACGCATAGACCAGATGATATTTTTTGGTCAGTTACTACCCAGGATATAGAATCCATACAACATGCAACTACAGATGCTATAACATTAGGGCAACTGTTAGATACTAAATATCCAAGAAAAGCGATGGTAAAGTTATTTGATGAGAAATTAATCCATGTAAATGGTCACAAAGCAACACCTCATACAGAGGTTGCCGTAGATGATGAAATTTGGATAGCTATGGCCAAAGAGAAGATTGATCATGAGCCAATTGCAATGGATTTACATATTCTCTATGAAGATGACGATTTGCTCATTGTGGATAAGCCTGCCGGTGTTACGGTAAACTCAAAAGATCAAGTATCCCTTGCTAATGGCATTGCCCATTATTTTATGGAACATGGTATTAAGCGAAAAGTACGTTTTTTGAACCGTCTTGACCGCGATACAACAGGCTGTATTGTAATTGCTAAAAGCGGTCTAGCCCAAAGCTTATATCAACAACAAATGGATGATAACACATTTGAAAAGTGGTACATGGCTATTGTTGAAGGCCTTGTCGAATCAGATTCGGATTCGTTGGTGCTTCCTATGGATAGAAGTATTGATGGCATTCATTACGAAGTAAATTCTAAGGGGAAAGAAACACGGACTGATTTTACCGTTTTACACCGATATCCGGATGGGGCTGTGGATAACTCTGTGCATAACCTACAAAATATTGTGGATATATCCCATGAAAATGTGGACAGCACAGTGAATACTGTGGATAAACAGGGTGGAATTGTGGATAATTCTGTGCATAACTTAGAAAATCAGCCTTGTACAGCAGTGGCAGTTCGCTTATATACAGGTAAAACACATCAAATTCGAGTGGCCTTCAGTCATATAGGTCATCCTTTGTTAGGGGATACATTGTATGGGGCGAAATCTACGGGAGAACCATTTGCACTACGTGCAATGAAGGTTGTTTTTACACATATGCGTTCTGGAGACCGTATAACCGTTCAAGCTTAATTAGAATGGGCATTCAGTAGTAGAATGAGTTCTTAAATACATAAAAGTTTCTAATTGAGAAATGAGAATGACTGATAAGTTCAGTAAAATCAATGGATTTCGTGAAAATATATTGAAAATTATAGTGACAAATGATAATCCATAAGCTATAATACAAATAAACGTACACATATAAATTATTTAATATTGTACATATAGTATGTAAGAGGTGTAATAGTATGATTTTACAAGATAATAGTGCTGAACGTAATCGGGGTATTACGCTCGCCAGTATCAAGGGCATTATAGGCAATGTGGTGCTTGTCATTTTTAAGATGATAATAGGATTGGCATCGAATTCCATCGCCATAATCCTTGATGCAGTAAATAACTTAACAGACGTTCTTTCGTCGGTGTTGACGATTGTCGGTACAAAACTGGCTGCAAAAGGGGCCGATAAGGAACATCCATTTGGACATGGCCGTATAGAATATATGACTACCATGGCTATTGCTTTCATCATTCTCGGTGCAGGCATTGGGTCCCTTAAGGAGTCGATAGATAAAATTCTTCATCCAGAGGTATCCACATTTGATATTCCAAGCCTTGCTATCATCGCTGTTGCTATCGTTGTAAAGGTTGTGATGGGGCGATACATTAAGTCTCAAGGTGAGAAATATAAATCTGATGCCCTCGTAGCGTCTGGTATTGATGCTCTTTTTGATGCGGTGATTACCTTTGCTACATTGGTGTCTGCAGGCCTCGTATATTTCTTCAATGTAGATATTCAAGGCTATGTAGGGGCTTTAATTTCGCTATTAATTTTGAAAGCAGCCTATGAGATCTTACGGGATATGTATAATCATTTGCTTGGTGTTCGGGCCGATGATGATCTTATTCGAAACATCAAAGAAACTATCGCGCAACATCCAAATGTAGGCGGTGTATATGACCTAGTGCTAAATAGCTATGGACCAGGTGAAGTGATTGGTTCTGTTCATATTTCGTTGCCAGATACGATGACGGTGGGTGAGGTCCATCCGTTAACTAAAGGAATCGCAGTTCATCTTTATAAAAAGTTTGGCATTAATATGACTGTCGGCGTATACGCAGAAAATCAACCAAGCGTAGAAGTTCTTGAAATCAAAAAAGCGCTTGATCAAGTTATCAGTTTGTATACTAATGTAGTCCAACTCCATGCTTTCTACGTACGAGAAGATAAAAAGATTATCTATTATGATATTATCTTTAACTTTGACGAAGAAGATCCACATGGTACATTAGAAAAGATTAAGGCGGAACTTCATAATCGTTATCCAGATTATACACAATTTGCTATTGTGGATACGGATTTTAGTAATTAGTTTTATATAAAGAATAACCGATATGTATCCTTGTATGAGGAACATATCGGTTATTTTTATGGGGCTGGATCGTCACTTGATAAATACATTATTTATGCCTATAATAAATTGTATAAAATATAGTTAGTCATATATTATATATAGTATGGAGAGAACTATGAATAAATTGGTATTATCCACATTAGCAGTTATGACTGCAGTTAGTATCTGTGGCATGCAACCTGTAGATGCTAAACAAGTTAAACCAGACCCAACCATGACTATGCTTCAAATGCCGACGAATGATGAAATCTCGGTAGGAAATGGTACTACACAAGAAATCAATAAACAAACACAAACATTAGTGAATAATGTAGCCGTATCTACTAAATCGATGATTAAAAAGAATTGGAAAACTATCTATATTAAGGCGATACCATCTGACAATACAGTTTATTTCTACTATACGGATACGATGGGCCAAGTATATAGTGGTCAAACTATTAAAAATACTGGTTTATCTAAGGGAAAATATAGAACAGAAGCATTACGTCAGGCTCAGGCGTTGCAGGATTTGTATATGTATCTACAACAAACGAATCAGGAAATTCCTTCTTCTATAGATATTATCGTTACCAGTCAAGGTCGTCGGATTCGAACCATCATGAATTACGATGAAAATATAGGAGATAGTTCAATCTATCAACAAAATTATGAACAAATTAATTTCCCAAATTTGAAATAGTTTGGATATAGTGAAAGCCCCTACCTCGGTGAGGTAGGGGCTTTGTGTTAAATTACATAATCATCGTGATCATCTGTTGTTTGTTTTTTAGCTTGCTTTTTAGCACCTGCTAGGTCTAATAGTTCTTCTTCAAGTGTATCTTCGTCGCCTGTATTGAGCATGGAGTAGAAGGCCCACAAGATAATGAACCAAACTGGTGTGAAGAATAAGGCAACTCTTGTGTCATCATTCAAGGCCAAGATAATGAGGATGAACGCGAAGAACGCAAGAATTAAATAGTTCATCACTGGATATAGAGGCATTTTAAATTTAGATTTTGCCGCCAATTCAGAATTTTTTTTGCGATATTTTAAATGGCAAATAACCATGATAGCCCAGATGAAAATGAAGCAGAATGTAGAGATAGATGTAATCATAACGAAGACTGCTTCTGGCATGACATAGTTAAGTACAACTGTAATAAGTAGTACGGCAGCAGAGAAAATAGTCGCTTGATATGGCACGCTACTATGTGTTAAGCGACGCATTGATTTAGGTGCGTGACCGCGTTTTGCAAGGGCATAGATCATACGACCTGTACTAAAAATACCAGAGTTTGTAGCTGATGCGGCAGAGGTAAGCACAACAAAGTTGACGATACCTGCTGCTGCGGTAATACCAACTGCTGTAAATACGGCCACAAATGGGCTGGCTGCAGGGTTAACGGCTGTCCATGGGTAAATACTCATGATGATGGCCAAGGAACCAATATAGAACAAAATAATACGCAAAGGAATATTATTGATGGCCATTGGAATAACCTTTTCAGGGTTTTCAGTTTCACCTGCTGTCAAACCTACAAGTTCAATGCCGGTGAATGCAAATACAACCATTTGGAAGGATAAGATAAAGCCCATCGTTCCATTCGGGAACCATCCGCCGTAATTCCATAAATTACTAAAGGCGGCAGCAACACCAGCATCGGTACTAAATCCAGAGAAAATCATGATTAAGCCGATGATGATAAGGGACACAATGGCAATAACCTTGATCATGGCAAACCAGAATTCCATTTCACCAAAGTGCTTTACGGCTGTTAAGTTCATGAGTAATAGAGCTATTAAGACGACGAGAGCTGGTACCCATTGGGGGAGCCATGGTATCCAGTATTGCATATACAGTCCGACGGCCGTTAAATCGGCCATGGCTAGTGATAGCCAACAGAACCAATATGTCCACCCTGTGATGAACGCAGCGCGATCACCTAGATAATCCTCTACAAAATCGATAAAGGAATGATGATTAAGATTAGATAATAATAATTCCCCTAACGCTCTCATTACAAAGAAACATATAAGACCAGTAATGAGATAAGCAAAAAGAATGGATGGACCTGCCAAATGGATGGCCCGACCGGAACCTAAGAATAAGCCTGTACCAATGGCACCGCCGATGGCGAGCAATTGTACGTGGCGATTCTTAAGGCCCCGCTCTAACTGATTCGTATCAGACATAGTAAAGACCTCTTTTCTACAAACTACCTATAAATACAAAAAGCCATGGATGACCATAACTTTCATAATCTATAGAATATATAAAACTATTTTCTTATAATACAGTATCTATTATAAAAAGTCAAATGTATTTTTACAGTAGACACATCCTGTGAATAGTATTATTAACATACGAATAAAAGAAAGCGTATTCATACTTTTAAAAGCATACTATGCGTTAAAAGGTTTTCATAATTTGCTATAATAATTGATAGATTATCTTTTACGTAAAGTCGTGGAGGTTATTATGAGACGACAAGACAGAAGAGTTACAGAGATAGAAGAAATTAAGGGCATTTTAAATAGCACTCGCATCATTCACCTAGGCATGATGGATGGTGACTACCCTTACGTAGTACCCTTACATTTTGGTTTTGAATTTATAGATGAGGTGCTTTATATCTATGTGCATGGCCATTATGAGGGAAAGAAGTTTGACTTGATTAAAGCAAATCCTCATGTATTTATCGAAATTGATGGCAGTGATGAAGCCCTTGTTTCAGGTGGTGATATTCCTTGTGCATATAGTTCAGTTTATTCCAGTGTGATGGGCCGTGGAGAGGCTACCTATTTAGAGGCTATTGATGAAGCTATTGATGAAAAGTCTCATGGCTTACAAATATTGATGAAACATCAGACAGGTCGTGAGTTTACTTTTACGGAAGCCATGGTAAACTCTGTGGGCGTAGTTCAAATTAAAATTGTCGACTATACGGCCAAAAGACGAAGACAACTTGAACAAGATGCTATTATGCCGCCATTAATTAAATAATGATACAACAATCCTATTGAACTCTATTATGATATAGCGTTCAGTAGGATTTTTTTATATCGAACCTAAGCATTAGATACATTATTTGGTTGTGTCGATACTTTCACAAAAGGAAAGATAAAAGTTTTATGAAGTAGCTAGAGCTACAGAAACGGTAGCTTGATTTTGATATAAATAAGAAAATATATCATTATATGTGTGGAGTATATTATAAATTTTTGTAATAGGAGAGAATATGAAGAAAATAATGACATCTGCTGTTTTATGTGCCGCGATGGCTACTGCAGTAAGTACCTTTGGCGTACAGCCAGTTAGTGCTACATACCCGTTAATAGATAAAAATGGTAATACCGTTCCTGTTGAACGAGATGTAGATAATAAAAAGCTCATCGATGATAATAAAAAACTCGCTGATCGTTATCGTTGGTATGATCAAGTTGATGATTATGATTTAGTTAAAACTAATATTGAGAGTGCCGCGCAGGAATTTGGCTATCCTATACAAGTTCCGTCTTATATGCCTAAAGACTATGCAGTACGCGATGTAAAGGCCAAGGACCATGACGTATTAGAAATCGTTTATACAGAAACGGGCCGTGATGGAGAATTTGGTCCGAAATTAACCTTCTCTAATACAGATATTGTATATCGTATGGGATGGGCTATCGATACAGTGGTAACGCCTATTTTAGAAAAGACAAATTACAACGCTAAGGATGCAGTTAGCTTTACTACCCCTAATGGGATCGCTGTACATACGTTAGGTTATAGTAAAG
>PPYF01638665.1_pt1 | contig 25581 bp, 28 predicted proteins | sample 1559871 | NCBI WGS metagenome assembly PPYF01 (sample SAMN08240021, study PRJNA423297) | Human gut metagenome, whole genome shotgun sequencing project. | reverse complement strand
AATCAATGGCTCGGATTTTGGCCGCTCAAAAAACATAAGCGCAAAAAGTCGGAAGGAAGCTATGGACATATCGCTTCTCCGGAAGAATGGAAAGGTATCAAAGACGGATGGTGACAATGGAACGAATTGGACGGGATATGGATGATCTCCGGGAAAAAATGGAGACATTTATCAAAAACAATGGCCGCTTAAATGAGCAAAATCCAAAAACGGAAGCGGAAGAGGCGGCAGAAGAAAGAAAAAAATGGACAAATCGGCTGTATAAAGCCGGAATAGGCAGGCGGTACCATGCATGCACGTTTCAGAACATTGAAAGAAAAGGATTACCGGATTCTAAGCTGTTGAAAAGCCATTATGCAATTGCGAAAGATTACGCTAAGAATTTCAAAACGCATAAGGCAAAAGGGCAAGGGATTATATTCGCCGGACCGGTAGGACGCATGAAGACAACAATGGCGGTGGCCATAGCGCAGGAGATCATGAAAGATTACAACCGGGCGTATTTCATCACGATGCCGGAATTGATGGATAGCCTTTTGCAGAATAATCTTTCACAAGAAGTTCGAACACGCACAAAAGAGACAGACTTGCTGATTCTTGATGACATGGGAGCGGAGTATCAAAACGACTGGGTACTGAACGCGGTCGACGCGATTATATCGAAGAGATACAACGAACTCCTGCCGGTAATCATTACGACGAATAAGACGCCGGAAGAAATGAATCAGCGGTATATGTCACGGATTTTTGACAGGTTGAAGCATGCGAACAGGTTACTTATAGAAGCAGGTGAAAGCCTGCGGAAAAATGCAGTTTGAGAAAGGAGAAATTGATAAATGGGAAGTAATCGATTCATGGTCGTATCGGAAGAAAACGGGATCATAGCAATGAACCCGTCGTACGTTGAGCAGAAAGGGAAAAATCTCATCATCTACATGCCCGGGACGTATAAACAGCTTGAGCTGGAATACGAAACAGAAGAAGAGGCGAGAGGCGTTTTTGACGACATAAGGAAGGCTTATGAATCCGGGAGAATAGATGCTTATGTCTGAAAGGAGGAATGGATCGTGATATTAGAAGTAGCAATTGAAGTATTAAAAGAATTACTAAACGGTCTATATGACAGTACATACTGGATTCCGGCTGGAAAAACAGCGGAAGAAGAAAGAATATTTAACGATAGAGTCTGGATGGCATTAGCTGTGGTCATTAGAGCGCTTGATTCGAAAAAAACAAAGGAAAATGAAAAATGCTAATTTAAGGAGGAAGAGAAATGAATACAGCGGTGGATATAGCAAGCATCGTACTGTTTATTGTTATGATCATGTACGCGGCTATCAAGCTTGACGAAGCGGCAAGAAAGCTGCGTGATGAGGAAGAGCGGATTTACGGTGAGAGGCGTAAAAAATGAACAACTTGATTACCATCGTTGCCAAAAGTGGCAACGAGAGAGGAGCATGAAGTGAAACTTTACAGTGATAGAGGGGACAAATATTATCTTTTTGGACAATTTGAACTATATCTTATGCTCATACAGTGCGTTTTTATCGGAATATTAGTAGCGCTGGCATACGTTTTGATTCGATTAGGCGGTGGAGTATGAAGCTCATAATTCCCGGGCGGCTTCCATGCATGAATGACTTGATTGCCGCTAACAGGCTGAACAAGTACGCTGGGGCTGGCGTCAAGAAAAAAACGCAGAAAGAGATTATTCTTATCCTGCGGCCACAGGTAAAAGGGCGGAATTTTACTGAAAAAGTGAATATCCGTATCGAATATTATGAAAAGGATATGCGTCGGGATGAAGATAATGTGATGAGCGCCGCAAAGTTTATTCTTGATGCACTGCAGGACATAGGGCTTATCCAAAACGACAGCAGGAAATACGTGCACTTGACGCAGGAAGTATTTACCGATCGGGAGAATCCGAGGATTGAGATTGAGGTGGGGAGAGCCGACTAAATGAGAATGACATTCATGGACTTCTTTGCTGGTATTGGTGGATTTCACAGCGGATTTGAAAAAGCAGGAATGAAATGTATCGGCTGGTGCGAGTTTGATAAATACGCACAAAAAAGTTATAGAGCAATTTATGATACGGAAGGATCGTGGTTTAAAGATGATGTACGAAAAGTGCGAGGGTGGGAGTTACCAAGGGCTACTGTTTGGACATTCGGATTTCCATGCCAAGATGTTTCCATCGCAGGAAAGCAAAAAGGCATTAAACGAGGAACAAGGAGCGGATTATTTTTTGAGATTATGCGGCTCCTTGATGAAGCAGAAGAGAATAAACCCCGATGGATTATCGCTGAAAACGTTAAAAATCTGTTATCTATTGAGGGGGGTGGGGATTCTTCACAGTGCTGTCTGAAATGGCAGAGAGAGGGTACAGTGTTGAATGGAGAGTGTACAACTCAAAAGATTACGGAGTACCTCAAAACAGAGAGCGAGTGTATATTGCTGGACATCTTGGAAAAACAGGTGGACGAGAATTACTACCTAAAGCCAGAAAAAGTGAAAGAGCTATTAAGCAGGTTATAGGCGGGGCACAAGGAGAAAGAGTGTACGAGCCGAACATATCTTGTACGTTATCTTCACAAGGTGGAGGTTGCGGAGCAAAAACAGGATTATATAGGTTTATAGACTTTTCAAAGAAAGATACACAGATAACGGAACACTCAAGATGTCTGACTGCACGTTACGATAGAGGTATATCTAATCGTGCAGGAGAATCCAGCGGGGTGATGGCAATATTAACGCCAAATAGGACAGAAAAGAGACAAAATGGTCGAAGGGTCAAAGAACCAGGTGAACCGTCATTTACACTCACGGCACAAGACAGGCATGGAATAATGATAAAAAATGCCACAAAAAAGGGATATGAAATTGCAAGAAAGGGAGACGGCGTAGATATTGCATATCCGAATAGTGATACACGGTGCGGAAGGGTGCAGAAGCAGTTATCAAACACGGTAAAAACACAAAGTAACTTGGGGGTCGTTCTTGAAAATGAAAGTATATGTTATATACGCAAATTAACGCCGAAGGAATGCTGGAGACTGCAAGGATTTACAGATAATCAATATGAAAAAGCTGCCTCGGTCAACAGTAAGAGTCAATTGTATAAGCAGGCGGGAAACGCAGTAACAGTGAACGTGACTTATGAGATAGGTAAACATATAGTAAATTTTGCTAAAGGAGAACCTGATGAATAACGGAATGAGACCGAGCATTTTTCATAACCCGGATCCGACGTACGAAAAAACGGCAGTTAAATTGCATTTTGAATCAAAACGGGTACGCGGTGATATCGAAGCGTTTTTTGAAGAAATTCGGCGATGCAGAAAACATATTGACTCTTTGGATCAATACCGCCAGCAGTGCGAGATGGATTTGTTCTCTTTAAAAGGCTGTAGATACGACAAGGAGCCTGTGGATGGCGGCTCTCCATCCGATTTGTCAGACATCGTGATTGCTTTCAAAGAGAAGATGGCAAAATCAGAAGAACTGCGGATAAAAGAGCTCAACAGATACGGTGACATGATTACAAAAGGATTCAGGCTGCTTGCTTTGCTTTCCGACCCGGAGCAGAAGTCCATTATGATTGACCGATATTTTATGAATATTCTTTGGGAAAAAATATCGCTGGATCATCATTTTGACAGGAGTACATGTATGAGAATGAGAGACCGGGCGATACAAGAAATTTCACGAAAAACGCAAGTTGCGACTAAATGCGACTTTTAAATGTGGTATTATGATAGTGTAAAAGTTCAGGAATTCCTCCCTGAAATAAGAAAGCACGTACTTGGACATGGGTGCGTGCTTTTCGTTTGTTTTTCAAAAAAAGGCGGTGATTGCGTGGGCGCAAAAGGCAAGTATGCAAAATGGCTTCTTCCGGATAATCTTCTGCGCCTGCAGGCATGGGCGCGAGACGGTTTAAGTAATGAGCAGATTGCTCATAATATTGGCATTAATCAAGATACGTTATACACATGGATTAAAAAGTACCCCGAATTTTCCGAGGCTTTATCGCGCGGGAAAGAAGTTGTTGACATTGAAGTTGAAAACGCATTATTAAAAAGAGCCAAAGGATATGACTATATAGAGACGACATCAGAGCTGATTGCGGATAAAAACGCAAGAAATAAAGCTGTAATGAAAGTAACTAAGCGTGTGACGCGGCATGTACCGCCGGACGTGAAAGCACTTATCTTTTGGCTGACGAACCGGAAACCGGAATGGCGCGACAAACAAGAGAAAGAATTATCCGGCAATATCGGAATTAATCTGGTGGTAGATGATGACATCAGTACAGACGATTAATCTTGTTAATGATATTATTCATCCAACGGTAAAACAACGGGAATTTATGCGGACGGTGAAAGATAATACATACATTCTTTATGGCGGTGCAGCAGGTGGCGGGAAATCGTATATTCTGAGATGGGAACTGGTTTATCTCCTAATTGGATGGTATAAACATCTGAAATTAAAAGGTATACGGGTAGGGCTTTTCTGTGAAGACTACCCGGCACTGCGGGATAGGCAGTTGTCAAAGATAAAAATGGAATTTCCGGAATGGCTTGGCAGCTACAAAGAAGCGACGCATGAATTTACATTAAATCCGGCATTTGGGAGCGGTGTAATATGTTTCAGGAATTTGGATAATCCGTCTAAGTATTTATCATCAGAATTTGCGGCCATCGCGATTGACGAATTGACGTTGAATGAACAGACTGTTTTTGATTTCTTGCGTATGCGCCTGCGCTGGGTTGGCGTTGAGGACCCTAAGCTGATTGCCGGAACGAACCCGGGCGGTAAGGGGCATATGTGGGTCAAAAACCTATTCATTGACAGAAATATCCCGCCGGAAATGCGGGATTTCGCAAATAAAATTGCGTTTGTACAGGCGCGGATAGATGACAATCCTTACTTACCGGCGGGATACAGTGACGCACTTGATACGCTGCCGGATAAGCTAAGAAAAGCATATCGAGAAGGCGATTGGAATATATTCGAAGGACAGGTTTTTGAGGAGTTCCGGACGGATATACATGTCATTGAACCGTTTGAAATCCCACAAAGCTGGCAGCGCGGCAGGTCGATGGACTGGGGATACAGTAAGCCGTATGCAATCTACGAATATGCAGTCAATTATGATGGTGTTGTCTATGTAATTAATGAGTGGTACGGCTGCAAGCCGGGAACAGTTAACACGGGTACGCAAGAGACGGCGCGGGAAGTCGCGCAGAAGATTAAGCATTTAGGCGGTGAATTCGGCATTGCGGATCCGGCAATTTGGCAGAAAACAGGACATGACGGGCCGTCGATTGCAGAAGTGTTCGCAGCGGAAGGCGTGCCATGGTATCCGGCGGATAATGACAGACTGGCAGGGAAAATGCAGGTGCACTTACGGCTGAAAGAACGAAAACTCAAGATATTCAAAACGTGTTATCACTTGATACGGACGCTGCCGGCATTGACATACGATAAACATAAAGTTGAAGATGTGGATACACAGCAAGAAGACCATAGTTACGACAGCGTCAGATATTTCTTGATGAGTCGTCCGATTCAGCCGGTAAAAGCAGAAAAGCAATTTAATGATGGATACAGATATGAAGATGAGGAAGGAGATGAACCGACGGCATGGGGCGTGTAATGAGTGACAGGGCATTAAGAGATTATGCATACAGAGTGCTTAAATCAGAGTACGGTGAGCATGTAGAGAACGGGATTTTAATTCCGGCAAAGAAAAGCGATGAAGAGCTGGCGGCGTTTGTGTCTCAAATGCCGCAGTGGCAGCTTAGGCAGATGTATGGAATGATGTTTAAAGGAGAACTTATCGAATGAGTTTTGATTTATCCGAAGCGCGAAATAATGTAAAAAGGGCGCTGCAGCTAACAAGTGAATGGCGCAAAAGTGCAAAAGAAGATTATGATTTCATGCGCGGTAAGCAGTGGACGGACGCGGACTTGAAAGTAATGAAACAGAAATCCCGTCCGGTTATTACAATTAATCGTATACGCCCGGTTATTAACTTGCTGTCCGGTTATGCGGCGCAGAATGAAACGGAGCCGGATTTTCTGCCGCGCTCGGAAGAAGATGACCGGGTAGCACGTGTGGCCAAAGGGATTACAAAATATACTTTCGACAAGACAAATTACCAGAGTGTTAAAAAGAAAGCATTCAAAGACGCTGTCATCTGTGGCGTCGGAAATTATTGGGTCAGTTATGAATTTGATTACGCCCGGATGGATGGACGGATACAGATAAAAAACGTCAGTCCTTTTGATGTGTTTGTAGACCCAGAATGCAAAGAAGATGATTTGTCAGACGCTTTCTACTGCGGGCGTTACAGCTGGGAAAGTCCGGATAAATTAAAGCAAATATATGCGGACAAAGCAGATGAAATTGCCATGCTCGCGCATAAATACGATGACAGTGAATTGGAGACGGTCGATACGGAGCCGCTCTGGTATTCGCGGGATTTAAAGAAATTAAGGGTCGTTCAATATTGGTATAAAGAGTACACGCGGAAGAAGATTTTCTCTGCAGATGGGATGATTGTCGATGAATTGCAGCCGGATTTATATTCGGCTTTTTTAATGTCCGGAGCGGAACCGGAAGAAATACCGGTTACGAAAATCAGATACGCAACGTTCTGCGGAGATGTGTTACTCGAAGAGGGAGAAAGTCCTTATAAACACAATCAATTCCCACTTGTGCGGCAGTATTGCTACTTATCCGGTTACGGTGAGGATGTAGATGACGGATTGGAACCGGCGGGGATTGTACGAGATTTAAAAGACGCACAGCGCGAACTCAACAAGAACCGCAGCCAGCGTATGCATATCGTCAATCAGCAGTCGCTCGGTGTTCGTTTTTGGACTGGACCGCAGTTTGATGAAAAAGAGAAACGGGAGATTCGGAATCTTTCTACAACGCCGGGCGCTAATATTTTCTTGAAGCCGGGCGTGACATTTACCGATGGGCTTCCGTCGGCGCAGTCTGTCAATAATATAGAGCTTGAAAACCGCTCAAGCAGTGATTTCTATACGATTTCAGGCATTACTCCGGAAAGCCTGTCCGGCAGCATCGGGGCAATGAGCGGGAAGGCGATCGACCTTCGGCAATCCGTTACCACAGTGCAGACAGCGGAAATATTCGACAAAGCGAAAGAAGCGGAACTGCAGATTGTAAAACTCTTGTGGGGAGACACCTACGCGCCGGGATTGATTCCGCAGTTTTATAACAAAGATAAAGTTATGCGAATTCTTGGCGAAGACGGCAAAAAAGAGTTTGTGCAGATACAGCCGGGGTTAGGTCAAGCCATGCGGGAACAGCAGGCGGTAGATCAGAACGGTATGCCAGTAACAGATGAAAACGGCGACCCGGTGACTAAAGTGCTGTATGATTTGTCCGCTTTCGATTTCGACATTGTCATTACAACATCGCAGGCAAGCGCTACCGCACGGCGGGCGAATCTGTATCAGCTGCTTGAGGCGAAGAAAGCGGGTGTTGACATACCGATGGACATTATTCTTGACTTCATGGATTTCCCGGAAAAGGAAACCGTCAAGAAGCGTATGCAGCAAGCTTCCGAACAGCCCAAAATGCCGGACTTTAAAGTCAGCGCAAGCATTGAGGATTTACCGGCAGAAGCACTGTCAACGGCGCTGCAATCTATCGGTGTGAATATTTCACCACAGCAGATTATGCAGGAGCGGCTCGCACTTAAAGGACGGGCAATAGCTCCGCCGGTGCAACCGCAAATTCCGATACAACAACCACAGCTATTAGGGCAGTAATGCCTTGATATATCGTCCTAAGCAACGACGTTAAAAGGCTTTTTTTCTTTCGTCCGAAAAGAGACGGTAAACTACTACAAACATTATTCGACCGCCGACGTCGTTAAACCGGCAGAAGGAGATAATTATGGAGAATGAAGCAATGCTTAACGCAGAAGATTTGGGTTTTGACGCAGAGGATTTGAAAGAAGCAGGTCTTGATAAGCAGAATCCGGCAACACCAGCGGGTAATGATCCCCAAAAAACGGAAGACAATTCTGCAGACGGACAGCCGAAAACTGACCCTGATCCTGAATCGGAACCTAAAACGGAAATCGAACCGACAAAAGACCCAGAGGACAATCCGGCAGGCGGTGATTTGAAGAAAGCACTGGCAGAAGAACGGGCTCGCAGAAAAGCGGCCGAAGAAGCGGCTAATACTTTGCGTTCGCAGATAAGCATGTCACAGAAACCGGTATTATCTCCGGAAGATTTAAATCAAATTCGCAGTTATGCGCAGCAGGAAGCCGCACGTCGGCTCAAGATTGATGATGCGTCTGATTTGATGTTCACTGACGCCCAGAAGTATCAGGAACTGCTTCATGAACAGGCACGGATTGAATATCAGATGACACGCCAGCAGGAAGAGCGGCAGGAAACCTATCAGAAAAATGTAGCGTTTATTGGCGAGCTTAAGGCTATTCCGAATATCGGCGAGCTGTGGCAGAAAGGCACTGAAATGCTGGACGGCATGACGCGAAAAGACGCTGCCCCGATTGATGCGGCATTTTCACGTATTGATCAGGGAATAGGCACGGACGCGGATTTCAAAGTCATTCGTGATTTTGCTGAAAAGGTAAAGGCGGCGATGGCAGCACCCGCGCAAAATCCGCTTGAAACGGCTAAAACACTGCCGAAAGCAAGTGCATTAAACGGCGGCGCTCCGACCGGCGCGAAACTGTCCGAGGAAGAAATCCTTAAATGTGTGGAAGAAGGTCGTGAAAGTGAGCTTCCGGCGGAAATTAGAAAGCAGATTGATGACCTCTGCGGTGATTAATTTTTTTTACAAAAAGGAGAATGAAATATGGCACATGAATTTAAAATTCCTGAAAAATTGGTTCCTAAACTCTGGACGAAAAAGGTATGGAGAGAAGGTTTAAAAGCTTCTTATTTTGATAAGTTTACGTCTACTAATGGGAGTAATGTTGTTCATACGAATAAAGATCTAAAACAGGCTAAAGGCGATGAAGTAAACTTTGGACTGGCAATGAATCTTAAAGGTAACGGCGTTTCCGGGAACAGCACGCTCAAAGGTAATGAAGAAGAAATGCAGATGTATGATTTCAGCGTAAAGACTACTTTGGTCAGAAACGCAGTTACGCGCTTTGAGGCGGATGACCAGAAATCTCCGTACGAAAATTTGCCTCTTATCAAGGGGGTATTGGTGCAGTGGCTGTCTGACTGGAAAGATAACAAGCTGATTTCCGCACTGACGGCTAATCCGACAACCGGTGAACGTCTTATTGCGTCTACGGCAGGAACAGAGGTTTCTTTAACGGCTAATGACAAGCTGACCTGTGCGGTAATCGGCCGCGCAAAACGCAAGGCCAAAATGCATGAACCGACAGTGAAACCGCTCAAGATTGACGGACAGGAGAAATACATCATGCTTGTGGGGACGTGGGCAGCGCGTGACTTGAAAGCAGATCCGGTATGGCAGGCGGCACAACAGAATGCGGCCATCCGCGGCAGCAAGAACCCAATTTTCACCGGAGCGCTCGGCGAATATGACGGCGTCGTTCTGTATGAATATGAACGTGTCATGAATACGAAAACCGGTGCGTCTTCTGCAAACGTTGTTCATAATCTGCTCCTTGGGCAGCAGGCGGCATGCTTCGCTGTAGCCCGCGAAGCTCGCTTCATTAAAGATGAGGATGATTACGGCAATGTACAGGGGAACGGTATCGCGTTCTTCGGCGGCATTGAAAAATCCATCTACAACAGCAAGGACTACGGCGTGATTCAGGTCATGACCGGCGGTGCTGTAGAGTAATTTCAATGGAGATAAGGTGAGGGCTGTAAAAAGCCCTCTTTCCTTTTCTTAAGGAGTAACCATGACAGTAAAAGATTTGATTAACCGTGCGTATATGCAGGTGGGCGATACGTCGCAGGTAAACTATACGCCGTATCAGTTTCTGGAATTTTACAATGAAGGAAATCATATTCTGCATAAGATTGTACTGCGGTATATTCCGGATATTTTACGTGTAACGGAGACGGGAGTTCCGAACAGACCGACGATTGCACTTTCTTCTTTCGCATTGCAGATTGTATCAGTAAAGGATATGTATGGTCATTCTGTTGATTACACGATGGAAGGCCACAAAATCATTACTGCGAAAAATGCGCTGCAACGAGGATTAACCGTCGTATATATCCCGTCTGCAGATTATAAAGAGATGGATGATGAAAGCGATTATCCGGCGGAAATAGAAAGTCTTCTTGTAAATTACATGGTAGCGCGGATCCTGAAAGCGGACTTATCGTTTGTTCCCGGATGGGAAGATACGATTTCAGAAATGGCACGTCAAATGGACGATGAAAGCAGTTTTATTGCAAGGGGGTATTGGCCGTATGACAGCAGGCGAACTGATTACGATGATTAATCTGGACACGAATGAAATACTGGATGATAGCACGGAATATATCCCTTATATTAATGCAGCTATTGACTATCTCGTGATGATTTTGGTCCCGATGAAAGACAGGGAAGTAGTAAGGTCTATGGATATAACTAACAATAATCCGGTACCCGGTGATTTTACAGCGTTCGTTCCGGCGGTGGGTTACCCTGTCCGCATTGTGAACGGGTCTTTTCAGACGTACGGTGGAAAGACTGTTAATGATGTATTTTACGCCGTGAAAAAGCCGCATGTATCAAATGAGACGGATTCGATTCCATTCAGCGAAATCTTTCATTTCATTTTGGTACAGTTGGTTTCGTTTCTTGTCAAGAAGAAATCATTAATGCTGGATTATGCGAATGCAGATAAAGCGTTTATCGCTGATCTGACAGCGGCAATCCAAGCAGCAAGAGGACGCTGATATGGGAGAACGTTTCTTTGCTTCGACGAACGGTTTTAGGTTAGGATTGGACTGGAGCAAGCCTGCAGAAAGTATTGATTTGCAGAGTCTGACGCAGGCAATCAATTGCGAGTACAGCAGTACGGACGGCGCATTGCAGACGGTGCCGGGGGTAGAAGTCATTTATACACACGAAAAGGATATCGAGAGCCTGTATTATGACAATTACCGCAAGCAGTTTTACTTTTCCTGCGGACGTGATTTGTATAAAACGGCAGATTGGGTAACAGTTACGCCGCTGGGAACGCTAACGGGGAACAGCACTCCGAAATATCATGCTTTTGATCATGATATTCTGATTGCTTCCGGCGGTAAATTGCAGGCTGTTTCCGGTGCTGGCGTGCTGTCTACTGTAGATGAAAGCCCTACTTGCGAGTTTGTGAGCAGCCACAGCGGCTCTGTCATTGTGGCATCTATTTATGGACACCGTATCACATGGTCAGCTGTCGGTGACTATAGATCGTGGACGCCGGATAGCAATAATTCCGCTTCTGCGCAGTATGTAGAGGTTGGTTATAAAGACCCCGGCTGTATTGTAGCTATTGATTTCTTATCAAAAGTAATCATTGTATACAAAGAATACGGTAGAGCTTACCAAGTTGCCGGTAATCCACACGAAAAGACACTTGCGGTGTATCCGCTTTCGGAAACGGCTTTGTGTTGCGGTAGTTCTATTAGAATTGATGACCGAAGTTATTATCTGGGTGATGCGGGGCTGATGAGCTTTATTCCAACGAATACCTATGCGAATATTCAGCCATACGAAACCGGATTGAATATCAATGCGCATCTGACAACGATTACATCGGAACAAGCCCGGATGTGGCATATTCCCGGAAGAAAACAGCTGTGGATTAAACCCGGGAGAAATCAGGATATATTTATTTATCATTATCTGCCGCGGTACGAAGATGGACGCGGTGTATTCACGTCAAGGTCTTTCGTTCATGATCTGCATGACGTACTGACAGTCGGCAAGAATATCTATATTGCATATGGCAACAAAATAGGGGTTCTGGATGCCGGCATAGATACTGATGACGGAGAGCAGATTACGACGTCGATTGTTTCAGGGAACAGATTGGCGCAAAGACTGTTCTTACTGCTATTCTCTTATAATTTCGTATCAAGCAACCGTATCGAAGGTTATGGCAGTATTACGATTAGCGATAAACGGGCAAAACCTGTTACATTCAAAGCGGCCGGTACAAAGTTATACTATGCGAATGAAAAGTTGATTAACGCAACCGGCAGGCTGAATAGCAATGAGTATACGAAAGTAAATAAGATCGGCGGCGGAGCGAACCGCCATCTGCAGATAAAAATATTTGTTGCCAAGGGCGCTATCGCTTTGCGGCAGTTTAATTATACTTACGAGGAGGTTTAAATGCCTTATACGGAAAAATATCCTTTGAACCCGACGCCGCAGGGAGACAGCACGAAAGAAGCTGTATTAAAAAACCGGGAAGAAATCAAGACAATCGGGAATGCGCTTTCCGCACAATCAAAAGGCGGCGGGGGCGGTTTAAGACAACGTATTTTATACGGAAAAAACAACGGCGGGAAGTACAGTTTTCTTTCCGGTGACGGATTATCGGTCATCATTGACGGAAGTAATGTTCCTATCATTTTGACGCTGGCAGATGGTTTTGATGAAAACGGCGCGAAAGATTACGTAGAAACAATTAACAAGAAAATCAGCGCATGGACGCTGCCAATTAACGCAATAAGCTATCTGTTTGTAGAACGAAATAACGCGGGTGCTTTATCTTACGGAAGCGTAACAACAAAACCAGTATTTTCTGCTTCTTTGCCATCCGGCGTCGCAACAAATACTCATGTGTTCAACACACTTGAGCAGAAGATGTATTACTACAATGGTACAGAATGGAAAAATGTCGTAAGAGTTTTTGTTGCAGCGGTAACGACGAATGCAACCGGCGTAACAAAGATTGAGTATATGAATAATGCGGCAGCGGTAGAAATGACGGAAGCTGAAAAAGAAAAGCTGTCCGGTATTGAAGACAAAGCAGAAGTTAATCAAAACGCATTTTCTAAAGTAAAAATCGGTGATAAAGAACTTGTTGCGGCAGTGAAACAGGCTGTCATTGAATTAATCGCCGGGGATAACATTAAAATTACTCCGGATGCAGATGGTTCGAAAATAACGATAGATATAGCAAACAAAAAAGAAATATTTGATCCCGATAATTACTACACTAAGGATAAGGCTGATTCCCGCTATTATCGTGAAGGGATTCCTTTGCCGGTAACTTATAATAACGAAGTTAATTTTGCGGGAACTGCAAATACCATACAGTTCGGCTATCGTGACCATAATATTAACACGTATCGTTTTGGTAACGGCACGCAGGGAGGATTAGCTGATATTGCAAGCCGCCGCTATGCTGGCGCAATATATTCAGGACAGTTTACTAATACTGATGAAATGAATGCGTGGTATGCAGAAACAGTAAGAAATGCTGATTTTAATGGCGTTGTCGTCCACCAAGCAAATGAAATTAATATTAATGGGCAAAAACAGTGGGGGACTATGATATCGTTTCCTTGGTCAACTACTGATGGTCGTGCATTAGGTGGACAATTATATGCTGTCAATTCAAACGGACTATTTTATAGATTTTTTAATCATCCTGATGACATCAGAGTTACAGATAACTGGTATCAGCTTGCAATGATAAACAAAGACGACAAGCTAAAAATTGGCAACAATTACATATGGTTTGCGTGAGGTGGTGTTTATGAGTGTATTTAAACATTTATGCTATCAGAAAGAGAACGGAGAAACGGGCCAATGCGATGTATATGATGACCAGAATGAATGTCCAGACCCACGGATGTATGTCAATATAGACGGAAGAGATGGCTATGTAAAATTGGGTGAGTTTAATGACCCGCAGGCAAGTCCTATACGGTGTTATGTAGCCAGTGCTGGCCGAGAATTTGCGGTTTTAAAAGTAGCAATCCCAACCGGCAGTTTTACAGTGCAAAATTATAAGGGTGCGTCTTATAACTGGACATGTCCTCGATTGATTACGAAAATAAAATGTACCTCGGCGGGAGAATGGGATAAATATGTAAATGTCACTCCGGGAACAGTTTATACATTTAGAAGAGAAACTATCGGCATCGGAAGCGCTTATTGGCAGATATACGTTGGGAATGATTTTCTTGTTTCTTTGTTTAGAGGAAATGACCCGCTTGTTGTTTGGTGGTCGCAAGATATTAATAATTCATGATCAAGATAGGATGATGAGGTGAATTGAAATTATCAAGTTTACAGGAAATGATAAAAGACTATGAACGTATTACGGGAGAATCCGTCGATCTGACAGGGTTCTTTTTTGATGATGATCTTCATGATAAACAGGGAACGCATTTCCAGTTTTTTCCGAATGCCGGATTTCTTTTCTGGCAGTTGATTAAGCATGAAGGTACCGTTTATTTTCAAATACTGGAAACATATGGAAGATTCTACAAGATGGTTGATTATATCAGAGAGGTGATGGTGCTTAATAACGTGAAAGATATCGTGACAATGACAACGCGCAATCCGAAAGCACATATACGCCGATGGAAGATGATTCACCATCCGGAACAAGATTATGACTACGAAGGGCGGCATTACTATGTGCTGACCGGAACAATTGAGAATTTACATTAGAAAGGAGATTGCATGCTTTTATTTGATTTACAGCTGTTCGGGAAAAAGGGGACAAAGATAACGACAACGCCGGCGCAAGTGCCACAGATGTCCGATGAGGAAAAAGGGCTGCTTGGCGAACAGCTGAAATGGGCACAGACTACACAGCCGGTGGCACAAAACCTGCTGAATATGGCTAATCAAGCATTAAGCAGCCAGCAGGTTACGCCGAATCCCAATTGGCAGACATTGTATGATCGGGCGCAGAATCAGACGGCGGCCAATAATCAGCTGGTACAGGGACTGATTCCGCAAGCAAATGCAAATACAGACGCTAATGCAGCGGCTAACAATCGTTTCTCTGGGCTGTTGGGGAATGCTATTCAGTCTATGACACAGGGGAATAAAGAACTGGCGTCCGAATACAATACGGCTATGCAGAATAACAGCACAGCTATGCAGGGATTGTTAAACGGTGTGCTGCCATCTTCTTATGCGGAAAATCGACAAAAGGCATTACAAGCTGATTTAACGAATACAGTCGGGAATACATTGTCCGGACTGGCCAGTCGGGGAATTATCAATTCTTCACAGGCGGACAGCGCATTTAATGATATTTCCCGAAATGCATCTAATACGCTGGCCGCACAGTACGGAAACGATATGCAGACAGCCGCGGGACTTGCCGGACAAGCTTATAACAGTCAATTGGCGGGCATTAACGGTAAGGCGGGGCTATTGGGTGATATGTTCAGGAACCAGCTTTCCGGCTACGGGCAACAGGCTGATTTGGCAAATACGAATTTTAACAACCGGCAGCAGGGGCTTTCCACGCTGTCACAGCTGGCGAATCAGTCACAGCAGATGGCAACGGATCCGATTAAAACAGCGGCAACGGCGCAGGAAGCGGCGACCAACACGCCGATGAAATATTTAGCGATGGCGACAGGCCAGAACGCGCCAACGCAAGGTTTATTGTCTCAATTATCACAGCAGCGGTATTCAGTAGCTTCTCCTGCACAGACGGTTGTTCGTCAAGGGAGCGGCGGATTCTTTGGAGGTCTTATGAGCGGATTAGGAAGTTATTTAGCATGCTTTGTAGCAGGAACAGAAATTTCAACGCCGGAAGGTGCCGTTGTTATTGAACAGATGGCATTTGGCGATCAGGTTATTTCTTTTGATACAGTGAATGAGGTTACAGAACTTCATGATATGGGTGAAGCGGATATCTGTGAGCTCAATACCCCGTCTTTTGCAGTAGAAACCACGCAGACGGAAGTATTTATGACGCCTGACGGAAAGAAACCTTTAACCGAACTTTCCGAAGGTGAGAGTGTCATGACAGTAAACGGATTTGAACCGATTACATCAATTGTAGAAACCGGTCGAAAAGAAAAGGTTTATGAACTGGAATTGACCGGTGACAATATGTTCTATGCAAACGGTATCTTGGCGGAAGGCTTGACAGAAGCTGACAAAGCGGGTAATGACCCGGATGGAGACATTATTCCTGCAGAAGCGGTTGACGTTGTTCCTGCAGAACAGGAAACGGAAGCGCCTGCAGAAGAGAGCAACGAAGCAGAAGAAGAGAAAAAGCCGGCAGCTAAGAAGCCGGCAACAAGAAGAAAGACGGTTGCTAAGAAAGCGGGTAAATAATCATGAGTGTTATCTATGTACAGGATAAATCACCATGGGGTCAGATTGGGAATCTGGCGGGGCTGTGGGCGGCAAACCGTCTGCAGAAGATACAGGATACCCGCAATGCTAAAGATTATGCAACAAGAGTATTCGGGGGCTATCAAGAGGAACAGTCCCCGGGACTTTTGTCTCAATTGACACAGCCGCAGACCCCGCAGATGGGTAGCGGTCTTTTTGCACAGGACGGTCTTGAAAAAGCAATACCTCATTTCAAAATCAACACTGCCGGCACACAGCCTTTGCAGTCTTCGGCTCCGGCGGGGCAGGACGCATTAGAACAGGCAACGCCCCATTATCAGCTGGATATGCAGCAGGTACAGCCGCAAACACAAACGCGGCCAAGTGCGCCTGACAGGAGCCAAATTAAGCAGTCGCTTAGAAATAAAGCCGGGGCGGCGTATGTCAGCTTCATCAAGAGCGGCTATGGACAGCAGGAAGCAGCGCGTATGGCAAAAGAAATGCTGGATAACGATACAGCAGAAGAATGGAATAAGCAGGTAAAGATGTATCAGGATAGTGTTCTTGAGCCGGCACGGCAGGATATCCTGAATCAGCTCGTCTATACAACGGATAAAGACGGGAATGCGGCAGTCAGCGGTTATGATCCGAAGAAACTTAAGGCGATGGCGCCGCGGATTATCGCTTATAATTACCGTGCCCAGCAGCTGGGGCTTCCACAGATTGATATGAATATGCTGAATAACATCAACGCGTTAGATAAACCGAATATTTCTTATAAGACAATGCCAAATGGCCAGCTTGTAGGAATCAACGGTGATACCGGCGCCGTTCAGCAGATGGGGAATTATGCACCGCCGCAAGATCCGCGGCGTTTTTATGTGAATACCGGTGGTGGATTATTTGATGTCAGAAGCGGGCAGGTTGTTCCTGGCACAGCAAGAGAAGTACAGGGGCCCGGAACGAGCGGGTACGAGAAACAAATTGTTGCGGAAATAAGTGATAATCATATGAATTGGCTGAAATTACACCAATATGATCCTGAATTTACCCAAAACGGCAGGGTGATACAGGAATCAGATTCCCCTTATTATCCGGCATTAATGCAAGCGTTAGGTAGACAGCAGCCCGGACAGCCGGGAGATGTAACAGGCGGGCAGAAACAGCTTGTGAATGATGAGCAAGGGCTTAGCAATAAGATCATGGAAATGCGGCAGCATATGTCCAAAGAAGAGGTACAGCAGGCATTACGAAATGAAGGACTCGGTTTCTATGCAGCATGGGTACCGTAAAGAGGTAAAATATGGGTTACTTTGATGAATTTCAGCGCGCTGGCGGTAATACCAGCGGTGAAAGATATTTTGATGAATTCAAGAATCAGCCGCCGCAGGATTTGTCTTTACTGGACAGGGCCAAAGGCTTTTTGAACAGCATTGATGAAGCTTATGAAGAAGGGCGCGCAGCGCGTAAAGCGCAGTGGGAGAAGACAAAAGCCAATGTATGGAATACTCTTTCTGATTACGCGGCTAATGCCGGCAAAGCGATAGAAAATTACGGCAATGAAATTACGGCTGCCGGAGAACGTGCTTTAGAAGCCTATAACAACGGAGAATCCATCAACATGGAAGACCCGACACAAGGCTTTGAAGGTGAAAATTATAACCGGGCGAAAATGAATGTCTACAATGAACTGGTAGGCAAACCTGCCGGGTATGCAGCCATCACACCCGGTATGCCCGGCATTGTCCGCATGGCAGGCGGTGCTTTAGCTGTCCCGACTCTTGTCGATTCTACGATGCAGACTTATGACCAGAACATTGCAAACGATGATGGTACGCCTGTTATCAGTACGGCAAAAGGGACTCTTATAGATCCGGTCATTAATCCCGTTAAAGAGGCGGTCACCAATCCGGGAGAATATGTACAGAGCCTTGTAGATAATCCACTTGAAGCCTGGGATAAAGTATTCCTGCCGGGCGCGGTCATTCACGGAGCGGCCAAAGGCATAAAAAAAGCAACGCCTAAGAGTATCAGTGAGCCCATCCGCGAACATATAACGGAACCGTTTAATGAACATGTTATTGATCCGGTAAAGAGCGGTCTTGCCAATGCGAAAGGTCGCTTTTTTGATTCTTTTAAACGTGGCGGAGAAACAGGTTTTGACGATTTAGCCCGTGACACAGGGATGGGCACGCAGTCACTTAAAGAAACAAACCTGCCGCCTGAATATGGTGAAACAGGAGATATAAAAACAGATGTTTACAACCGTCTCCGCCAGAACGGATTTACTGATTCCGAAGCGGCGGGGATTACCGGAAATATTGCGCAGGAATCCATGTTTGATACGGAAGCGCTTTCGCAAGATGGATATAATTCCCACGGGCTGGTGCAGTGGACAGGCGACAGGAAGGCACATTTAGAGCAATTTGCCCGGGAAAATGGACTGGATCCTAAAGACTGGCGTACACAGGTGGATTTTATTTCCGAAGAGATGAATACTACGGAACGAGCGGCTTTTGAAGCGCTCCGGAAGAATCCGAATATTACTCCGGAAGAAGCGGCGCGTATTGTCCGTGAACAGTATGAACGTCCGGATCCAGCAGTGGCCAATGACGCATACCGCCAGCAGGTAGCCAGAGAGGTATATGATGGCCGCAATGTCCGCCCTATGCAGCGTCCTATGCAGAACGGTCTCAATGATTTTGCCGAAGATGTAAAACAAGCCGCGCCGGAAGAAGCAAATTTAAATTTCATGAAGGATTCTGTGAAAGATATTACACCGGAAGAATTGTCCAATCGTATCAAAGATGGGACTATTCCTAAGGAAGCATTCCGTACATATGACGAAACGGAATATAGCGCATTCAAAGATTTACCGGAAAAACAGAAATTTGAATATGCATGTCAGGAAACGCTTAAACTTGCTGACGGAATAGACGATCCGATGGGAGAAAAAGTAAGAGTTATTTTTGACAAAGAAAACAAAAATGCAGTAGATGACGCAGTTAAAGCTTTCACTTCCGGACATGGCGAAAATATGTCTATTTCTGACAGCCGTGCATTTGCAACTGGGTTGATAAAAGATACTGTTCAAAATCCGGATTTTATTCTTAAGCAAAAGAATGGAAGAAAACTTTATGTGAATCTATGGCGCGGAAAAGATAATTTATTACATCAAATAGCGGTCAGTATGGATAAAACCGATAAAGGGAAAATTATCTCTTCAAGTACGGCTATGGATAAGCCAAGACATCGCAATAATGCTATTAATCAGCTTTCAAGGGATATAAAAAACGCCGACGAATTAATTTACGTCGGCGAAAATATTCGAGGTCGTCAGTCAGGGTATCCTCTGCAACCCTCCAGTGATAGGGGTTCAACGCCGGATACCCAGCTCCACCCATCTGGCAACTCTATTGTAGCAGAAGAAACAGGAAAAGTAAAATTGCCGGGTGATGAACGGTCATTTATGGCAAGACCTGTTGAGGAAGCGGCCGGTAATGACTTGACCACATGGCAGGGAGAGACGATTTCACGCAAACAGATTCTTGATGATGTAAATAGTATTTTCGGCGCTACTATCAAGAAGGGGCGTGTCGGCAAGAAAGGCACTAACGGCTGGTATAACCCTAAAACGGATATTATACGAACAAGAACATTCGGGGATCCCCGAACTGTTATGCATGAACTTGGCCACTATGTGGATGCAAGGTTTAAGTTCAGCAATCGTCCCGGCTTTGATACGGAATTTTCCAATGTTATCCATAAACGTTTTGGGAATGCCTACAATAAGGGCGGTATAAAAACGATCCGAAAAGAGGGAATTGCTGAATTTTTCCATGATTATGTTACGCGCCGTAAAACAGCGGCTTCTGATTTCCCGCTGTTTTATAAAGAGTTTAAACAGATACTGGAGAGTGATAAAGACCTGCATGCTGCAGTGGATAAATTGTCTTATGTCGGCCATCAATGGTATGCGCAGCCTGTATGGGAACGGATGAAAGGTTCTGTTTCTTTTGGCGGTAAAGAAAATCTACTGCAGAAAACGTTGAAATTCTTTAAGGATTCTAAGGAAGTCGCACGGAAAGTTTATCATGAACCGTATACTACGCTTGTCGATGAGCTTCATCCATTGGAAGAGCTTATCGGTGAAGTAGAAAAACGTATTGGAAGAAAGCTGAGTGTAGAAGAAAACGCATTCAAACAGGCGTGGCTCGCGCGCGGTTGGGCAGGTAAAGCAGAAGCGCTTCTGCAGAATGGTTCGCCCAAGCATAGAATCCCCGCTTTTAAAGAGATTATCCGAAAAATCCCGGATAATCAGCTGAAAGATTTTTCTACATATCTGACCGCATTACGCGAGCTTGATATGAACCACTGGAATACATTCTTACCAAGGGATGAAACACCACTGATTACGAGATTTACAAAATCAGAATGTTTTGACGTCATCAAGCATTATGAGAAGAATCCTGTTTTCGCGAAAGCCGCTGCAGAGATCCACAGATATAATGATTTCCTGCTTGCAAATGCTGTAGATGCCGGTATGTTATCGGTAAAGGCCGCAATGGCTATGAAGAATAAATATCCTCATTATGTACCGTTCTTCCGTGAATTTTATGAAGCTGCAAAAGCACAAAGGAATGGAACAGGAAAGGGATTTGCAAATGTGGGAGCTGTCACAAAGAAAATGCGCGGCAGCACTTTGGATGTAGTAGACCCATTGGAAGGAATAATCCGGAATACTTTTTCAATAATGAGCGCCATCGAACGGAATAAAGTCGGGCAGTCTATTGTAAAACTGGCAAACGTTGATGGCATGGGAGCATTGATTGAAAAAGTGTCCGGCGCGGCGAAGGTAACGGATCATAGTTTCAGTGTGTGGAGAAACGGAAAGAAAGTCGTTTATAACACGACGCCGGAATTGTATCAGGCATTTAAAATGCTGAATCCGGAAGGCGCAAACATGTTTACGAAGCTTCTCTCCTACCCTGCAAAATGGCTCCGTGCCGGGGCGACGCTGGGACCAGAATTTATTCTGCGTAACCCCGTACGCGACATGATTTCCGCTACGATTTACTCTAAGCATGGATTTATCCCCGTTGTAGACACTCTTAAAGGATTGGGACTGTATCTGCAGAAAGGAAATACGTACTGGGAATATATGAGATCCGGTGCGTCGCAGGCTAACCTTGTTTCTCTTGACAGGAATTATCTTTCCGGGCAAATGAGAGAGCTCTTGCAGCGGTCAAGCGTCAAAAAGATGATTACTACCAATCCGATTGAAGTACTTCGCGGATTATCCGAAGCCACGGAAATGGCTACACGCTTGGCAGAATTTCATAATGTGCGAAAAGGGTATACAGGTATCGGAAATCGGCTGTTCAGCAGAAAGCGAAACCCGGGCACCATTCAAGAGGCGGCGCTTGAAAGTCGTGATGTAACGTTGGATTTCTCTCGAATAGGTTCTCACACAAAATCACTGAACAAGACGATTGCCTTTTTCAATGCGGCTATTCAGGGAACGGATAAGATGTTCCGTGAATGGAAAGCGAATCCGATGGATATGACAGTAAAAACGGCCATGTGGATTACTTTGCCGTCAGTCCTGCTCTGGGAACTCAACAAGGACGATCCACGGTATCAGGAACTGCCGCAGTGGCAGAAGGATATTTTCTGGATTATTCCGACAAAAGACACGCTGATTAAAATCCCCAAACCCTTCGAACTGGGGATCCTTTTCGGCACCGTTCCTGAACGTATGCTGCAGTGGGATTATGACAAAAAAAGGAAACAAAAGGGAGCGGGATTCAAAGGCCTTGCCGACTCTGTACTTGATTCTATGGCTCCATCCTTCCTGCCGACTGCATTAGTGCCGGCTATTGAAGCAATGACCAATCATTCCATCTTTATGGGGCGCGATATCGTACCGCAAAGCCAGCAGAATACAATCCCTGAACTGCAGTATGGCCCTTACACGTCGGCAGTTGGCCGAAAGATTGGCGAAACGTTCGGTATTTCTCCCCGCAAGGTAGATAATACAATCCGCGGATATGGCGGGAGTCTTGCCGGACTGGGATTGACACTTACAGATGGAATGGCAGGACTGGATGAAACGCGTCCGGCAAAACGATTTTCTGAACAGCCGGGGATTCGTGGATTTACCGCCACACCTTATTCCAGCAGTGAAAGTGTGCAGGAAGTTTATGATGCCTATGACAGGCAACTGAAACTGTTCAATGCGGGGCGGGAACTGCATAGGCGGATGGACGGATTCGATCCGCGAGAATTTGAACAGATGAAGAATGCCGTGAAAGCTTTTCAGAATATTAATCAGGCAAAAAAAGCAGTCATGAAAAGTAATTTATCAAGTGAAGCTAAACGAAAGAGGCTGGATGAAATACAAATGTCACAAGTTAGAATTGCAAGAAAGGCATTAGGGAAAGGAGATATCAAATAATTGGAACAGGAATTTTTTCATGCATTACTGCCAATTGCCAGTAATATTGTATATGTTGTTTTATCAATGGCTGTAGGTTTTCTTTGGAATAAAGCCAAGGGGCTACAGGAAAACAGAGAAAAAACAGAAGATGGCGTGCGGGCATTGCTCAAAGACCGTTTAATCGGGATCCACAGCAACGCTATGAAAAAGCAGTATATCACTTACACAGAAATGGAGCGTGCATCAACAATGTATGAAGCTTATCATGGGTTGGGCGGTAACGGTACGGGAACAGCGATTATGGAAGAACTCAAACACCTTCATATTCAAAGGGATGACTAATCATGATGGAGAAAATCAAAAAACTGTGGACGCGGTATGTGCCACGTATTTCAAGGCGTGCGAACACATCTTTGAAAGTAGTATATCTTTACGGAACTGGACTTTTGATTCTGTTTTTTATGGTTCTTTTTTCGTGGCTTCATGATTTTTATCGAACAGGCACAGCTAACACGGCACAGTTGATTACATTTTTCAAAGAGTATGCAGCTCCGGCAGTAGTCGGGGCTGTTACTTTTATATCAGTTTTTTCAGTGAATAAAAATCGGAATGGTGATTCCGACGCAGCGGAGAAAGGAGCGGCAAACAATGAAGGGAATAGACGTATCTGAAAACAATGGAGTGGTAGACTGGGGCGCTGTAAAAGCGGCAGGTTTTGAATTTGCCATCATCCGTATTGGTTACGGGAAAGGACATCTTGACAGCCAATTTTATGACAATGTAAACGGCGCGTTAAAAGCAGGAATGAAAATCGGCATTTACCATTATTCTTATGCATTATCTAATGATGTGGCAGATATCGAGGCGGATTTTGTTATTAAGACGCTTGAAGAGTGCGGATTGACTACAGATAAATTGCCGATGGGCGTATGGTTCGACATGGAAGATGGGGATGGTTACAAAGAACGTCATGGCATGCCGGATAATCAGGAACTGACAAACATCTGCAACGTCTTCATTAATCGCTTGTGGGATGCAGGCTATAAATATGTGGGACTGTATTCTTGTTATGATTGGTTAGCGAATATTCTGGATGTTGATCAGCTGGGCGGTTGTGCAATATGGTGTGCGCAGTTTGATTCAAAATGTGATTATCCGGGTGCCCATATTTGGCAGTACACGGAATCAGAAAACATCGAGGGAAAATTGTTTGATGCGGATGTTGTGATGGAGGTATAAATGTGTGGAAGAACATTAAAACAAGCAATTATCGCTATCTGCTTATTATTGGAATTATCGTCTTGCTGTGTGCAGGTATCTGCGGATGGTGGTGTTATGAATCGAGCAGAGCCAAAACAGACTGTCATGATATCAATGACGGATTGGAACGAGCTCAAGACGGAATCCGCAGCGCAGAACTTGGAGTTAAATCAACTCAGACAGAAATTGATCATGCTCAAAATGGACTCCGGAGAGCAAATGCAACAGCTGGAGAAATTGCAGAAAGAGCTCGAAGAGATGCAGATATCATTAACGAATGCGAATCGATCGTTGAACGATGTCAGGAACGATCTATCCGAATCCAGAACATCATTAGAAGAGTTGAAGAACAAAATAAAGAAAATGGAGCACAAACAAGCGGTCATACGTAGGCAACGAGATATATATGCGGGGCTGTTTGTTATTACCGCGGGAGCGGTTTTCTCCCGGAGGTGATCCTAAATTTAATCTATGGTATAATATAATTAGTTGAACCGTGGAGTATTGCACAAAGCGGACCGGAAAGAGCCTTGATACAGAAATTGTATCAGGGCTTTTTCCTTTCAAGGAGGATTATATGAGATGGTTTTTGTATGCGCCGTTACAATTACTCATTATGATAATCTGCTATATCACCAATCCGATTGTAGTATTGTTTGCCGACAAGGACGGTGACTTGCACGGATTCTTAAGGAAGTGGCAGACATTTGATGATTCTTGTGATAGCGAAGACTGCATAACAAAATATGTCCCGATGTGGATGCGATATGATTTTTACAAATACTACCGCGCAGAGAAGCGATATGATCCGAACTATGGACGGATGATGAAAAGATCAATTAACATTGCGCCGTTACCGCTGATTGATAGATTAAAGCGGTATTGCTGCCGTGTGTTTTGGTTAATGAGAAACTGTGCATATGGTTTTGCAATTGACTGGTTCGGAGCGACAATCAATCCAGATAATGTAGTAGTCATTGATGATTATAGAGCAGGAGAATCCGAAAGAAATATATTTGTTACGCGGGATTTAAAATACTGGAAAATATATAATTCTATGCGAATTCTGAACACGAATTACCGATGGAAAATATATTTAGGATGGAAAATTCATAACGTGCAAAGTATACATAGAGCAATGCTGGCACTCCGAATGTGGTTCTGCAAAGCAAATTAAAAGACGGGGCGGGGAGAAATCCCTGCTCTTTTCTTTGGGCGGCAAAAATACGGCAAAAATTTTAGCTAAAATACCGCATTTTAACGGTTATTGTTTTTATCATTATTTCTTGGCCACTCGATAAAATCGACAAAACACAAACACAACGATTCTCAACATATCTTAATAAAGCTTATGCTATAATAGGGTACAAACAAATTGGAAAGCCTTGAAGCGGAAATAAAGGACCCTCAAAGGGAGGAATGAATGGCACCGGTAAAAATGATAGCGATCGATTTGGACGATACGCTTCTCCACGATGATATTTCACTTTCCGATTATACGAAAGATATTCTTCGGAAAGTGATGGAAAGAAATATCCGCATCGTCATTGCCACAGGCCGTATGTTTCAGGCCGCCCGCCCATGGGGGCAAGCCATCGGTCTTGGAGATGTGCCGCTGATCTGTT
>PPYF01545693.1_pt1 | contig 25590 bp, 20 predicted proteins | sample 1559871 | NCBI WGS metagenome assembly PPYF01 (sample SAMN08240021, study PRJNA423297) | Human gut metagenome, whole genome shotgun sequencing project. | reverse complement strand
TTTTTCATAGTATTAGATTTAAGGTTAACAAAGGTTGGAGTACAGCGGTACTCCTTTTTTTATGCCCGTAAATCAGATATTCCCGGAAAGCCTCTTCAGTCCCTTCAATACAGATTTATCTTTCACCTCCATGATGCTGATGGCATAGCCACCACCGGAGGCAGCTTTCAGTTTCAAGACCGTTTTGGGAGAAACGATACCTTTACGGATAACATAAGCTTGCGGATTTGTTTTATAATCGGCATCTTTTGCATCGGCATAGACGGTTGCAATATACTGCTTGTCTGCATCCAGGAAGTCCAGTTTCAGAGTTGAAGCATGTCCGTGCTCACTGCTGGTGCAACCGATAAACCAGTCATTCGTACCTTTTGCCTTACGGGCAACAGTGATGTAACGTCCCGGCTCAGCTTCCAGATAGCGGCTGTCGTCCCAATCCACAGCCACATCTTTGATGAACTGGAAAGCATCCATGAAACGCTCATAATTCTCAGGAAGGTCGGCAGCCATTTGTAGAGGGCTGTACATAGTGACATAAAGTGCCAGCTGACGCGTCAAGGTAGTATTGGCATGCGTATGGCTGTTCGGATTCAACTTATTGATGTCCATTTCAAAGATACCGGGCGTATAGTCCATCGGACCACCCTGCAAACGGGTAAACGGAAGTACCGTTGTGTGGAAGGGCTTGTTACCGGCAAAAGCCTCGTACTCCGTGCCTCGGGCAGATTCATTGCCTATCAGATTGGGATAGGTACGGCATAAACCAGTCGGACGTACCGCTTCATGGGCATTGACCATTATCTTGTGTTTGGCAGCTTCGGTCACGGCGTATAGGTAATGGTTGTTCATCCATTGTCCATAGTGATGCTCGCCACGGGGAATCATATTGCCTACGTAGCCACTCTTTACCGAATTATATCCATATTTATTCATCAGACGGTAGGCAGCTTCCATGTGCCGCTCATAGTTACGGACGGAAGCCGATGTTTCATGGTGCATCATCAGACGGACACCCTTGGAATGAGCATATTCATTCAGATACTTGATGTCAAAATCGGGATAAGGAGTCACGAAATCGAAAACATAATCCTTGGAATTACCGAACCAGTCTTCCCAACCCGTATTCCAACCCTCCACCAATACCTGGTCAAAACCGTGTTCGGCAGCAAAGTCTATGTACTTCTTCACATTAGCCGTGTTGGCCGGATGAATGCCGTTCGGTTTCACCTTGGAATAGTCCGTATCATCCAGTTTCACAGAAGGGAGGTCAAAAGTATATGCCCAGGGCTTTCCCCCTGCAATCATTTCCCACCATACGCCGACATATTTCACCGGCTTAATCCAGGAGGTATCATCATACTTACAAGGCTCATTCAGATTGAGAATCAAATTGGAGGCCAGTATCTCGCGGGCATCATCACTGACTATGACCGTACGCCAGGGAGTATGGCAGGGAGACTGCATATACCCTTTATTTCCTTGAGCATCCGGAGTCAGCCAGGATTCAAAAACGAGGTTCTTGTCATCCAGGTTGAGATGCATGCAAGAGTAGTCCACCAAGGCTGCCTCGTGCAGGTTAAGGTACACTCCATCAGCTGTTTTAAGCTGTATGGAAGTCTGGACACCCGTCGGCGAAAAGACAGTTTGTGATGCATTGTCACTCACAGCTCCCTGCAGCAGTCCACGGATTTCAGAGAGTTTGGACTCCGTGTAATCATATTCCTGGGTATCATAATCTCCCGGAATCCACCAGGCAGTATGGTCGCCGGTCATGGCAAACCGGGAATGCTCTTCCTTTATCACAAAATAAACCAGATTCTTCTGTTGCGGAAACTCATAACGGAATCCCACGCCGTCATCATATACCCGAAAACGGATATTCATAAAACGAGTGGTAGACGGTTGTTCAAGTTCTACCAGCAATTCGTTGTAGTGGTTGCGGATATCTTTTGTTTCCCCCCACACCGGTTGCCAGGTTTCATCGAAAGTGGAAGTAGAAGTCCTTACTACTTTGAAACCATCCATCAGGCTGGTAGCTCCTTTCAGTTCCAATCCCAACGTACTGGGATTGATGACAGGAGCCCCTTTATAATCCACCTGATAGGCTGGTCTCCCGTCTTTTGTCAGTTCAAAATCCAGCTTCACCATGCCCGAAGGGGATGAAATGCCTTCAGCATTCCCCGCCAGGGCAGAAAAAAGCAAAGCTGCGCTAAGTACAAATTTCTTCATAATAATGATATGTTTTTTGTGTTAATAGACAAACTCAATGATATGTTCCTTTCCATCATCCGGCAACCTCAGCAGGCAGGTCCCCTGCTTCTTGTCGGGACACCAGGCAGTTATCGTAAACTCTGTCTCCCGATTTTCTTCCAGCTTTCCGACATTCGTTTTCTTGATTTTCTGACCGTCCAGCAAAGCTGTTTTCGGCATCTGTTCCGTATAGATGCAGAACATCAGGTTTCGTTGGCCGGGTAAGCTATATTTCTCACCAGTCCGTGTACCTACTTTCAGCGTATAGCCTTTGTCGGTAGTCTGGCAAGTAATAGGAGTGCGCATGAACTCTCCACGCAAATATCCTAAATCAGTTCCTGCATCTTCATAAAGCGAGAAGGTAGTTTCACTGCCCGCTGCAGCAGGAAATATCTCAAACGTAACCGGATAGACCGGTTTCTCATCCGTATAGTTCATGACCGGCATTTGAGGTATGATACTTCCCTGCTTTACAAACATAGGAATAGTATTGAGGGGAGCATCCACCGTCATCCATTGCTCACCGCTATATGCTGTGTGTTTGTTGTTGTAGTCAATCCAAGTTCCTTCAGGAAGATACACATTCTTGTTTCGCGCTCCTTTCTTCACCACCGGAGCAACCAGCAGTTCGCTGCCAAACATGAACTGGGCATCCGTAGAGAACGTTTCCATATCTGCCGGATATTCCAGAAACATCGGTCGCATGAGAGGCAACCCCGTTTCGTGTGCTTCGCGGGCATACGTATAGATATAAGGCAAAAGACGATACTTCAATTCGATGGCTGCCTTGGCATTCTTCTCGGCCTCTTCGCCGAACAGCCACGGCTCCACAGCCACGTTGCCCTCATGATGAATGCGGCTCAGGGGATTGCCATAAACATTGTGAATCTCATCATGCATGCCCAAATGGTGTTTCATCACCAGGCGTTCCGTCTGCTCCTCATTGCTCCAGGCAGGTTCACCCATATCAGTCCAGAAACCGGCAATGCCATCATCAATGGGCTTCTGCTGATAAGCTCCCCACCAGTCTGCCACAGCAGGAAGGGTGAAGTCCACTACGCCACAATTACCACCCCAGGGCCAGGGCATGTCATAACTCCTGCCGTTGGTGGAGTCCTTTACCAGATACCCTAACCTATCGGCTTCCTCCCATTGCCGCTTATTGGCTTGTGAAATGACCGGATCTTGCGAAACCACCACCTTGAAGCCCATATCCTTGAGGTCTGCAAGCATCTTTTTCGGATTCTCGTAGTTCCCTTTCCGCCACTCAAAATCCTGCAAATACTGTGTCCAGCCTATGTCCTGGTAAATAACATCACAAGGAATTCCACGCTTACGATAGCCTTCAGCTATTTCATAAGACAATTTCTCGCTCGTCAGCAGTCCCCGGCATTGTGCAAAGCCCAATGCCCATTTAGGAGGCATTATGGGTTTTCCCGTTAGGTCGACATATTGTTTCATGATTTCCTTATAATCCTTCCCGAAGATGAAATAATAAATCATCTCTCCCCCAGGAGCCTCGAAACTGTAGTAATCGCGGCTTTCCGTACCAAACTTAAATTCGGTCTTATACGTATTGTCCAGGAAAATACCATAACGATAACTGCTCATAAAGAACGGAATACTCTTGTAGAGCGGGTCCTCAACGGCACTATAACAAGGCTTGTCACTGTTCCACATCTTGTAGGCTTCGCCGCGACGGTCCAGCTTGCCGGTCTTTTCTCCCAAGCCGAAGAAGTGTTCGTCACGACGGAGGGTCTTGTATTCCAATTTGCGCTGCCCGTTACTGATATGCCCCTTATCGGCATAATCACTGAACAGCAGTTTCTGATACTTGTCGAATATCTGTAAGTTAAACGGAGACTTGTTTACCCGGATACGGAGTTTAGGGGTAAAAATCTCGTAGCAGGCATTCTGTTCGTCCACATGGACGGTACCGACATCCTCCAGGTCCTCATTGACGACGGCAAAGGAAGGATTATTCCGCTGGAAACTACCGTCGGGAGAAAACCATATACGTACCGTAGACTGGCTACACAGACGTAATTGTATGGCAGAACTGTCATTTAAATAGAAGGTCACACTCCGGTCGTCACTGGTATAGGAAGTGCAGTCTCCGGTGCGGTTCTGTGCATTCGCATATACTGAAAATGCACAGACGGCAAAAAATAAAAATATATATTTCTTCATTACTATAATCTGTTTGTTCCTTTATTGGATACTCTTATTCCATCACAAGCATGCTCCAGTACTTCAGCAAGGGCAAGATAAAGGTAACCGTGCCGTCCTTCTGTTCGAATGACAGTTCCTGCGAAGCACCGGCATGGAAATCGGGCGATGCAACCCATATCTTGTTCACTTTACCGGAAACATTCATCTTCAACGGCACGTCGGACACCAGACGCGGTTCGGGCATTGTTCCGTTCAAATCCCTCCAGCTTAAGTTATCCGCATTGAGGAAGTTGAGCAGATGAATGACTTGCCTGCCATTTACATTCTTGGCATATACAGTGATGGCAGACTTCTGCGGCGGCCATGCATTCAGAGAAAGATTCCGCGCAGCATCCGTACAGTTCAGAGAAACGGAAATCTCCGCCTCCGTATCTTTATCACGAAGCAGGTTCTGATAAGCCGTCATAAAGTCATAATAACGAATCATGGCTGTTTTCAGTACATCGTTCATCTGCAAAGCCGTGCTTGGAAAGTACTCGCGGCATAGCATGTGGTCACCCAATTCCAAATGAGAGCCTCCCAAAGCAAATATCACAGCATCCGTCAGCAGCACACCCGGTGTATTGAACTCACCGGTACTGCTACCTGCCTTGTCATAGTTCATATATGCGGCAAACACCGTTTTCAAGGCATGGTTGCCATACTGGTCGTTCGCTTTGATAATGGTGTGCAGATCCTTGAAGCCTGCCTCATCGCCCCATACTTCATTATAAAGGAAATCCACTTTACCCGTACCAGCTATCTGGGAAGCTCCATAGCTGGAGACGGCATTCATCACCAAACGCTTGTCCGGATGCTTCTGTTTCATGGCTTCGATGAACGAGGCATATCCCTTAGGCAGATTTACCTTATTGCCATCATAGTCATAGCGGTCACCCCGGTTTCCCAGTTGGTCTATCTGATAACCGTCAAAGTCCAGATTGGCATAAACATCATCGTTTTTCTGGGCAATATATGCCTGCCATTCCGTATTGGCGGGATTGAGCAGGAAGATATTACTTTTCCAACTGGAGGGCAAGTCATGCGAATCCTTATCCATGCGTCCCGTGTTCTTGAATATGTACCATTCTTCCTTTACCCCGTCGGAAACGGCATCGTCCAAAGCTCCGAAACATAGATTGTAAAACATGGACTTCATGCCCAGGCTGTGTTGTGTAGAGATATACTTCTCCACTACCTCGGTATAGACCTCCCGGTTGGCAACATCCACCAGATAACCGGTATAATCGGTTGCCGGAGCAGTCCAAGTCCAAGTAGTACCGACAGCAGCCTGCTCCGATACAACCTTGTCCATTGTCCGGTAGCGGATTTTAGCTCCGGCAGGAAGGGCGTCAGCTGTAAAAGAAACACTCTCGCCCGGCCGGTAACATGCCTTGTCGGTAGTGAGATTGACCGTCAAGTCCGAGGTGACTGGGGTTACTTCCGTAACCCCTCCACTCTCTCCGCCTCCACCGGTACCGCTACCGGTATCATCACTCTCCTTGCTGCATGCAACCAGCAGCAAGGCTACCATTGTTGTATAAACTATCTTCTTCATCTATTGTAGATACCTATTGTTTCACGATTGAAATTGTCTCTTCCAGCTGATTCAAAGTAATCAGATAGGAACCTGCTGTCGTAATCTTCCACTTCTGGTCGATGCCGCCTACCATCACGTCCAGATATTGCGCTTTGAACGCTTCGTCTGATTTATCAAGGAAAAGCATCGGTTCTGTTTCTCCTGCAGGCTGTTTGTCTGCTACAGCCGGCATGAACCAGGCTCCATTCCAATCTTCCTGCTTATCACAAGTAAATTTCAACTCACCGGCATTCAGCGTACCTTTCCAAGTAAACACATACGGATTATCCGTTGTCTGCATCGGCGTAGCATCACCAATCGTCCAACCGGCCGGAGTAGCATCACCTACCATATAAATCATCTCATACGGAGTAAATTCGCTCATCATCATGCGTTCCTTACCACTACGGATATCCATGCAAATCTTGTAGGCCTTGCCGCATTCCCCGTCTTTCAGCACCCATTTATTGTCCGGGTCGAACCCTTTCACAAACACCACTTCTGTATCGGTATAAGCAGCATCGGCATTCTTGGCCTTATACATGTTCTCCCAACTTCCATCGGAGGTTCCGAACTTGAATTCCCCTCCTTTGCCCACTTCAAAGAACTTGCCGAAGCGGAACAAGTATGGGTCGAGCACATCTTGTTTCATCTTCACGAATCCCCAATCCGTAGCGTTACCCACAAAATAAAGCTGGTCGTAGGCAGGTGCCAACGTCTCTGTCTGGGTCAATGTAAGAACACCGGTAAACAGATTGGCCTCGACGATGTAATTATGGTCTTCTTCGACAACAAAAGGTTCATCCGGCTGGTCATCACTGCTACGAAGAACCAGCAATCCATCTGTTCCTTTGTTGTAAGAGGGCAGGAATGAGCCTAAGGTCGTGATGAACTTAAATTCACCGGCCACAAGCCGGCCCGTCCATGTAAAGATACCATTGTCCTTGCGGGTCATCTCTGTCGCATCATCGGCACTCCAGCCGCCCGGAGTGGCACTACCTATCAGATAAAGGGTGGGAAATTTTATTACCCGTCCCATAATTGGTTCCCGTAGTCCAGGAAAGCTCCAGGGCATCATCGGCATGTGCCTGCTCATTCAAAACAACTTCCGTCTTGCTGGCCGTCAGTACAAGTTCATTCTGTCCTTTATCCAATTCCATGTAATCATCATCTACACAAGCAGATAAGGCTGCACAGCCCAGTAAGGCAAATACAAGGTGTGAAATATATTTCTTCATATTCTTCTGATTAAATTAATTAATAACCCGGGTTCTGCACCATTAAGGTATTAGCATCCATCTCCGTCTGCGGAATAGGGAACAGCAAGCGGTTCTTGTTCACGTTGCTCTTTCCAATGGAATGCAGGAATTTAATGGCATACTCTCCATTGTTGACACGAATCATGTCGAACCAGCGATGCCCTTCGAAAGCTAGTTCCATGCGGCGCTCATGGATAATCTTTTCACGCATGGTTTCCTGTGACAAGCCCGAAACCTCCGGCAGTCCGGCACGCTTACGTACAATATTCAAAGGCACGGCAGCCTGGTCAGGGCGTCCCATTTCATTCAAAGCTTCGGCCTTCTTCAGCAGGACGTCCGCATAACGATAAATCACGAAGTTGGCAGGATTGGTATTGTATTCCGGAGAAACCGTTTTCGACACCAGAAACTTGCGTACATTGTATCCCGTATTGGAATAAGAGCTTTTGTAAGCCTTACCGTCAAAATCTGGACATCCGGCATAAAGCACGGTCAAATCCTTACGTTTGTCACCGCTCTCATATTGACCCACAAATTCTTTTGTAGGCTGGTTCCAGCCATAACTGCCGGCAACAAAGTCCGAATTACGGGGACCCATGAAAGTAGAAAGCCAGGAAGACTGCGGATTGTTTCCCCAAAAATCATATTCCGTATTGCCCGAATACTGGACCTCGAACAAAGATTCCGGCCCGTTATTGACCAATGCATCGAAATTATCCTCATACTTGCAGGAAGAAAGGTCATACCCCAAATTTGTTATCTCATCACACAAATCAGACACCTCCTGATAATATTCCGTATGATTAGGAGCCAGCGTCAGATAAATATCTGCCAACATGGCTAAAGCTGCATCTTTGCAGGCACGTCCCACGTTCTCGTCGTCGTAAGAAGACTTGGCAGGAAGCAGGTCAACCGCATTCTTACAATCGGAAATTATCTGGGCATAAGTCTCTTCGACTGTAGCGCGTGCAATGTCTGTCGGTTCTCCCGGATTATAAGGAGCCAAACGCAGTGGAACACCACCGTACAGACGTACCAATACATAGTAATAATGTGCACGGAGAAAATAAGCCTCTCCCAGACAGCGGTTCTTGATTCTCTCTGACACGGCTTCAGCCTCCAGAAGACTATTCAACACAATGTTGCATTGTCCTATCCCCACCCAGGGAGAACGCCACATGTACAATGCCATGCCATTGTCGCTCTGCGTTATGAAGTTAGAAGCTTGTATCGTTTCAAGGCCGTCGGTACCGCCACCGGCACCCACCAAACTGTTACCCGCCACAATATCCAGTGTCCAGATACGCTGGTTGTACATATTGGAAGACTGAAGGGTGCGATAGCAGGCATTGGTCAGAGCAATGGCCACATCATCGGTCACCGTCGTTTCCGGGTCAACCGTATTTTTAGGAGACTTGTCCAGAAAGTCGTTGCAGGAAGCCAGCAGCAATACTGCCAGCATATATAGTAAATTTGTTATCTTTTTCATATCCGAGTCAATCATTAAAAGTTAAAGTTTAATCCTAAGCTGAACGTACGGGAAATGGGGTAACGGTTCTGGTCTATTCCATTAATACCCACTTCAGGGTCGAAACCGGAATATCCGGTGATGGTAGCCACATTCTCACAAGATAGGGAAAGGCGTGCATTCTCAATCTGGGCTTTCTGTAACCACTGCTTCGGGAAAGTGTATGAGAGTGTGATATTCTTCAAACGCAGATAAGAACCATTCTCCACAAAGCGGTCTGACACGCGTGTATTCTGATTGGGGTCGCCGAACACGGCACGCGGCATCGAATTGCTGGTCCCCTCTCCTTGCCAACGCTTCAGTACGTCGGTAGTCTGGTTATAGGCAGCTGCCATACCGGTATTGTCGATATTGTTGGCATTGTATATCTTATTTCCGGCTATACCTTGTAAGAAAACAGAAAGTTCGAAACCCTTATAGGAAAGGCTATTGTTCATGGAGAACAGCCAACTTGGGTTCGGGTTACCGATGACGGTACGGTCACTATCATTGATGACACCATCGTTGTTCAAATCCCTGAAACGGATATCACCCGGCTCAGCTCCCGGCTGCACGGCATGTGTATTCACTTCAGACTGGTTCTGGAAGATTCCGTCCGTAACATAGCCGTAGAAGACATTAATGGGATAGTCCTTTGCCAGCATCGTTACATAGGAGTTATTGATTTGGTTAATGTAATAAGGAACGTCGCTGTTCAAATCCTTGATTTTATTCTTGTTGTAAGTGGCGGTCAGATTCGTTTCCCATCCCAGTTCACCGGTCAGGTTGATGGTATGCAGGCTCATTTCAATACCCTGATTACGTACTTTTCCGGCATTGGTGTATGTGGTTGTCGTGTCTTCAAATCCCGATGTGATGGGGATAGAAGCCTTCACCAACATGTCTCTCGTCTCCTTCAGATAAGCATCGAACGAGAACATGACGCGTGAATTGAACAGTGAGGCGTCAAAACCGATGTTGGTTTGTGCCACTTCTTCCCAATGGATATATGGGTTGGCAAGGGTAGAAGAAACCAGCGCTGTCTGATTGCCGTTTGAAATACCGAAAGGATATACGCTGGTATTGTAGGATGCCAGATAACTGTAGTTCCCGACGCTTGCCTGGCTACCGGTCACACCGTATCCGGCACGTACTTTCAGGTCATTGACATAGTCGTTCTTGGGGAACCACTTTTCCTGAGAGGCACGCCATGCCACCGATACGGAAGGGAAAGTACCCCAGCGATGTTTCTTGCCGAAACGGCTGGAACCGTCACGACGGATGGTTGCCGTCAGCAAATAGCGGTCTTCGTAGGAGTAGTTGACACGTGCCATGTAAGAGAGCAACGCCCACTCCGTCTCGTTTCCGCCGATGGCATACATTTCCTCGCCATTATCCATTTCGTGCACATTGTCGAACATGAACACGTTCTTCTGCGCATTCAGGTAGTCGTGGGTGTTCCACTGGGCAGACATACCGGCCATCAGTCCCACGCGATGCTTTTCTGCAAAAGTGTGGTCGAATAGGAAATAGTTGTCCCACAGATAGGTGAACGACTTGTTGTCGCTCTTATAACGTGAAGTCTCTTCTGTCGGAGTGGGCTTCCAGTCATACTTGGGGGTAAAGTTGTCCATGAACCAGAATTTGGCATCGTAACCGAAGGTACTTTTAAATTTAAGCCATTTGGTAAAGGCAAGTTCCGCCGTCAGGTTGGCAAGGAAGTTGTATCCGTTGGTCTGCCCCTGGTTCAATTCCGTCGGTCCGATAGGATTGCGCGTACTCCCATACCATTCCGAATTGCCCTCAGGGCCACTCCAGCTGCCATCTTCATTCTTCACCGGATAGATGGGGAGCGCTTTCAACGCATCACCTATGCTATAACTGCCGGACTTCTTCGTATCGGCACTAAAGGTTATGTTATTGGAGAACTTCAACCATTTCAGGACTTGTGCGTCACTGTTGGACTGGAACGTGAAACGACGGTAGTTCACACTCTTCACGATGCCCGACTGATCCAGAAAACCACCGGAGACATAATAATGGGATTTCTCGTTACCGCCGGAATAACTTACCGTATAGTTCTGCATCACACCCGTACGGAGCAATTCATCCATCCAGTCGGTACCTGCACCCAATTCAGAAGGATTGGCCCATTCCGGATTAGGATTGCGTCCACTGTTCACCATCATGTCATTACTCAACTCGGCATACTGCGCCGCGTTCAATAAAGAAGGTACGTTCGTAGCATTCTGGAAAGAGTAATTGGCAGATACAGCAAGTTTTCCTTTTCCTTCCGTACCGCGTTTGGTGGTAATCATCACAACTCCATTAGCTCCCCGGGAACCGTAGATGGCTGTGGCCGAAGCATCCTTCAATACATCCAAACGTTCCACATCGGCCATATTTAAGGAAGACAAGCCCAAGTCGGTAGGCACTCCGTCAATCACGACCAGCGGGTCGCAGTTGTTGATAGAACCCAAACCACGAATCTTGATGGATACATTGTCTCCCGGTTTACCGGCATCTACAATCTGCACACCTGAGATTTTTCCCTGGATGGCTTGTCCCAAATTGGATACGGGGGAATCCTTGATATCCTTGTTACCGATGGAGGACACTGCTCCTGTAAGGTCGCTTTTCTTCATGGTGCCATACCCTATCACCACCACTTCATCCAGCATTTCGGCATCTTCAGACAAAACTACCTGAAGCTGTTTCTGTCCCTTCACCTGCACCTCTTGAGTCTTATAGCCTACAAATGAAACGACAAGAGTACCGTTCGGAGACATGTTCAAAGAGAAATCACCGTCAATACCGGTTATTGTCCCATTTGTGGTTCCTTTTTCCATTACACTGGCGCCAATAACCGTTTCACCGGTCTGGTCTTTCACTACACCTTGTACTGTAATTTGCTGTGCGAACATGCACATCGGAAGTAACATTCCTATCAGACAAACCATCATCCGTAGCCTGCTGATTGGCATTTTGTACTTTTGCATAATATAAGAATTTAAAGTTAATAATAAAAACATAAATCACATGTGTCACTCTTTCCGAAGAGGAACAATGCAAATGTATCAGATAAGAGAAGCCAATAGTGGAGGAAAGAGTAAAAAAGTAGTGGTTTACATCATTCAAAAAGGCTTAAACCACTATATACCAATAATATATAAAATTATTACCCAACTAAAAAAGTAGTGAAAATATAAGCGTAAAAGAGACACTTCCAAGCTTCAAAACCCCTATTCTCAGTTCTTCGACTTGCCAATTGTCATCACTTCCTGTTCCAACAAGTCGCGGTCACCGGCAGCCTTGTTGCGAACCTTCGTACGATAGTTATAAATGGTGGTAACAGAATATCGAAGGAACTGGGCTATCTTCACGCTGTCAGTAATGCCCAAACGTATCAATGCAAAGATGCGCAACTCTGTATTCATCCGTTCGCCGGCTTTCAAGGATATTTGCTCATCATCGGCAAGCAGGGCATTGAAGTCTTCTACAAAAGTAGGAAACAGCTGCAGGAAGGTATTATCAAAGTTGGTATAGAATTCCTTTAATTCCCCCTCTATGAATTTAGAAGACTTGATGTTCTTGTAGAGTTCCTCCACATTTCCGGTAGCGGCAATCTTTCCCAGCGACCGGCGGTAATTGTCCATCTTTTCCAAATAGACCGAGCACTGGTCCATATAACGGCCGATATACTCCTCCTTCAGATAGGAGTTTTCGGCAATGCTGTGGTTGGCCTCCTTGAGTTGTGCATTGGAAAGGTGAAGCTCATCATTCAGCTCCTTCAACCGTTTGTTGGCGTCAATCACTTCCCTGCGGGCGGCAGCCACTTTCTTCATCTGCTTGTATACATAAAATATGGCAAGCAACAGAAAAAGTGAAAGCAGGCTGATAGATACCAGTGCCCATTTCATCTGCTCCTGCTGCTTCTCCGTCTTTTGCTGGTAAGCATCATTAATGATGGGAAAGATTTCCAGAATCTCCAGCTTGCGCAACCGGGCATTGCAGGCGGCTGCATCTTCCATACATATCTTTACATAAGAATAGGCACGCTCGATGTCTCCTTCCTGGTAAAGCAGTACGGCGAGCTTGCGTAAAGAGATATATTCACGGACAGCGGTTTTCATATCCGCCATAGCAGAAACAATCAGAAGATTATCTTTATTGACCAACAGCAACGAATCACGATATTTGTCCGTAAGCTCCGTATAAAGCTTCTTTTCATATGCCGTCACGGCATAATCGGCCATAAGGCCATAGACCGTACGGTAGATATGGTAATAATATGGATGGATATCCACCGGTAACCGGTCTATATGGATATTCCGCATCAAATCCATAACTTCCTTATACATACCGGTCATTCCCAAAACATCTGCTTTATTCATGCGGGCATTGTCTATGTATTCCCGGTTTCCAAGACGTATGGCTATCTGTTCCCTTTCCTCGGCCATGTGCAATGCAGAATCCGTATTGAACGAACGGTACTCATCCAGCAATGTGCCAAGAATGGCAAAACGTTCTTCATCCGGTATCTGCCGATGCAACAGTCTTTTCAGTTCCACCAGTTTCAGCTCTTTCTGCTCCATGTATATGGGACGCTCCTTTATCGCCTGGTCCAGTTTCAGCAGCAAAGAATCCGCCCGGCTGCTGTCTGCAGCATGAAGGCGGCACATACAGATGGTACAAAGACACAAGAATATGATTATATTTTTCATCCGGCTTTCCGATTAGTTAAAGGCAATACTTTTTGAGAATCCTCATGCAAAAGTAATTAAAATACCATAAAAACCTATTCTACTATCATTAAAAGCTCGAAAGCAGAGTGATAAAAAGGCATACTGCAAGCAAAAGAATCAAAATATTGAATTACCTTTACGGAAAATCCAAAGAAAGACCATATCATAAATATCATCCGAGCATCATGGATATACACACATTTATAGCCAATTATCAGGAAGCTTTCGGCCAACACGCCGAACTCCCCATCGCCTTTTGGTATTCAGACCGAATGGGGGCATCTACAGAGAAAGTAACCGGTTGTCTCTTCAAATGCATGAAACAAGTCAGAGACGGCAAAATCGTCAGTCTCAGCAACGAAACAATTACCTGCGGAGGAGGCAAGTTCTATACCGGATTTACTGAAATGCCCGAGCGCGTCCCGGGGTTTGTCTCCTTGAAAGAGAAATACAAGAAGACTCCCGAAATGGTGGTAGATTTTGTCAATGAGCTACAGATTTCCAGAACTGACAAAGCCTATCTGCATTTTGCCCGCATAGACAAGATACCTTCCTTTGATGAAGTGGAAGGACTGCTGTTCCTGCCAACTCCCGACATTCTATCCGGACTGGCGACATGGACCTTCTTCGACAACAATGCATCGGATGCCGTGGCAGCCCCATTCGGCTCCGGCTGTTGCTCCGTCATTACCCAAACCATCATTGAAAACCGGAAACAAGGGAAACGTACTTTCCTGGGATTCTTCGACCCCTCCGTCCGCCCATACTTCGAAGCGGACTTATTGAGCTTCACTATCCCCATGTCCCGGTTCAAGGAGATGTATCACACCATGCGCGAAAGCTGTCTGTTCGATACACATGCCTGGGGAAAAATCAAGGAAAGGATACAGCTGTCCCAATCAGGAGACGTACATATCCTCCCCTCTCCCATTTCCTTCCCCATCCTTCCGGACATTTATCTGCAGGAAATCAGAATAGAAGATGCCGCAGCCATCTACCATGCCATCGACACACACCGGGACTACTTAAGAACATGGCTGCCATTTGTGGATAATATGCGCACAATAGCTGATGAAGAAGCTTTTTTACGTCAGGTACTATCTGCTCCTGCCGAACGAAATGAACCTATATTCGGTATTTGGAACCAGCAGCATGAAATCTGCGGACTGATAGGTTTCCATTTCTCCGATTTCGACAACCACCGTACAGAACTCGGCTATTGGCTACTGCCGGAATACCAGCACCGGGGCATCATTACTGAAAGTGTCCGCAAGCTGTGTCTGTGGGCCGTACAAGAAAAAGAGATAAAGCGGATACAAATTCGCTGTGCCGTGGGCAATGCAGCCAGCAACGCAGTACCGGTTCGCCTCGGTTTCATCCATGAGGGAACAGAACGTTGCGGAGAACTGCTGGCTTCTGGAGAATATACAGACATACATATATACAGCATCTTGAAAGAAGAAGTGCTGGCCAACCTCAAACGATAAAATATCAAATTATATATCAACTATTGAAATTATACATGGAACAACAACCTCATCTCAATGACCACAACAAGCAGGAGTACCCTCCTATGCATACAACGGAGCACATCATCAACCAAACCATGGTAAGGTTATTCGGTTGCGGCCGCTCCATATCAGCACACATAGAACGAAAGAAGAGCAAGCTGGACTATCGTCTTGCCGCCTGCCCCACGGAAGAAGAAATAAAGAAGCTGGAAGAGGCCGTAAACGAGGTAATCGCCCGACAGCTGCCCGTCACAACAGAATTCATTACGCAAGAGGAAGCGCAAGGACGTTTCGACTTGGAACGCCTGCCCGATGGTGCTTCGGAAACGGTACGTGTCGTGAAAGTAGGCGATTACGACGAATGCCTCTGCATCGGAGTACATGTGGAGAATACATCAGAAATCGGAACCTTCAAAATCATCAGTCACGATTGGGACGAAGAAGCCAAGCGTTGGAGAATGCGTTTTAAATTAGTCTGAAAATCTATCAATTTTAAATAAATAAGATAGCAAAATGGCATTAAACAAGCAAATAAGTCAGTTTTTCAATGACAAATAGTCAATAAAGTCAGTAAAAACTGGTTGGCATAAGGTTTGCAATATTGTTAGCGAACGACGGTTCAAGAAACGGATGGTGAAAACCCAAAAGGCAGACACCCGAAGACAAAGAACCGGAGTTCAAAACTAAACAGCATGTTTAACTTAAACAATAGGAGACTATAACTATGATGCCTGTAAGAAGAAACCAAAATTGGTTACCGAGTATTTTTAATGATTTCTTTGACAATGATTGGATGGTAAAAGCAAATGCCACCGCCCCTGCCATCAACGTATTCGAAACAGCAAAAGAGTACAAAGTTGAATTGGCTGCTCCCGGTATGACAAAAGAAGACTTCAACGTTCACATCGATGAAGAAAACAATCTGGTCATCAGCATGGAAAAGAAAACAGAAAGCAAGGAAGAGAACAACAAGGACGAAAAGAAGGAAGGCCGCTACTTGCGCCGCGAATTCTCATACACCAAGTTCCAGCAAACCATGATTCTTCCGGACGATGTCGATAAGGAAAAGATTGGCGCCCATGTAGAAAACGGCGTGTTGAACATTACATTGCCTAAGTTTACAGAAGCAGAAAAAGAAAAGGCCAAGAAATTCATCGACGTAAAATAACGCCCGGCCATTAAAAAGAAAATCTCCCGCTGCACAAGATAATGCAACGGGAGATTTTTTATATCCATAGCCATACGGAACTATTTCTTCTTCCCTTTCAGAAAACGGTCTGTCAGCCACTTGCGCACCGGTTCGTCGTATAGTTTCAAACAAGCATAAGCAAGGACAACAGCTCCCACGAAAGTAAGTATCATATAAGGGATACCTTCTGCCATTGTAGCGTTATTGTTGCATACCCAAGCCGTATAAGTGTATACCAGCGGATAATGGGTGATATAAATCGGATAGGAAATATCTCCCAGGAACTTGCATACGGCAGTAGAGCGCTTACCGGTCACCTTGCCGCCGGCTCCCATCGAAACAATGACCGGGAAGATGCAGATAATACAGAAAGCCTCGTAAAGCCCGTTCATCCAGTAACCATCCTCACCTCCGATACGGGGAATGGAAAGAACCACCACAATCAGCAGGCTGCACCACCAGAAAGCACGCTTTTCAAGCCGTATCAGCCAGCCGAGGCGTGACAGAAGCAATCCACCGAAGAACGGATACATCAGCCGGACCATACCCACATACTGCTGTTCCCAGTTCAAGGCCCAACCACCCACAATATCGCCGGCAGGAGCAGTCAGACAACGGTATACCGTAAAACACCCTGCCACAAATACCAGCACCGACAGGGCCACCTTATTGAACTTGCGTACAAACAACGCATACAGGATATTACCGATATATTCATAATAGAGCGACCATGCCGGGCCATTCAACGGATGCATTTCCGTCCAGCCGCGAATGTCGAACTTCAGCGGAAGAGGAAGCAAGGTACAGCCCAGCAACATCACCAGCAGCATTGTTCCGATGGACGTATTCTCGATAGGTGGAAAACAAGGCGACTCCTGAAAATAGAAAAAGGCAGCGCCCACAATGCTTCCCATAATCACCATAGGATGCAGGCGGATGATACGGCGTTTGAAGAAAGTGCCCACGGTCATCCGGTTCCAACGGTCATCATAAGCATAGCCGATAACAAAACCGGAAAGCATGAAGAAGAAATCCACTGCCAGATAACCATGATTGATAATTTGAGTAAGATGGCTGCCACCTGCATGTGCTTCAAAAAGATGGAAGATAATAACCATGACAGCCGCCACGCCACGAAGTCCGTCAAGAATCTCATAATGCGGTTTCGAGGCAAGATAAGTAGTTCGTGTATTCATTTTGGTATAAGATATTTATTTATTCGCGTACAAAGATAAGAGTTTTTTCCAATAAGGGAACTGATAGATATCATATAAACTCTATCAATTAATTGACAAGTATAACAGTTGTCTTTATCATTAGATACATATCACTACTTGCACCTTTTTTTCCGCACAAAAAACAGCTTTTATTATCCATAATAAAAGGGCTACACCTTTTCCTTCTCATGGTGTAGCCTTAAACACAAAAGGGTGTAGCTATCCAAGGCAAATGGTGTAGCCCTTCTTCAAAAAAGAGAGCCAAATAGGATAATAATAAAGAAAAATCAGTTAACTACTTTTCTTATAACTTTTTACCGCCCACAGATTGAAGACCAATGCAAAGACCAACACGGCTCCCAGTTGCGGAAGCAGTTCGGCAAATCCGCCACCACGGAGATAGATGGTACGCATCACCTCTACAAAATAGCGTAGCGGATTGATGCGCGTAATCCATTGCGCCCACTCAGGCATACTGTGGATAGGGGTGAAAAGACCACTCATCAGAATAAGGATAAGCATGAAGAACCACATGACAAACATGGCCTGCTGCAACGTGGTCGAATGATTGGATATGACCAGCCCGAACCCCGACACCACCGGTAGAAAAAACAGCGCCATGCCGTAGATAGTGAGGAAATGTCCCGCCGGCAGAATGCCGTAAAGTACCCATGCCAGAACGAAACAGATGGTCAGCACCACAAAATCTATCAGCCAGTAAGGTATCAGCTTGGCGGCAATGAAAGTGAACTTGCCGACGGGGGTGACATTTATCTGCTCGATGGTGCCCGCCTCCTTCTCGCCCACCACATTGAGGGCAGGGAGAAAACCGCAAATCAGCGTCAGCAGCATTACCATGAGGGCAGGAATCATGAAAAGCTTGTAGTTCAGCGTGGGGTTGTAAAGGTTCTGCGTAGTGATGTCCACCCGGGGAAGCGGCTTCCCGGCAAGCCCTTGCGAAGACGACTCCGAACCCAGTTCACGGGTATAGTCACTGATGATGGAAGACAAGTAGGATCCTCCCAGACTGCCCTTCGTGCCGTTCACGGCATTGGCCGCCACCAGCAGACGAGGCGCCTCTCCCTTCACCCAATCCTTTTCGAAATCACGGGGAATCTCCAGCACGACATCTGCCGAACCTGCTTCAATGGCCAGCAAAGCCTCATCGTATGTATCGGGAAGCGCTGTCAGGCAGAAATAAGTGGATGCACCGATTTTATCTACCAGACGGCGAGACAAGACGCTGTGGTCATTGTCCACTATATTCAGATTGATGTTCTTTATCTCCAGATTGGCGGCCCAGGGCATCAGTATCATAATCATGCACGGGAAAATGAAAATCAGCTTGGGCAGGAAGGAGTTGCGGAACAACTGCTTGAATTCCTTTTCAATGAGAAACTTTATCATAAGACGATATTTTAAAGATTTTAGACATAAGAACAAAAGAACAGATTTCCCGTATCCTTTTGTCCTTATGTTCTTCTGCCTGAATAATTAATATAAAATTCATATCCGCTCTTTACTCAAGCCGATGCTTGAATTTCTTGAAACTCACCGTTATCAGCAATACCGCCATCGTGGCAAGTATGCCGACCTCCATCAGCACAAGCGAAACATCCACTCCCTCAATCATCAGCTTACGCACCGCCTGGATATACCAGCGTGCAGGAAGCACAGCTGAAATGGCCTGCAGGATAACGGGCATACTCTCAATGGGGAATATCATGCCCGAAAGCAACATGGTGGGCATCATCAGCATCAGTCCGGACACCAGCATGGCGGCAACCTGCGTCCGGGTGACCGTGGAAATCAGCAGCCCCAGCGCCAGGGAGACAAAGATGAATAGCAGCGACACCACCACCAGCCAGAACAAGCTGCCCGCCACGGGAACATTGAGCACATAGACCGAAAGCAGAAGAATGGTGGTCAAGTTGACAAACGACAGCACAAAATAGGGCACCGCCTTTGCCAGAATGATGAAAAGCGGTTTGACGGGAGAAACCAGCAGGACCTCCATCGTCCCCTTCTCCTTCTCGCGCACAATGGAGATGGAGGTCATCATGGCGCAAATCAGCATCAGAATAAGCCCCATGACACCCGGCACGAAGTTGTAGGCACTCTTCATCTGCGGATTGTACAGCAGCTTGAGCTGGGGTACAATGGCAGCGGCATGCACTCCCGGCGGAAGCATCTCCTGCCCGGCAGAGGAGATGATGTTTGCGGCATAGCCTGCCTGCATAGTCGCCATATTGGGGTCTGTGGCGTCGGAGACAAGCTGCACGCGCGCCTCGCCGGTATAAAGCTTGTCCGAGAAACGCTCGCTGAAAACAAGCGCCATGTCAATCTCCCCTCTTCCGAAAGAAGCCTCCATATCGGCGGGAGAATGCAGGCGGCGGATGACGGTGAAGTATTCGCTTGCATCCATGCGGTCGATGATACGGCGGGTAACTACGTCATTCGACGGGTCGAGCACCGCCACACGCACGTTCTTCACCTCGGTGGTGATGGCAAAACCGAAAAGGATTATCTGCACGATGGGCATGCCCAGCAGAATCAGCATCGTGCGCCGGTCGCGGAAGATATGGAAGAACTCTTTTCGGATGAAAGATATGAATTGTTTCATTGTCTATATTTATATTTAGGCTCGGATAATGCGGATTTCACGGATTTTCAGTCGGCGGTTCGCACAGCTTGACGAGCCAGTTGTTGGAATACATCGTCCATCGTAGTGGCATTGAACTGCCGTTTCAGCTCCCCGGGAGTGTCGAGTGCACGGATGACGCCGTCTACCATGATGGAGATGCGGTCGCAATACTCCGCCTCGTCCATAAAGTGGGTGGTGACAAAGACGGTGATGCCCTCGTCGGCAGCCTGGTAAATCAGCTCCCAGAACTGGCGGCGCGTGGCAGGGTCCACCCCACCCGTAGGCTCATCCAGAAAGACAATCTTGGGACGGTGGAAGATGGAGACGGAGAAGGCCAGCTTCTGCTTCCAGCCCAGCGGAAGGCTTTTCACCAGTGTATCCCGTTCCTTTTCCAGCCCGAGGCGGAGGAGCAGCTCATCCGTCTTGGGGGCAATCTCCGCTTCGGGGATACCGTAGATACCGGCAAAGAGGCGGATATTCTCCCACACCTTGAGGTCTTCGTAAAGGGAAAATTTCTGGCTCATGTAGCCGATGTTCTTCTTCACTTCTTCGGGTTGGGAAGCCACATCGAAACCTGCCACACATGCCTTGCCGCCGGTGGGGCGGCTAAGTCCCGTAAGCATGCGCATGGCGGTGGTCTTGCCTGCCCCGTTGGCTCCCAGGAAACCGAAAATCTCGCCCCGATGGACTTGGAAGGAGATGTGGTCTACAGCGGTGAAATTACCGAACCGCTTGGTCAACCCTTCCACTTCAATCACCTTGTTTTCGTGGTTTTCCACCCGTTCGTGCTGCAAGCCCGGAGGGCAGAGGATGCCCGCAAAGCGTGTCAGGATACGGTCGGGGGTATCGATGCCTTTTATCTCTCCTTCGTTGATGAAGGCGATGCGGTCGCATTGGCGCGCTTCGTCGATGATGGGGGTGGAAGCAATGATGGTGATACCCCGCTCCTTCAGTCGGCGAAGCATTCCCCAGAATTCCTTGCGGGACACGGGGTCGACGCCCGTAGTGGGTTCGTCCAGAAAGAGGACATCCGGTTTATGGATAAGGGCACAGCTAAGGGCGAGTTTCTGCTTCATGCCGCCGGACAACGCTCCGGCGCGGCGCTTGCGGAAAGGTTCTATCTGCCGGTAAATGTCGCGCACCAAATCATAATTCTCCTCGATGGTGGTGTGGAAGACGGTGGCGAAGAAATTGAGATTCTCCTCCACCGTCAAGTCCGGATAGAGGGAGAAGCGTCCGGGCATATACCCCACCCGCCTGCGGATGGCTTTGTAGTCCTTCACCACATCCAGACCGCAGACCGAAGCCGAGCCTCCGTCGGCAAGCAGCAAAGTGGTGAGGATGCGGAAAAGCGATGTCTTGCCCGCACCGTCCGGCCCGATGATGCCGAAAAGCTCACCGGGAGCCACTGACAGAGAGACACCCCGCAGGGCTTCCACGCTGCCGTAACGTTTGGAGATATTAGTTAAAGTTACAGCCTCCATACATTCCTATTTTCAGCATCCCGTCATTCTTCACGGCAATCTTTACGGCATAGACCAGATTGGCGCGCTCGTCTTTCGTCAAGATAGTTTTTGGAGTAAATTCGGAGGTATCGGAAATCCAGGTGACAACGCCAGGATATTCTTGGCGCACATCCTTGCCATAATCCGCATAAACCTTCACTTGCTGCCCCAGCTTGATTTCGGCAAGCTGTTCGGAGGTGATGTAGGCACGGAGGTAAATCTGCTCCATATCCGCCACTTTGAAAAGAGGGGTACCGGGAGCAGCCAGCTCTCCGGCTTCGGCATATTTGGCAAGGACGGTTCCCGTCAGCGGAGAGGTGATGTGGCATTTGCGCAGCTGGTCTTCTATCTGCGCCACCTGGATGCCGACGGAGGAACTTTGCCAAGTGAGGCTGCGGTCGCTGTTGCGCAGGGTGGAGTTCTGGGCGTCGAGCTGCTTGCGGAGGACTTCGAGAAGGGACTCGGCATCATCCAGTTGCTTCTGGTTGGCGGCACCCACACGGAGCAGATTGGACACACGGTCGCGTTCGCGTCGAGCCTGCACAATCTGTTCCTGAGTGGCGGCTACTTGCTTCAGGATATCAGGCCGCTGGCCTTCCACGGACTTGACACTGGCCTCCAACTGGAGTTTCTTCAGATAGAGTTGGACGGTATCTATAATGCCTACTTCCTGCCCGTCTATCAGTGTCGTGCCTTCCTCGATGTCGAAACTCAGCAGTTTTCCGGACGCCTCGGCAGAAACGATGACTTCGGTAGCCTCGAACGTTCCCGTCGCATCATATTTCGGAGTACCGCCGGTACAGGCGGCAAGGAGAAATAAAAAAGGAAATAATTTCAATGATTTCATACTATTTCAAGTTATAAATTACGGATTATAGTCATTAATTGTTCAGCGTATATTTCAGCTGCCAGATGTTCATCAGCAACTGCACCTCATGCAATGCCTTGGTCTGTCGTGCCATACTTTCGTTGGTAATCTCCCGCAGCATATCGGTCACGGTCATTGTCCCGTTCTGCACCTTGGCCTCGGCTGCACGGCGGATATTCCCACGCAGACGGATAATCTCGTCATCATCCGCCATCTGGCGGCGCATGGATACAATGCCCGCATCCTGCTGCGTAGCCTGCAGGCGAATGTTGAAAAGGAACACATCCCGGCCGGTCTCTATCTGTTGGCGGGTATTGTCTATCCTGCGGCGGTCGTTCTTCAACGTATACAGACTGCCGAAATTCCAGGACATGCGCACCCCCGCCATGTAATAGGCGTTGAATTCATCTTTCAGCATATTCAATCCCGGATTGCCGTATGCCCCTTGTACAAAAAGGCCGAAACGCGGCATCAACCGGGTGTTCAAGGCTGCCTCCTGCTGGTGGAGTTGCTCTCCTTGCGCATCGTACCAACGAAGTTCGGGACGGTTGTTCATCTGCCGGTCTATGTTTTCTTCGGCAGCCGGTTTCAATAAAACCGTTTCGGAAGAGAGATCCTTGCCCGTAAAGGCAGCAAGCATGCTGAGGTATGCACGGCGGGTGGTCTCCAATTCCACACGGTGCTGCCTGGTGTTCAGTTGCTCTACGCTGACTGCATCCAGGTCGCTCAGGGTGGCGATGCCATTGGCTATATAGTCGGCTACCTGCTTGTGGGTTCTTCCTAAATCTTCTTGCAAGAGGCTGTTCTGTTTCAGCTGTTCGTCCAACAGCAGGATGCCGAAAAAGAGCTGGTTCACCCGGTCAGTCAAGGCATACATGTCTACATGCTGTTTTTCCAGTTCCACTTCCGAGGCGGCACACGTCAATCGTTTTCTGGAACGTATATCCCCACCATCCCAGAGGGTCTGCTGCACTTCGAGCATCACCTGGTACTGGTCTTTCGAAGCAGTCTTGATGTCGAGATTAGGGATTTCGACCGGTAGCCGGGTGATGTCACTCTGGTACGTGGCCTTGCCGGATAGGGAAAACTGGGGCAAGTAACCTTTTCCGGCATTGGAGAGGTCGTACCCGCGTGCCTTTTCTATCAGTCCGTATTGCCTGACCAACGGATAATTGTCTTGCGCCCGGCGCTGGCACTCTTCCAACGTGAGCTGGGCATGTGCCAGCATGGCGGCAAGAGAAAGGGTAAAAAAGAAAACGGTTCGTTTCATATCCATTCTGTTTCTTGTTTATTCTACATGGTTTTGTTCTATACACATGCAAAGATAAAGGCATAACCCTATAACCTTACAATCCATTTGTGCGCAAAGATGTTCTAATAGTACGACATTTCGTAGAAAAAGACAAATAATAGGAACACTTTATTATCTTTGCGGTGGAAATATACATTATTCATAAAGGGAAAGATATGGAAAAGAACAAACCGATAAGCGTCGCATTCGAGGACATCCGCAACAATCCGGATTTTATAGAACATTCCGAATACAGATTTATAAACGACGATTTGGGAATGGTCATCAGTTTTCAAGCAATGGGATTCAGGCTATTCCGCACCCAGCAACCTTATCGTGCCAAAGAAGGTAAGGGCCGAATCTCCATCAATCTTATCGAATATGAAGCTACAGCCCACGATATTATTATCATCCCTGACAATTCGCTGATAGAAATATCGGAAGTCAGTCCCGACTACGAATTCCAAGTCATCATGCCCACTGCCAATTTTCTGCCCGTACTACAGAATTCCATTCTTTCGGAAGCTTATACACGAAACGGAATCCGCCTTTCATGCAACAACGAGGAATGGGCACACATCAGCAGCTTCTTCTCTTTATTGTGGAATATACTACATTGTTTGCCCTACCGCCGCGGAGCTGTACAGCACTTGATTGTCTCACTTCTCTATAACCTTAAGTATATCCACGAGCACACATGCAAGTCAACTCCGTCACGCCTTTCACGCCAGGAAGAGCTATTCCGCCGCTTCATCGCTTTGGTGAACCAACACAGCAAGCACGAACGCAGCGTCAACTTCTATGCCGACAAACTATGCCTGACACCGCACTATCTGAGCTCGGTGATACGTGAAACAAGCGGACAAACCGTGATGCAATGGATTAATCAAGCAGTTATCCTCGAAGCCAAAGTATTGCTGAAACACAGTAATCTACTGGTGTTTCAAATATCAGACGAACTGAACTTTCCCAATCCGTCGTTCTTCTCGAAGTTCTTCAAACGTATGACGGGGATGACACCGGCGGAATACCAGAAACAAACCTGACCTCAAAACAGCTGTCCTATACGGGAGCCTGACGGTCCGTCGCAAGAGTCCGCTTCCAATGCCAGCATCCCTTGTTTGGCTGCCAGTCCACCGGCATAGCCTATCAGCGTATGGTTGCTGCCCACCACACGATGGCAGGGGATGAGTATGGAGAGGGCATTTGCCCCATTGGCAGCCGCCACCGCGCGTACGGCTTTCGGATTGCCCAGCTTTCGTGAAAGCTCGCCGTAGGACACTGTTTTTCCGTAAGGGATGTTCTGCAACTCCTGCCACACCGTCCGCTGGAATTCTGTTCCGACTGCAAGCAGTGGAACATCGAATATGGTCCGCTTACAGGCAAAATACTCATCCAACTGAATGATTGCCCTTGCAATCACTTCCGAAGTGCCTTCCTCATAATCGGCATGCAGCGCCTGCCGTATGCGCTTATCAACGGTTACTCTACGTTTCTCGTTCAGCATCCAGTCGCATAGGCAGAGTTTATCGCCGAAAGAGCCAAGGAGCAACTCGCCATAAGGAGATTGATAGTATTGGGTCAAAATTGTTTCCATCGAACTTAGTTTTCAGCAAAGATAGCAAATTAAATTATCATTTGTACTCCGCCCACGACTTGATAGCCAAATCATCCGGCGTCATCATGCAGAATGCATTGATGAACGCACTTGCCAGACGGGCATTCGTTATCAACGGAATATTGAGGTCGATGGCGGCACGGCGTATCTTGTAGCCGTTATCCAACTCGCCTGCGGTGAGGTTCTTCGGAATATTGAC
>PPYF01129721.1_pt1 | contig 25594 bp, 18 predicted proteins | sample 1559871 | NCBI WGS metagenome assembly PPYF01 (sample SAMN08240021, study PRJNA423297) | Human gut metagenome, whole genome shotgun sequencing project. | reverse complement strand
GCAGTCCCCACAAGCCTCGAGAGTCACGGGGAAGGGGGAGCCGGAAGGGCATCCATCCTTATGCGCACAGTATAGCAGAAGCACGGCCTCTTGTACACTGCTGATTCTTTCATTTTCAGAAAAAATATAAAAAAAGTCAAATAGAAAGTGGTTCTCCGATATTGATCTATTGTCCTTATATAATAAAAAAACGCCCCAGAATGGCGTGAACCAATACTGAGGCGTTTTTCATTTTTACCTAATTCAAAATTGTCTTACTCGTCGTCGTGGTCGCAGCAATCGCAATCGTCATCCTCTTCGCCGCAGCAACCACAGTCGCATTCTTCCCAATCCAATTCGAACTCTTCGCCGCAGGCCGGACAGGTGATAGCCGTACAGTCATCGTTCAGAGCCGCGTCGTCCAACGAGATGGTAGCGTGGCAAGAAGGACACTCGATTTCATCGTAATCGTATTCCTCGTCATCCCCGCAGACATATTCTTCCAAATCGCCCAAATCGCTGTCCAGATCGTTTACAAAATCCTGCAATTCCTCTTGTTCCGCTTCCAAATCTTCCACAGAGATAGATATGTCATCCAACAAATCAATCATGGCTTTGAGCAGTCTGGCCTCGTTGGTATCATCGCCTAACTTCATGCCATCCGCCAAACCCTTCAGATAACTGACCCGTTCTGCTAAATAACCCATATGAAACACCTCCAAAATATTTATATACCAGGTATTGCTACCTTGTCAGAGAGACGATACGCAGCCGGAAGGCTGTAATCAGGCTCTCTCCATGTACTCTTCCGTACGCGTATCGATTCGGATCCTGTCTCCCTGGTTGACAAACAGGGGAACCTTAACCATGGCGCCGGTCTCCACAATAGCCGGTTTTGTGGCGCCGGTTGCCGTATCTCCTTTGAATCCGGGTTCTGTTTCCGTAACTTCCAGTTCCACGAAAATGGGAGGCTCGATACCGAATACGTTCCCTTTGTACGACAAAATCTTACAGACATCATTTTCCTTGACGAATTTCAGCGCATCCCCGATTGTTGAAGCATTGATCGGAAGCTGCTCATAGGTTTCCACATCCATGAAATAATAGAGATCGTCATCGCTGTACAGATATTGCATGTCTTTTCGGTCAATGTGTGCCTTCGGCAATTTATCGGAAGGATTAAAGGAGCGCTCAATGGTAGCGCCGGTGATCACATTTTTTATTTTTGTCCGGACAAAGGCAGCGCCTTTCCCAGGCTTGACATGCTGAAATTCAATAATCTGGAACACATTTCCATCCATTTCGAATGTAATACCGTTTCTAAAATCGCCTGCGGATATCATAAATACAAAACCTCCAAAAAAATCTTTGATACAATCTCTAACATTATACATCAAAAATTATGTTAACACAAGTGTTTTTGCACATGCCGTTTACGGAACCTCCGGCTTTCCGGTTGCGGAAGCCGGAAAAAAAAGCTATAATAAATCCCGATATCCTGGGAAATGTTCTTCTTTTGCTCAGAAATTTTGTTTTGCGTGCATACTAAAGAAGAATTCTGCCGGTAACGAACCGGCGGCAATCACCAGAGAAACGCGATGAGGCGGTACATCCATGGAGAAACTTTTGTTGATTGACGGGAACAGCATCATGAACCGTGCCTTCTACGGCACCCAAAATAGTTTTTTAAAAAACGCCGAGGGATTGTACACGGGGGCGCTGTTTGGCTTTTTGAATATTCTGTTTAAAGTACTGGAGGAAGAACAGCCTGATTTTCAGGCCGTGGCGTTCGATTTGCGCGCTCCCACGTTCCGCCACAAAGCGTATGCCGCATACAAAGGGACCAGAAAAGGTATGCCGGAGGAGCTGGCCATGCAGATGCCGGTGATCAAGGAACTGCTGGATGCTATGCGGATCGCCCGGTTTGAACAGGAAGGGTATGAAGCGGATGACATTCTGGGCACGCTGGCCCGGCAAGGGGAGGAGAGAGGGCTGGAAAGCGTCATCCTAACGGGAGACCGGGATGCTTTTCAACTGATTTCTTCTTCCGTAACCGTACGCCTTCCCGTATCCAAACAGGGAAAAACGCTTACCGAACGGTACGATGAAGCGGCGATCCAAGAAAAGTATGGATTGGATGCGAAGCAGCTTCTGGATGTGAAAGCGCTCATGGGAGATTCGTCGGATAACATCCCGGGCGTTCCCGGTGTGGGAGAAAAAACGGCGCTGCAGCTAATCGAAGAATATGGATCATTGGATCATGTGTACGAACACGTAGCGGAAATCAGTAAGCCGGCACTGCGGACCAAGCTGCAGGATCACAAGGATTTGGCGTATCTCAGCAGGGATTTGGCGCAAATTGACCGGAGCGTTCCGTTGGACGCGTCTTGGGAGGTTCTGCGGAAGCAAGAATACGATGCCAAGGCCTTGTACGATTTGTTGGTGATGCTGGAGTTCAAAAGTTTCCTCAAAAAGCTCTTCCCGAATCAAACTAGCATCCGGGAAGCTCCTGCGTCTCAGCAGCTCTCTTTATTTGAACTGGCGCAGCAGGCCGGACCGGACAAGGAGCCAAGATCTCCTTTTCCCCTGATCCGCATGGATCAGGAGGCAGACTGGTCCTGCCTGCCGGAGAAGGTATCTGCCTGCGGGACGTTGTACCTGCATTGCAAATGGGAAAAACAGGAGCTCCAAGAGGTAGCGCTGCTGTTGGATGATGGTGAAGAAGGTTATGTTTTTCCTTTGGCGGATAGGGAAGCCGCGGAGCGATTTCTTGGCCTATGCCGAACGGCTTTGACGAATCCAAAGGTAAAGAAGGCGCTGTATGACGCCAAACCCTTTGCTTTGTGGCTGCTGCGTCAGGGCAGTATTCTGGAAGGACTGTGGTTTGATCCGGCCATTGCTTCTTATGTTGCCGATTCTACCCGCCGAGTCGAGTCTGTGGAAGAAATTTACCGCTTTTTTACCGGACAAGAATGGACGGAAGGAAACGAAAGTCAGGTATACGCCGTCCGCGGGATGATGCCGGCGGCCTTGGCGCGGTTGCAGGAAAAAGAACAGACAATGCTGTACCAAGAGATCGAGATCCCTCTGGTGAATGTGCTGGCGGATTTCGAACTCGAAGGCTTCCGGGTGGACCCAGCCGTACTGAAAGAAGTGGGACAGCCTCTGGAGAAAAGAATCGAGGAACTGCGCGAACAAATTTACACGCTGGCCGGACGGCCGTTCAACATCAATTCCCCCAAACAGTTAGGAGAGATTTTGTTTGAAGAATTGGGTCTGGCTGGTAAAAAGAAGACCAAGACAGGCTATAAGACAAGTCAGGACGTGTTGGAGGAACTGGAGGATCAGCATCTGATCATTCCTCTTATTATGGAATACCGGCAGGATACAAAGCTGCTTTCTACCTATATCGATGGCTTGCTTTCCGTTATCGATCCGGCTACGGGCCGGGTGTATTCCAGCTTCAACCAGATGGTCACCGCTACCGGCCGTTTGAGCAGCACGGAGCCCAATCTCCAGAACATTCCCGTACGGCATCCTTTAGGAAAACAAATCCGGCGTGCGTTTGTTCCGGCGGATGCGGATCATATTCTGATCGATGCCGACTATTCTCAAATTGAACTGCGGATCCTGGCGCATATCTCGGGAGATCAAAATATGATTGAGGCGTTCCGGCAGGAGCAGGATATCCACACCATAACCGCGGCGGAGGTCAATCATGTCCTGCTGACAGAGGTGACGCCGGAAATGAGAAGCCGTGCCAAAGCGGTGAATTTTGGATTGGTATATGGCATCAGTGAATTTGGGCTGGCCAGAGATCTGGGGATTTCTCGGTATGAAGCAAAACAGTATATTACCGGCTACTTTCATCAATATCCTGGCGTAAAGGCGTATATGGACGACATCGTGGCGTTTGCCAAGCAAAACGGTTATGTTTCCACGCTGCTGGGACGGCGCCGATCCCTTCCGGAACTGTCTTCCGCCAAACAGCCGGTGCGGGCGTTTGGAGAGCGAATTGCTATGAACATGCCCATTCAGGGTACGGCCGCCGATATCATCAAGCTGGCGATGATTCGCGTCTGGAGAGAACTGCGGAATCGCGGCCTGCATTCCAAAATGATTCTTCAGGTCCACGACGAGCTGCTGATCGATGCCTGCCGGGAGGAAGAAGAGGAAGTAAAGACGGTACTGCGTTCGTGTATGGAAGAGGCGTATCCTTTGTGCGTGCCGCTGCCGGTTACGGTTTCCTCCGGGGATAGCTGGTTTTGCAAGGATTGATCATACCGTGTTATGGGGAAAGGATGAATGACAGATGAAAATTTTGGGCGTTACCGGCGGTTCGGGAACAGGAAAATCGGTGGTTTGCCGGATGCTGAAGGATCAGGGTGCCAAGGTGATTGACGCAGATAAAATCGCGGCCAAGGTTCAGCGGAGCGGCACGCCTTGCTTTGCGGAAATCGTAGCTTGCTTCGGCCAGGATATGGTGGATTCCGACGGAGAGCTGAACCGGAAGAAGCTTGCTTCCGTTGTTTTTTCCGATCCGGCTAAATTACGCCAGCTCAACGGATTGGTTCATGGATACGTTTCCAGGGAGATCAAACGACGGGTGGAATTTTACCGAAACGCAGGCGAACAGCTGGTGGTTCTGGATGTGCCGGTTCCGGTGGAGGATGGTTTTTTTGACACGGCGGATAACGTTTGGGCGGTGGTTGCCAACAACGATTTGCGTGTGGAGCGTCTGATGAAGCGCATGGGAATCAGCGAAGAAGAGGCTGAGCGCCGGATCGCCGCTCAACTGACGAACCGGGAATACGAGGAACTGGCCGACGTCACCATTCTGAATGAGTCCGGCGTGTCGGACTTAAAGAAACTGGTGCTGTATGAGCTGCGGCGTTTTCAGGAAAGCTGAAAGGGGTAACCGGCGGTAGCATGAAAACAAGGTACTTAATTTCCAGGGCGCTGCCCTATTTCAAACCATATAAATGGATCATGGTTCTGGATCTGTTCTGCGCCTCTCTTACCACGGTGTGTGAATTGGCCCTGCCGCTGATTGTGCGTTTTTTTACCGAAAAAGCCATGAACGATCTGGCGGCGCTTTCCGTACGGGTCATTTTGCTGGTGGGAGGCGTGTATTTGCTTTTGCGCATAATGGATGCAGCCGCCAATTACTATATGCAGTCTATCGGACACATTATGGGCAGCCGGATCGAGACGGATATGCGGCGGGATTTGTTTTCTCACTTGCAAAAGCTGTCTTTTTCCTATTATGATAACGCAAAAGTAGGGCAGATTATGTCCCGCATTTCCAACGATTTGTTTGAAGTGACAGAGTTCGCGCACCATTGTCCTGAGGAGTTTTTCATCGCGGCCATTAAAATTCTCGGCGCGTTCGTGATTCTGTTGTCGGTGAATGTTTGGCTGACGCTGCTTCTGTTCGCGGTTCTTCCGATTATGTTTGTGGTGGCGTCCAAACTGAATTACAAAATGCGGAAAACATTCCGGGATTCCCGCTATCAGATCGGTGAACTGAACGCCCAGGTGGAAGATAGCCTGCTGGGCATCCGGGTGGTAAAGTCCTATGCCAACGAACCCATTGAGGAAGCGAAATTTGAAGAGGGGAATCAGCGCTTCCTGGCTATTAAAAAGCAAATGTACCGGGTGATGGCTGCCTTTCACACTTCTACCAGAATTTTCGATGGGCTGATGTATCTGATCGTGATAGCGGCAGGGGCGATTTTTATGATTCGGGGCGCCATCGACCCGGCGGACTACATCGCGTATCTCCTTTATGTTTCTACGCTGCTGACATCTGTCCGGCGTATTGTGGAATTTATGGAACAGTTCCAGCGGGGAATGACGGGCGTGGAGCGTTTCATTGAGATTATGGACACGGAACCGGATATTCGGGATCTTCCCGGAGCGATGGATTTGGGAATCGCCAAAGGCGATATTGTTTTCACCGATGTAAGCTTCCGGTATGCGGAGGAGAACCAGGAGGTGCTGTCACACATTGATTTACACGTGAAGCCAGGCGACAATGTCGCTCTGGTAGGGCCCTCAGGCGGTGGAAAAACCACGCTGTGCAGTTTGATTCCCCGTTTTTACGAGGTGACATCCGGCCGGATTTTTGTGGATGGGAGGGATATCAAAACGCTGACGATGAAATCGCTTCGTTCTAATATTGGCATAGTGCAGCAGGATGTGTATTTGTTTTCCGGGACGGTACTGGAGAACATTTCCTACGGCTTGCCCGGCGCATCCCGGGAGGCGATTGAGGAAGCTGCCAAACTGGCCGGAGCCCATTCGTTTATTCAAAATCTTCCTGATGGCTATGATACCTATGTGGGAGAGCGAGGCGTAAAACTGTCCGGCGGGCAAAAACAGCGCATCAGCATTGCCCGGGTTTTTCTGAAAAATCCGCCGATTTTGATTTTGGATGAAGCCACATCGGCTTTGGACAACGAAAATGAGCGCATCGTTCATCAGTCTCTGGAAAAACTGGCGGTGGGGCGTACGACGTTTACCATCGCCCACCGTTTGACTACCATTCGAAATGCCGCCACGATTTTGGTGCTGACCGCCAACGGCATTGAAGAAAAGGGCAGCCACCGGGAGCTGATGGAAAAAAGAGGGATTTACTATGAGCTGTACAAGACCTATGAGACGTGAACCGGCGAATAAATTCGGTGGTTTTGCACAAAATGACAGCAGGCGGATGGCCCGCTGTTTTTTTGTGGAGGAGAAAGCGATATGTTAGCAAATCTGATGGGTATACTCATTGCGGTTTTATCCGGCGCGCTGATGAGCCTGCAAGGCGTATTCAATGCCGGAGTAACCAAGGAGACCAATATCTGGATTTCCAGCAGCTTCGTTCAATTCACGGCACTGCTCGTTTGTTTGGGCGGCTGGCTGTTTACAGGACGGCAGGGAAGCTTTGGTGCACTGTTCCAGGTAAGCAACAAATGGATGCTTCTGGGAGGTGTGATTGGCGCATTTATTACGTTTACGGTCATCAAAAGCATGAATAACCTGGGACCTGCCAGGGCAGTCATGCTGATCGTGGTAGCACAGTTGCTGGTAGCGTACTTGATTGAATTGGCGGGATTGTTTGGCGTGGACAAGCAGCCTTTTGACTGGAGACGGCTCATTGGCATCGGGCTGGCAATTGTAGGAATTGTGATATTCAAATGGTAGGATAAGGGGTTCGACTTGCGCTGGATGGCTTTCTATGTCATAATAATCGATATCCGTAATGTTAACGGATGGATTGCTATGGATGGGGAGGCGGAAGACCATGCGTCTGACAGGCGCACGAATCATAGCGGAGGTACTGCTGGAGCAAGGGGCGGATACGCTGTTCGGGTATCCGGGCGCTGCCGTTCTGCCCATTTATGATGCATTATACGATTACCGGGATAGGCTGCGGCATATTGTTACCGCCCACGAACAAGGAGCAGCTCATGCGGCCGACGGTTATGCCAGAGCCACAGGAAAGACCGGGGTGGTGTTGGCGACAAGCGGGCCCGGCGCCACGAATTTGGTAACGGGTATTGCCACGGCGTACATGGACAGTGTCCCCTTGGTGGCCATTACCGGAAATGTCAGTACCGGTCTCATTGGAAAAGACAGTTTTCAGGAAATTTACATCACGGGTATCACGATGCCCATTACCAAACACAATTATGTAGTGCGCCAAGTGGAGGAATTAGCAGATACGCTGCGGGATGCGTTTCGGATCGCCGGCTCAGGCCGGAAAGGACCGGTACTGGTGGATGTAGCGAAAGATGTGACGCTGGCGTCCTGCGATTTTGTTCGTCAGACACCTCCTGCTGCGGAGGAAAGGACTTGCCCGCCGGAGTCGCAGATACAGCAGGCTGTTTCTTTGCTGCGGCAAGCGAAACGCCCGGTTCTCTGTGTAGGAGGCGGGGTGGTGGCTTCTGACGCAGAGCAGGAGGTAAGGCAGCTTGTGGGACGGTTGGAGATACCGGCGGCTCATACGATGATGGCCTCCGGAGTGTTGCCTTCCGACGAACCGCTGCATCTTGGTTTAATGGGAATGCATGGAAAGCGGTCTGCTAATCTGGCCTTTACTCAGGCAGATGTGATTGTGGCGCTGGGAACCAGGTTCAGCGACCGGGTGGCCATGAATCGGCGGGACTGGGGCGGACAAGCCGCGATCGTCCAGGTGGACATTGATCCAAGCGAGCTAAATAAGAACGTGCCGGTAGCCTTGGGCATGAGGGGCGACATTCGGGCTGTTCTAACTCGAATACTGGCCCAATTTCCAGAACAGATTTCCCATCCCGACTGGCTCAGCCGGATCCGGCAATGGCGGAGGGAGGATAGGATACCTGCATTCAGCGGAACAGGATTGAATCCTGTTTTTGTACTGGAACAAGTAGCCCGGATGGCGGGAGAAGACGCAATTGTGGTAACGGATGTGGGACAGCACCAGCTTTGGACCGCTCAATATTATCCGCATTGCCATCCACGCCGTTTTTTAACAAGCGGGGGCTTGGGAACCATGGGATTTGGTTATGGCGCGGCCATTGGCGCCCAAATCGCTTATCCGGACAAGCGAGTCGTTCACATTACGGGGGATGGCTCGTTCCATATGAATTTACAGGAGGCCTGTACGGCGGTGAGCTATAGTCTGCCGATTGTTACCATTCTTTTTCAGAATCAAGTATTGGGAATGGTACATCAATGGCAGGAAGCTTTCTATGGCGGGCGGTATTCCTGCACGGAGCTCCACCGTCAAACCGATTTTGTGAAGCTTGCGGAAGGATTCGGCGCTAGGGGATACCGAGCGGATACTCCGGAAGCGTTTCTTCTGGTCCTGGAACAGGCCTGGCGGCAGAACGGGCCGGTTTGGATCGAATGCGGAATCGATCCGCATTATACCGTGCTTCCTATGGTTCCGGCGGGAGGAACCGTACAGGAGACCATTCTTTCGTGAGCCGAAACAACATACGTGGGCAAACGGTGCCCGGAAAGGAGCAACTCATGTTTACCGAGAAACACGTTTTATCCGTTTTGGTGGACAATCACACCGGGGTGCTGACCAGAATCACTTCGCTGTTTGGCCGGCGCGGCTTTAACATCGACAGCCTGACGGTCAGCGCAACAAACGATCCTCTGATCAGCCGCATTACCATTGTGGTTCAGGGCGACGAACAGATTCTGCAGCAGATCATCAGTCAGACCTATAAGCTGGAAGAAACCAGAGAAATTTATGCATTGGATCCATCCCGCTCTTTGCTGCGGGAGCTGCTTCTGGTCAAGGTGGCGGCGGATGAATCCAATCGCAGTGCCATTCGGGACATCGCTTCCATATACGGCGCGAAAATTGTGGATTTGTCGGTTTCCAGCATGGTACTGGAGCTAACGGGGGAACCAAACAAAATTGATGGCTTTTTGGAGGTTCTTCAGGAATACCCACTGCTGGAAATGTGCCGGACCGGCATCACCGCGCTAGAGCGGGGGCAGCGCACGGAACGATAAGGTTTTGGAACGCCATGTTGCAAGAAGGATCATAAACTTTTTCTTTTACCAGAGATCGTTTTAGCCGAAAAACAGGAAAGGCTGCCCCCCAAAAGTGGGCAGCCTCTTTTGATGAAACAACTCAGACTAGATCAGAGCTCTTGTTTTTGAAACCGGGCGATTCCCAGAATCACAAAGACAACCGAAAGCACGACAGTTTCAATAGCAGGAATCAGGAGATCGCTGATTGACGCGGCTCCGATGATAATGGAAGCCGGATAAGTGGTCAGCAGCCCGGGTGTGTATTCGTTGATGTAGGGTAGGGCGGATAGCAACATCATCAGCACATAAACCAGAAAACTGATTCCCATGGCGCCCAAGGATTTCTTGGCGACACAACTTGCCATAATAGCGGTACAAAGCAAAAACAAGCCATACAGATAGAATAGGCCCATCAACGCCAGCGCCGTCCCATTCACACACGTTCCAAACAACAATTGAGTAGCCAGCAAAAAGATGCCATACGAAACCAAATAAACAACGGTATACCAGATAACATGGGCCGTGAGCTTGGCCAGCACAAAGGAAGTACGGCTAAGTCCTTTTGTTAATGTTAGAACGGCTGTCCCCTTTGTTTTCTCCGACGTGACGGAGAGTGCGCCGATGACCAGCAGCGCGATAAAACCCATTTGAGATTGATTTCCAAACAACTGAACATAGCTGTTTTCCATAGTAGGTTGAAACAGCGCCGCATAGGATTCGCTATCGAAAGATGTTCCCAGCATATCAAACATTTTCGGGATCAGATACATAATAACCGGGGATAGGATTGCCGCAGCGAGAAAAGCAAGCAGCAGGACGATCCATTTCCAGGTTCTGGTATATTCTTTCCATTCTTTTTTTAAAAATACGCCAAAGCTTTTCATTCCGACACCACCTCCAGAAAAATGGATTCCAGGTCATTGCCGCTCTCGTACCGGGCCAATCCCAGCTGATACTGTGTCAGCAATCCAGGTAATTCCCGTCCGGCTTGTTCCCTATTCCGAGCCGTCAAGGCATATTCTCCGTTTTCCTTTTCGATTGCTCGTTCCAGCCAGGGCATGGTTTGCAGCTGCGCCAAAAAGGCGGAGCGATGTTCTTCTCCTCCGGTCAGCTTGAGATGGATGATGCGATTGTCTTCCGTATTCAGCAGTTCTTCCAAACTTTTATCCAGTTTGAGCACTCCTTTGTTCATAATCAGGACCCGGTCACAGACTCTCTGAATATCGCTGATGATATGCGTTGAGAAGAAAACGGTGGCACGGCCCTTTAAAGAGAGGATCAGATCCATGATTTCCTTTCGGCCGATGGGATCCAGCGCGGATGCTGGTTCGTCCAAAAAGACAATGGAAGGGTCTCCCATCATAGCCTGCGCAATGCCGAGCCGCTGCTTCATTCCTCGGGAGAGTCCTTTCGTCTTTTTCCCGCAGGCATGTTCCAGACCAACCAAAGCCAGCAATTCTTTCATCTGCTTTTGGACGGCGGCCGGTTCCATATCCAGCAAGCGTCCGCAGAATAACAGATACTCTTCCACGGTCATCCAATCGTAAAATCCCGGCACGTCTGGAAGATACCCGATTCGCAAACGCTGGCCCTGCCCGCATTCGACTTTGATTCCGTCAATATAAATTTCACCAGCCGTGGGTTTCATCAACCCGATCATCATTTTCATGGTGGTCGTTTTCCCCGCGCCGTTGGGTCCGACGAATCCGTAGATCTGACCATGTGGGATTTGTATGTTCAAGTCCTGGACGGCAGGAAAGGTTCCAAACCGTTTGGTAAGATGACGCAATTCGATGGCGTAAACCGATTCCTTCATTCCTTTTCCTCCTTCATTTTTACTGCCTGCTAAGAGTAACACAAATTTCCGGGAAAGTCAATAAAAAGGTAAATTTTTTTCACCTTTTTGAACCGCAATAGAAAATTAAGTTGCTGAGAAACCGACTTGGTGGTATAATAACCCCCGTAATTTATTTGTAACCCAGATACGGCGGGAGAGCAGTGGAGTTGTATTGGGCAAGACGATAGTGAAGATACATAGGATACTTAGGGGTGAAGACATGATTACATTTAGGGCTGCGGTTGCATCTTGTCCCGGCAAAAACAATAATCATAACGGCGATAATTTTTATTTCAATTCCAAAATCGTGACGGAGGAGCTATCCAATTCCCAAATTTTGCTATCGCAGAAGAAGGAACAGAGCGGTGTCCAGTTCTATGCGGTCAGCGATGGCTCAGCGGCGGACCGGTATGAGGAAGAGGCTTCCTTGCAAGTGGTCAAAACGTTGAAATCTTTTCATGCCCGCATGTTGGAGGATGAGGAATATGGTGTCCGGAACTGTCTCCGGGATTTCCCCGATGCGGCGGGTGAGGCGGTCCGTGCACAGCTGGAGACGGTTCCCGGAAGCAGGATGTACGCTACGGTAGCGCTTCTTTGCATTGATGGCAAAGATGTCTATGTCTGCAATGTGGGGGATACCAAAATCTACCGTTACCGCGGAGGCCGGCTGAGACAACTATCGGAAGACCATACGCAGGCCCAGCGAATGGTGAAGCTGGAACTGCTTACCCCGGAGAAAGCAAAGACTCATCCCAAACGGCATAAGCTGACACAGTATTTTGGGGCAATGCCCGTGGAGTCAAGTCTGGAACCGTTTTATGGTCACATCGAGGCAAAGAATGATGATATTTTCCTGCTCTGCAGCAGCGGTTTTTTTGAAAGTGTCAGCGAGGCAAGAGTATTGGAACTTCTTCATGACCATTCCGACCCGGCTGAACTGGTGGATTTGCTGATGACGGAGGCGGCGGGAGCCGGATTGGCGGAAGACGCCACCATCATGGTGGTGAAAGCGTCGGATTCGGAGGCAGCGGCCCTGCCGCAGACCGGTGCGGCTGTCGGTGTTGGTATGGCGGCAGTTGGAACAGCTGCCAAAGGGGGTAAGAAACAACCCTTATTTGTACATAGTGAAGACGAATATGCGGCGTCGAAACCATCTTCCACCACCGGCCGGCCGAAGAAATCTGGCGTGTTTTTGAAAATTGCGGAATTTTTCGGTTATGTCCCCAGCGAGGAGGATGGCCCCGAGGATGAGGGAGACGGGGAAGAGGCTAGAGCTGCCAAGAGTCCGGAACAGATTTGGCCTGTTTTGATCATCTTTGGAATCTGTTTGGTGTTTTTGATTATTCTTGCTTGGTTTGGCGTGAAACTGTACCGGAATTCCGGCGGGGATCCCACGGCCACGCCGCCTTCCGTTACCGCCACACCGGGTCCGGAAAGCGCGTCGCCTGGAGGAACGGCGGGAGCAACTTCTACGCCGGACTCGAATACGCCGTCGACTACTCCGACAAAGTCGCCTTCCACGCCGACGAAGAATCCCAACACACCAACCCCGAACACGCCAACTCCGGGTACGCCGGAGCCCAATACGCCTGATCCCAACACACCGGAGCCGGGCACGCCGGAACCCGGTACGCCTGATCCTAACACACCGGAGCCGGGCACGCCGGAACCCGGTACGCCCGATCCCAACACACCGGAGCCAGGAACCCCGGAGACGACTCCGGGTGAGACCGAGACCCCGGCAGAGGCAATGTAGAGAGACGGCGGTACTGGTTCGGTCAACCAAAAAGAAAGGGCTATCTCAAAACGGAGACAGAAAGCTTTTGTTTTGAGATAGCCCTTTGATTGTACTCTGTTCCGCTAACGGGAAGGGTCCCTTTTGTTCTATGTGAACTTATTGGACGCCGCGGCGTCTCCGAACAACGACGGAAGCCCAAAGCAACCCGGAAAGGATCGCAAAAGAGAAAACTGTCGTCGCCGGATCGCCGGTATCGGTGTTCGGGACATCCTGGTCAGCCAGCAGGTCGTTATAGTAATTCCCGTCAATCGGCGTGCTAACGAATCCGATGGCGCCGTTCATTCTGTCCAAACCGGAGTCGTTGACAGCGTTGCTTTCACAAACCACTTTAATGTCGGCTGCCGCGGGATACATACCTACTGCAAAATAGGAATTGGGACTGCTCTGCTGAGGGAAGGACAAGACAAATATATATTGTCCGGCGGGTTGGACGCCGAACGGTACAACGATCGTGCCATCTCCGTTCTGTACGAACGAACCGGAAGATACCGGTTCTCCGGCCAATGTTTTTGTCTGATTGGTATCCCAGCGATAGAGATGATACCGAACCGTTGGTTTGTTTTCTCCGGATGAAGCAAATCCAGTGAACCGAATCTGAGTGAAATCGGCATTCGCGTGGAAGGTTACACGGAAATAGCCGTTATCTGCCCGGTTCAGCCAGGGACCGACTTTCAGTTTGCCGCCATCGTAAGGAGAATTGGTATCGTAAAAAGGCCGGTCCACCGGATCGGTTGGAACGGTGGAGTCACTTAGCAGGGCTTTGTAGTAGATCCCGTCTTCCGGAGTATCGGTGAAACCCAGATAACCCGCCATGGTTTTGTATCCTTCGACTTCCACCGCGTTGGTTTCACAGGCCACGTCGATTCCCTCTGCCTTACTGGATGTTCCCACTACGAAGTAAGACCCTTGACTGACCTGCTGCGCGTCATATTCCAATACGAAGATGTATTGTCCCGCCGTTTGTACGCCAAGCTGGACCGTAATCCAGCCATCCCCATCCGCGACAAACGAATCGGAGGTCACCGGCGCGCTGTCCAGCGTGGCTGCCTTACTTCCTTCCCAACGATACAACTTGTAATTGACATTGGCTTGACAGCTTGCAGATGATTTACCGGCGAATCCCATGAAGCGAATCTGGGAGAACGAAGCGCCTGCATGGAATGTTAGACGAAAATAACCATTCTCCGTACGATTCAGCCAGGGCCCTACTTTGGTTTCGCTGCCACAGAAAATCTGTTCCATTACCGTGTTCTCTCCGGCCCTGTTTTCCTCCGCGAAAGCCGGAACCATTTCCCTGCCCAGCGTACAGAGCAGTAACAGGACCAACAAAACCGTCATTCTTCTTTTACCTGTTTTCATTTTTTTCATCCTTTCGTTTTCGTAAAATTTATAAAAGATTGCTTTTATCCAGGTGTCTCCCTGTTGCTTTTGGTCTTTTCCTATGTCCGGAAAGCCAGATGCCGATTCCTCCTGCACCCAGCAAGCCGGCGCCTCCGGCCGCGACCCAACCCCAGGGAAATTTGGAGGAGGGTTTGCCTGCTTCTATGGCAGCCGGTTTCCCGAACAAAAAACGGAACCTGCCGCCCGGAGCCACATCCCCATTTTGATAGAAATCCAGTATGTTGCCATCTTCCTGCATGTTATCCGCCCATTTAAACCCAAAGGAAGGAATTTCCCCTCCCGTGCCAAAGTTTAGATACTCCCGCGGGATAGCAATCTGCAGCACCGTATCCTGCACGGTATAGCGGACTTTTCCCACGCTTTCCCAATTCCATCCGCCTGTGGAACGCTCCAGCGTTGCCTCGGAGGCATTGGGAGAAGTACGGTTCAGTACGTATTCGAATCCTTCCCAATGTGGCTGACTTCCCGTACTGTCGGTATCGAGAAACAGGCGCATCCAGGCTGGATCTGATGAATCGGATAATGGCCGGAGCGTTTGAACGTAGAAGTAAACCGAAGCATCATCATAGGCAACCTTGGCGGAACAGATGTCATTGCGCATGGTGTCGTTCTCGTAATGGGTCGTTTGATATCCGTCTGCGTCTCGCCGCCGTGTGCTGCCTGTATAATGGCTGTATTCCGGGAGAACGCCGGCCCACTGTTCGCTTCCTTGCGTAATATCGATGACCACATTGGCCTCTGGTGTTTCCCAGTGGGATACCCCCTTGTAACGGCGGATGTTGCTGACCAACTGATAGTAATAATGGTCGGCCAGGACGCCGGCAGAGGGCTCGATATCGCGGCTGTACTCCGGACTGAATTGATCGACAAAGGCATTCTCTACGGGTCCCCAGGATTTTTGGCGATCCGCTCTCCATTCGTTCCAACCCGTAACAAAGACGATGTCCGGGTCAGCGGCAATGGCATAATCCCATTGCTGTTGGAAATTCAGTCCATACAGGTAAGACTGATCCGTCTCAGCAGTAATCTTAACGTTTTTTCCTTCATAGGAATAGGAATAGGAGAAGCTGCCATCCGTGTAGGAGCGGCCTTTGACGCTGCCGTTCGGATTGTTCATTGCCGTCGTTCCATTACCATCGTGATTTTGCGCTACACTGACGCACATCTCCTCTACGGAGCCATCGTCCCGGACGCCAAAACGAGTCTGGGGATAAATGGAGCACCAGCCCCAGGATTCTTCTTCGATGGGAGTATCTTCCATCCGGTAGGAAGGCCGATTATTCCGGAACGTGAAGAAATCGTAGATTTCCTGATGCAGCGCCAAAGATCGGTTCAACGTAGTTTTATCTGCCAGAATCAGCGGTTTGCCTTCCCAGTAAAACCAATGGTCTTGATAGCGGCCATCCCGGTAAAGCTTGTTGTACAGATCCCGAAGCTGGACAATGGTATTGGTATCCTCTTCCCACAACTCCGAGAAATTGAGTAAAAAGGCAATTTTGGGTGTGTTGACGCCTTCCGCCCGTGCCTCCTCAAATACCTGCAGTAAATTTTCATATGCGGCGGGAAAGGTAAAGGTCACGTTGGAACAGTCAAAAATCAGAACGTCTACTCCGGCGTCCGCCAGCAGTTCTGCGTGTTTGCGCAGCACGTAGGCATCCAGCATGGAATAATATCCAAACAACGGCTCATCCCAGAAAAATCCTCCCGTTGCCGTTCCCCATGCCGGGTGGTCGTAGTCGTTTACCGCTTCTGGATGCTCTTCTAGGATAGCCGTAATATTTCTGGGCGGTACGTTGGAAACAATCCCGTGCCAGAGCCAATAGAACATCGCCACGTATCGTTCTTTATCCGTTTTTTTCTCCACGTCTTCGCTGCTGGGCAGCTGTCTGCCCAAACCATCTACCGCCGTCCAGGTGTCCGGACGTATTGGGGCTGCCTGTCCGGTGATGGGGCATCCCAGTAGAAAACAGGCTGAAGCAAGCAGTGCGGCTAAAAATTTGTTCATTATTAGGGTCCTTCCTTTCTCAACCAATCTTGCGGCTGGTACGATCCGTGTTTCACACTTTTCCGCTCCGTGTTTTTTTCCGGACGACCAGCAGAATGACCGCCGTGACCAGGATTGCCGCGCCGATCCCCGCCCAAACAAACACAAGCCAATTGCCGCCGGGTTCCCCGCTGCCGGCCGGTGTAGAGACGGGTGTGGAACCGGGAGACGCGGTAGGAGAGGGTGTGATGTCTGCGGTGGCCGTCACTTCGGGAACAGGCGTGGTCAATTCGTCAATCTTTCCGTCCCAGGCATTGGCGGCATCCAAGCTTTTGAAAAAGAGGACATACTCCACGGTGACGGTGACGGGCGAACCGCTGGCCTCCGTACCGATGGTCCAGAGGTATTCGTTGATGCTGTCCTGATGAAACATATTTCCGCCGAAGGGAACGATGATGTTCTGCCAATCGGCGGTATTGGCATAGAGCATGGTTTGTCCCAGCGGCGCTTTTGCATATTCCGCTGTAGAAAACGTCATACTGCCTTTGCTCCAAACCGCTTCCGAGAACTTTGCCCGGATCAGGAGATAGGGGTACGCCTCCCCGTCCAATTCGTTTTGAAACAGAAGGCTCAGCCGGACAGCCGGCGCGCTTTCTTCCCCGCTTACCGCAATCGATAAGTATCCGTCCTCCGTCAGCGTACATTGCGTTCCTTTATCCGCCAGATAATAATATTTGGCATCGGGATCGGAGAAGCGCAGCATGACATTTGTGTTGGGGGACAAATCGCTTTCTTTGCGATCCGGAGCGGTTGGCTTTTCGTAACCGTGGGTATCGGAGGAGGCATACCCTACATACAAGCGCAGGGCATTGGCTGGATTTCGTACGTCGTTGCAGTAAAAATACTGTGCTTCATGGGCGGTGCTCAGCCAGACGCCAACGCCGTACCCCACCTGGTCCAGCGGTTCGGAAATCCGTAATATATATTCTCCTTTTTTTAACGGTGCCGAAGCGTCGAATGTCAAAGCCAGCAACGAATTGTCGGGAAAATCGGTAAACGTGTGCGACGCTGCCGGCGTCCCCGCCAGGGTGGTTTCGTAGTCCTGGACAAAAGAATACAGCTGGATGGTAAGCGAGCCGGACGCGTCCGCGTAACTGGGGCACTGCACCCCCACTTCCAGGGCGTCGCCCGCCAGGGAAAATTGACAAGCTACCGTTTCTACCTGAGTTACGTCGTTGATATACATGCCAAGGGATTCCGATACGTCTCCGGCCAGCCATTCTACGTTTGCCGCCGTGCTTTTTTGTGGGTAGACCGCGGTATCATAGGCGGCGTGGAGCGTCGGAAAAGGCGCCAGCAAAAGAACGAGCGCCGTGGCGGCGATAAAAAATATTGCTTTTTTCAACATAACCATTCCTTTCCGTTTGACATTTTTCCTGTAGGTTGGGGTGTGCGCAAATAACGTTGCAGGTTCTATCTGGTTTTATTATAACATGGTTACATAGACGCTTAATATGTGCGTATGATGCAAATTAATTGCACTAATATTGACATATCGGCAGGTTGGGGATAAAATTTACACGAAGAACAAGAAAGGGCGGGACAGAATGGCCTTTGTGGAACGTGTTTCCGCTGGTGCGGGAGAAGACGGGATCAATTGTTATCGGGACATGGAATTGCTGTATGTCCGGGAAACGAGTGGGTACGCCTATCATACCAAGAGAGGTGTTTTTCCTCCCAATACGGTTTGTCTTCTTCCGCCGGGATTCCGGTCTGGGATAGAATTGGGCCAGGCTGACCATGTTATGTGCTTTGTTATCAAGGGCCAGCAGCTTTCCCCCGGATTGGCTGAGCTGCTTCCCAGGGAGAAGAATATCATGGCCCTTTTCTTGAGCGACACGCAAGGCGCTCCTTTCGATTGTCTGATTTTTCAGGACGAAAACAAGCAGCGGAGGCTGATGCCGTACCTGCAGCGGTTCCTGGATGCCAGTCTGCCTGCGGGCTCGAATTCTCTGGCGTCCATGGCGGAATTGGTTGTGTTTCTGCATCATGTTGTGAGAGAGTACCGGGACAGTGAGGAATACGTTGTTATCCGGTCCGGGAAGGGGAAGGTTTTGGCCGATATTCTATTCTACATCAATAGCAACTTGGATACGGCGAATTTGGATTCGCTTTGCGGGCAGATGCGGTACAGCAAGGCATATCTGTGCAGGCTGCTTCGTCAAATCAGCGGAAAAACTTTTGTTCAGATCGTAACGGAAAGAAGACTTACCGCCTCTCTTCGTCTTCTGGAACAGACGCAATTATCGATAGACGAGATCGCATCCGCCGTGGGTTTTACCAATCAGCGGTATATGACAAAGGTTTTTCAGCGATATTGCGGAATGACGCCGATCCAATATCGGCGGAAAAAGGGGGGGGGTTCTGCTGATTTCCAATAGTCAGCTCTATCGCAGTATGTCCGTGTTATCGGAAAAAGATAAATTTTATCGGGACATGTATCTCGCCCAGCCGGACAGGGGGAAATTGCGGGATGTTTTCCATCGCTATGAAAAGAATATGGCGTATTATTGGTCCGATTACAATCAGAAAGCCAGCAGCATGTATCAGATATTGGAGATGAGAGAGCCGCTGGTGGAATTGGACCGGCGGCCCATCAACGCGATTATGCACGCCAGGTGGGAACCGGTGTATTTGCATTATCATACTTTTTTTGAAATGATTTACGTGGTATCGGGTTCCTGTACCAACATTGTAGAAGGGAAAACCATGCTGCTGCGGGAAGGTGATATTTGTTTTCTGTCACCTCGAATTTGTCATATGCTGAGCGTGTTTGACGAAAGCGTGGTGGTCAATGTCGTTTTTACCCATGGCATGGTTTCCGAGTTTTTGCTTCCGTTGCTTTCCGAAGGAATTCCAGCCGATCAGAAGTCGGTTTTATTGAGTTATCTTCGGGGAGACCGTCTTGAAGGGTATCTTTTGTATCACTTGCTGGAGAAAGAATCCATTGCCCGCACACTGGAGGAACTGATTCTGGAGTATTTGCAGTTAGAACCTTGCCTATCCCTGGCCCAGGTAATGTTTTTCCGCTTTTTGCTTCAATTGGTTCTGGATCCCGCTGTGCCCGCAGAAGCCGGCAGCATGTCGTATTCCAAGTCCCCGAGAATTCAAGAAATACTGCATTATATGCAGCAGCACCATGCGTCGCTTTCCAGAAAAGAACTGGCCCAGGTATTTGGGTATTCCCAGGCGTACCTCAATAAGCTGATGAAACAATATACCGGAAGGACTTACAGCAGCCTGCTGCATTCCATCCGGATCACCGCAGCCTGTTATCAGCTGATCTATTCAGACTTGTCTGTTTCGGATGTGGCGGAAAACGTTGGCTATTCCGATTCCCTTTACTTTACCCAATTGTTTAAAAGACATGTTGGCATGACGCCGCAGGAGTACCGCAAATGGAACAAGATTCTGTATAAAGTGGTGCCGGCATCCGGCTAGATGCGTGGTAAAATTTGTTCTTGACTCTTGCGCCTCTGGAGGTAAACGGCATACTTCCTGCTTTCTATATGCTGTAAAAGTTTTTTGCTGTTCCACCTTTTGCCTGGAAGAAAGATACCTTAGGAGGAATGGTGAAAGAAACCGGTCCTCTGTTCTGTCCAGCTGACCGAAGCGGAATTGCCGGAACCGGAACGGTAAACAAGCCGTGGAAGGATATGGTCAAATTGCTTTTTTCTGTCGCCTATGATACAATTGCGTCTGTCAGTTCGAAATTCCATCCTGACAATAAACAAAACTAGGAGGCTCTCTTGTCATGTTATCCACACAAAAAAAGGGTATTTTTGCCCAAAAACCTTTGCAATACCTGGTGACGGCAGCGATGATTGCCGCCATCTATGCTGCACTGACTTATGCCGGCGCGGCTTTTGCCTATGGCCCGGTGCAGTTCCGGATTTCCGAAGCGCTGGTTACCTTGGCGGCTCTTACGCCGGCGGCGATTCCCGGTTTGACGATTGGCTGCGTACTGTCTAATCTGAGCAGCCCTTGGGGGCTGCTGGATGTGGCTGCCGGTTCTTTTGCTACGCTGCTGGCAGCGCTTTTTGCTTACGGAACGAGAAAGATTCGTTTTCGGGGCCTGCCGATCGTATCGCCTTTTGGTGCGGTGCTGTTTAACGGATTGATTGTGGGAGGCGTTATCCGGTTGTTGTCGGAGACGCCGATTCTCTATGGCGCAGCGGCACTGCAGGTTGCGGCAGGTGAGCTGGTCGTCTGCTATGGACTGGGACTTCCCTTGTTTTGGCTGCTCCATCGGATTGCGGCTGATCCGGCCTAGCATTTTTCGGCCAGCGTCTTCGCCAGTTTGCTGCGTGGGGCCGGCTGGAAGCGATAGAGCCGGATGCACTCTAACAGGGGCTCCTGCAGCGCGTCATATTCTTCTCCCAGCAAATCCCTTCCCGTTTTTTTCTGGTATTGGTTGCATCGGGTCTTGAATTTGGACAACGCACCAGCCGACACCGGCGCTCCCAGCTTATCGGTACAGTGAAGCGCGTATTTAAATCGCAAATCCAAAACGCTCTCGTACAAGAGCGTTTGAGTACTGTACCGGAACAGATCTTTCAGTAAGAGCAATCCAACCAGATGATTGATGGGATTGTTGTATCTTCCGATGCGTCCTTCGCTGTAGAGTACGCCAAAACGTTCCTCCTGAATCAGCGGAAAAATGTTTTGCGCAAAAAAACCGCCCCAGCTTGCCTCCAAATAGGCAAGCTGTTTTTTGTTTAGCTGCAGGAGAGGATCATCAAACCGGACCAGACGGACGTGATTCTTGGAAAATGCCATGGCGCCACACTCCCTTATAAAAAATCGTCTTATTGCCAATTAATATAACAGAAATACCAACCGAACGCAACCCAAACGGGAATCCGGCTGTTTTGATCTTGCACATTTTGGCAATACTAGTGGGACGGAGGTGCGTATGGTGTTTTTTGAGAATACGATTCTAGGAAAAGAGGAATTTAAGAAGCATGCCTCAGAGCTGGCCACCCATTCCTGCGTGGTCCGCCGGGATGGGCGGGGCGCTTCTCTGCCGGATTGGGAAACATGCGGAGAAATCATCCAAAAGACATATCAGCGTGTGACGTCTTCTTTTGTAGAAGAGCGGGTCAGCGCCATGCCGGCGGAGGAATGGATCCTGGATAATTATCATATCATTCAGGCGCAGCTGGCGGAATTTGAATTGCAGAGAAAGCAAAATCACAATGACAAGCTCCCCGTTGTAGAGTCGGGCGGCATTCCTAAGAAAAGCAGAGAATACCGTGTTTTTACCATTGCTACCGAGATTGTGGAACATACGGATGGACAGGTGGACGAGGACGCGGTGGTGGATTTTGTAGAGAGCTATCAGAAAATTGCGCCTTTGACCACCCGGGAATTGAATCGGCTTGGTTTTATGCTGAAGCTTGCTTTGCTGCAGCGGATTTCCTCGATTTGTTTGCTGGCGGATCATATCAATCGGGAACGGGAGGAAGCAAAAAATCTTTTCGAACGTTTCGCCAGCTATCTGAAGATGAGCGACACGGAGAACAAACGAAATTCCTCGAGAGCGCTGGAAGTATGGCTTTCCGGCGTCGGGGATCTGACACCTGTTTTTGCGGAGAGCATCCTCCGTTTGGCTGCCAAACAGAATGAGGATACGGAAGCCTTTCGCAACATCCTGAACCGGAAATTGGCCGGCCGGGGAACCACATTGGATCAGATGATTGCAGAGGAACACCAACTGCGTGCGGCGCTGGGCGTGTCCATGGGCAATTCCATTACCGCCATCAAAAACATTTCTTCCTTTGATTGGGACAGACTGCTGATGAAGTTGAGCACGGTAGAACAGATCCTTCTAAAGGATCCGGCCGGCGTGTACTCCCGCATGTCCCGGGACAGCAAGGCTCTGTACGTACGGCGGATCGACGAATTTGCCCATCAATGGAAACTGTCTGCGGAATCCATCGCGTTGGCATCCGTGGAACTAGCTGGCGGACGGCAGGGAAAACAGCAGCATGTGGGCTACTACATTTGTGATCAGGGTATCCGGGAACTGAGGAAAAAACTGCGGAAGGGCCTTCCTCCCTTACCGGAGTCTGGCTGGCGTTTCGGGTATTTCACTCTATGGACTATATTATCCGTGGTGCTGGCATTCGTACCGTCCGTTCTCCTGGCCCGAAGTTTATCGGAAACCTATCAAAACGTTTTCTTGCACATTGTTTTGTTCCTTTTGCTGATCCCGGGACTGCTTCTGGTCATTGCCGATTTCGCCGGCAAACTAATGCAGCTGCTTTTTGCCGGACGGTATCCGCCGGTGGTTCTGCCCGCGCTGGATTTCCAGGAGGGGATTCCGGAAGAATATCGCGTGATGGTCATTCTACCCGGTCTGCTGAGCGATGTAAAACGGACGGAAGAACTGCTGCAGCAATTGGAGGTTGCCGCTTACGCGAATCAGGATCCCCATATTTGTTTTGCACTGATTGGAGACTTTCGGGATGGTCCTCACCGGCAGGAACCGGAAGACACGGCAATCATTCAGGCCGGTATGCGCATGGTGAAGCGCATCAACCGGCGGTACCAGACCATGCTGGGGGAAGCCACTGACGGCGATAAGTTTGCTTTTTTCTATCGAGACAGGACTTGGTACGAAACAGAACAGGTCTGGATGGGATGGGAGAAAAAACGAGGAGCCATCCTGGAGTGGAACCGGCTGCTGCTTCATCGAAACAGCGATGTGTGGAAGGGAAGCGTGGAACCTCAGTCGCTTCCTCCGATCCGGTATGTCCTGACGGTAGATGCGGATACGCAGCTCCCCAGCGGAACGGTTACCAAAATGGCAGAAATCATGGCGCACATTCTCAACGAACCGGAGCTGGAAAGCTATCACGAAGGAAGGGAAAAGGCCGGAAAGGACAATTGGATCGTAAAAAGGGGATATGGAATGCTCCAGCCGGCAGTCGTTCCCGCCATGAGCCGAAAACCGCAAAGCATTTTTACCAAAATCTTTTCGGAAGAACCCGGAGTGGACAGCTATTTTGCCCGTACATCGGATTTTTATTTTGATTCCTTTCAGGAAGGAATTTTTACCGGAAAAGGAATGTACCGGCCGGACGTGTTCAACACGGTGCTGGAACAAACGTTTCCGGATGACGCGGTGCTGAGTCACGATTTAATAGAAGGCTCCTATTTGCGGACCGCTTTTGTCTCTAACGTTAAGCTATATGACCAATTTCCGGGTAATGTGGAGTCTTATATGAAACGGCTGCACCGCTGGACCAGGGGAGATTGGCAGCTGCTGCCCTTTATGGGCAGGACGTTTGTTGACCGGAATGGACGCAAACGGGAGAATCCTCTGGGTTTTTTGTCGTTGTTCAAAATGGCCAACAATCTGACAAGAAGTTTTCTGGCGCCCGGTATGCTGCTGGTATTCTTGCTGGGACGGCTGGTACTGCCGCAGTTGGCGCTGTTTTGGTATTTTTTCTTGTTAATCCCTTCTTTTCTTCCCTGGATGTTGGCGCCATCCCGCAGGCATTTTTACAACTGCCTGCTCAATGTGGTATTTCTTCCTTTTGAAGCGTACAATATGCTGGACGCGTGTTTCCGGACCTTGTGGCGAGTGTACCGGAGTAAGAAAAACTTGCTTAGCTGGGTAACGGCTTCCGACGCGGAACGGAAGTCCAAAGGGACGGCAGGTGCTTATTGCCGTCTGATGTGGCCCTGTTTTGTCGCGGCGCTTCTGCCGCCGGGCTGGATTTCTCTTGCTTGGATAGCGGCTCCTTTTGTGGCGTATCGAATCAGCCTGCCGCAGCGGCCGGCAGCGCAACCGGAGGAAGCCTTATCGCCGGGACAGCGCAGGGCCTTAGGCGTATTGTCCCGGAAAATATGGGCGTTTTATGAAGATTTTGCAGGAGAGGGCGATCATTTTCTCCCACCGGATAACGTCCAGTTTGAGCCGGTTTATGTAGTTGCGCATCGGACGTCGCCAACAAACATTGGTTTCTTGCTTGTTTCCACGGTCATCGCTTGTGAAATGGGTTATTTGACACGCGGCCAGATGCTGGAGCGGCTGTCCAAAGTGATGGACACGCTGGAGAAAATGGAAAAATGGAAAGGTCATCTGTACAACTGGTACGACACCGTTACCCTTTATCCGTTGGAGCCGATTTTTATATCCACGGTGGATAGCGGTAATTTAATGGCTTGCCTGCTCTGCGCCGCGACTTTCTTGGAAGCGAACCGGTCCTATGGACTGACTACCGCGGCCAATGGACTGTTGGATTTGGTCAATACTCTGAATGAATACGCGCTGCCGGATTACAAAGTGGCTAGGGAGCCGCTGGAGTCTTTTCTGGAGGGCGAGAGTAAAACGCTGACGGAGTGGCGGCTGGTACTGGAATTCTACCGGCAGCATACCGGCCTGGTGACGGGCGAACGGTCCGACGCGGTGTTCTGGAGGCAAAAGCTTCGCCATACGCTGGAAGCGCTAGAACAGATGACGTCGGCACTTTCTCAGCAGCCGGAGGGCGATTCCCTGTGGTCGGAGCAGCTGCGCCAGCAGAGCGAAGCGCTTGCCGGACGAATGACAAATTTGGCCATGGAAATGGATTTCAAACCTCTGTACCACAATGGAAAAGGGCTGTTTTCTACCGGTTACTCTCTGCGAGACAACCGAATTGCAGATTCCTACTACGATATTTTGGTTTCGGAAGCAAGGCTGACCAGCTATCTGGCCATTGCGAAAGGAGATGTGCCAGCCACCCATTTTTACAAAATGGCGCGGCGCCGGGCACAGAACGGAGAGGGTATCCTGCTTTCCTGGTCCGGTACGGCTTTTGAGTATTTGCTGCCGGAGATGTTTTTGGAGGCTTTTCCAGGATCACTTTGGGATAAAACCATCGATATGATGATCGACGGCCAACGGCGCTATGGGGAGCTGATGAATACGCCCTGGGGAATTTCCGAATCCGGCTATAACATGATGGATCTGAACATGAATTACAAGTACAAAGCGTTTGGTGTTCCGGGTCTGGGTATC
>PPYF01208664.1_pt1 | contig 25626 bp, 30 predicted proteins | sample 1559871 | NCBI WGS metagenome assembly PPYF01 (sample SAMN08240021, study PRJNA423297) | Human gut metagenome, whole genome shotgun sequencing project. | reverse complement strand
GCCAGGGTCAAAAGGTCATAAACCACGTTGTGCTTGCACATAAGTGGTTTTATGCCTTTATGACCCGCCCCAATATGAGGGTGCTGCGTGCCGGTGGCACGCGTTTAGCACCGACCGCAACGAAGTGTAGAACAAAGTGGGGCGTATGCCCCACGATATCCGAATTGGGGGCAGAATTGTGGGAGTGCGCAGCACGAAACAATTCGTCAGGCATCTTTTGACCTCAGCATTATTCTTTTTTATAATATCACAAAAAAGGAAATTGGTCGATAATCTTTCTACGCAAACGGAGCTAATTCCACTCGCATAAAATATCCCTGGTCATGGTGACAGACCGGACATACCTGAGGACTCCTCTCCCCTTCATAGATATATCCGCAATTCAGACAGATCCAGCTTCGCTTCACATCTGCAACATGCAGCTTATTTTCCTCCAACCACTGAGCAAATTTTCCAAACCGATCTCCATGATATTTTTCTATCTCAGCGATCTTGTAAAACGAATTAGCAACACCGGAAAATCCCTCTTCCTTTGCCTTATCTCCAAACTGCTGATACACCACATCATGTTCTTCATATTCATTATGCTGTGCCATCCGCAAAAGCTCTCCCAGATCCTCCGTAATGTCTACTGGATATCCTCCATCCACATGAATCGTCTCTCCCGCCAGTTCTCTCAAATGATTATAAAAAATCTCCCCATGTTCTTTTTCCTGATCTGCCGTATACAGAAAAATCTGGGCAATGGCTTCCTGCTTCTGCTTTCTGGCCTGACCGGCTGCAAACGTATAGCGGTTTCTCGCCTGACTTTCCCCCGCAAAAGCTCGCATCAAATTATCTTTTGTCTCGCTGTTTCTGAAATCCACTCCCATATCACACACTCCTCATCTTTCTTTTTATAGGTATCCTACTAATGTTATGTATTATTTCCCGATACCAAAAATACATACTATATTTTTTTGATGCCAGGGTCGAAAGGTCAAAAAAAGAGCCGCCCCATCGGGCGACCCTTCTCATCCTTCTTAACACCAGCAATAAATCTTTGTCTGATAAAATTCTTCTTTATTTTCTTCTTCATTCACAGAAACGTAACCGGAAGGAGTACGAAAAACACAATTTCCATTTTTCACATATCCGGCGTCTTTCAGATAACGGGAGAACGCCCGAATCCCTACATTTCCGTCCACATTTTCTGCATCATATATTTTCATGCTAATATCTCCATTTTCCACAAATGGTCCCACAAGAATACCAGCCAGATCCGCTCCAAAACTCCTGTTACGAATTTTTCTCACCATGCTGTCATTTAATTCCATATGATTTTTATTAATATCGTATACGAGATAATCACTGTCAGAACCCTGATACTTATGAAAAACCAATTCCTGTGCCATATCCGTAACTTCCTTTCTCTTTGTTATCTATAGTATATCAAATACTTTTTCAAATAAATTTCTATTTTCTGCTATATTTATTCAAAATAGTGCTGTATACTAAAAAATAAGAGGTGATTTGATGACAGACTTATACAAAAAAAGTGGCTATCTAAACAGTGAATTTAAAATTTTCTATCTCACGGAAAGTACTTCTGCAAAAATCGACTACCACTATCATGACTTTCACAAACTGCTGATTTTTCTCAACGGCAGCGTTGCCTACTCCGTGGAAGGCCGGGAATATGAACTGCTTCCAGGGGATATCCTTCTCATCCGGGCAGGAGAAATTCATCGTCCCATCATTCGGGAAACGGTTCCCTATAAGCGAATTATCATCTATATATCGGATGCTTTTTTTGCTTCTTATCAAAAAGAAAACTGTAATTTATTCTACTGTTACGAGGAAGCCCGGCGGCAGCGCTCTAATCTGATCCGTTTTCCGGAAGCCTCCGCCCGGCACCTGAACACCATTGCCAGAGACCTGAAAGCTTCCTTCCAGCAAAGTGATCCTTCCACTGCTCTGTATCAGAAGATCAAATTCATTGAATATCTGATCTGTCTGAACCGCAGCATCCTTCATGAAAAAGACAGCTATCTTTCGGAGGATACGGTACATCCAGTGGTACTGGATATTATGAATTATATCAACGATCATATCAGCGAAGATCTTTCTATCGACCAGATTGCCAAACATGTTTTCCTTAACCGTTCTTATATCATGCATCTTTTCCGTGATGAGACCGGCTATACCATAGGAAAATATATCACGGAAAAGCGACTCTTTCTGGCAAATCATTATATTTCTCAGGGCTTTTCCATGACAGATGCCTGCTACAAAAGCGGCTTCCGCAATTATAGCACCTTCTATCAGGCATATAAAAACAAATACCACGTTTCCCCAAAGGAAAATGCTTCCAGAGAAAAAAACTCTTCCCATTAAAAATCTATTGGCTGCTCTGTCCCTGAACCAAGTAGTTTCAGGTGGCAGAGCCTGCCCCCTCAATTCGATATCCATTTTTCTTATCTGCTTTCACTTCATAAAGCGCCCGGTCTGCTCTCTCATAGAGCTCTCGAAATGTTTTTTCTTCCTGTGCCACTGCAACTCCTATAGATGCGCTTACCGTAACAGACTGCTCCCCATGACCGTAAGTATACACAAGCGCAGCATTTATTTTTTCTGCACATTTGCGAACCGCTGACAAATCTGGCAAATTCCGTATAAATAATACAAATTCATCACCACCCAGACGCCCTGCTAAATCTGATCTTCTAATACTGGATTTTAGGCGAATTCCAGTATCATGCAAAACCTGATCGCCTGAAAGATGACCCAGCATATCATTTACCTGTTTGAAATAATCCAGATCCAGCAAAAACAAAGCCTGAAGCCCCTCCTCTTCCCCGCCTTTTCGCAAGTTTCCTTCTACTTCCTGTATAAAATATTCCCGACTATACAATTTTGTCAGATGATCTATCTGAGTTTTCTTTCGGATTTCGTTCAATTTCTGATTCTGACAGATCATTTCGTTATAATCCTCCAAAAAACCGATAGCATAATGCTCATCAATCTGAAACGTATGAATCCTATTCCACTCCCATCTTCCATGAATCCTGATTTCCATAATTATTGGTAAAATCTTCTCTCTTTTTAGGATTTTCTCATAAAGTCCTCTATACTTCTCATAATCCTTGTTCCGTATGAGCTGTTTCTCCACCATCCTTTTCGGAGATATATCCTCCACAAGTTCATAATCCATCTCCTCCTTTTCCAGATTGCCATGGTATAAAAACATCTGATGATTATCCAGATTAATCTCAAATGGAGTATCATTTGTATTCTTCAATATCATGGACAATAACGAATTCTTCACGGTCAATTTCTGATTCTGCTTTTTAATCGTCCGCATCGTCCGAAAAATGAACCTTCCAATAATACTCATTACAAATACCGTACATATTACAAGACCAATCAGCAATTTCGTAAAAATTTTTTCTATGTCTCTGACGTAGTCTCCCAAAAAATCTTCCACGAGAACAGAAAAAACATACCAATTATTAATTCCCAGCGGCTCATATGTCACATACCTTCTCTGACCCTGATAGGAAAAATAAAAATATCCCTTTTTTCCATTTTCCACATTTTCCCTCACCTGCTCTACAGTAACTCCGTCTTCAAATTCATACCGTTCCATTTCCTCCCACAAATTCATACTTTCTACAAAAGAATGTATATTCCCTGATTTGCTGATATATTGCCCATTATCATCTATAATCTGAAAATAACGATGCATATCATCTGTCAACTCAATTTTTTCTGCAATGGTAGAAATAGCATAATATCCCCAAATTGCCCCCACCACTTCTCCATCCTTGTGAATCGGTACCGCCACAAGCATATTATCGGACACATCAATTTCATTCGATACATAGCAATCGCTCGCCTGAACCTGCTTCAAAATCTCAGACGCCGCCATCGCATCTATCGCCCCCGTATCATCTATACTTTTTCCATTCTCCCTCACGATACTAATCTTCTCAAATCCCAGTTCTTCTTTCATTTCTCTGAGATATTCCATCACCCTCTCTTCTCCAACCTCTTTATATTCATGAAAAATCTGTTCTCCCGCCTGAAGTCCGGAAACACAGTGTTCAATATCCTCATGGATCAGCTTTGTCACAAAATACGAAATCCATTCTATCTGCTCCATATCCTTTTTCAGCATCACGTCATATATTTTTCCAAAATAAATATAAAAGAAACTGATCATCCCAACCAAAGCCAGAAAAATCGTCGCACTGATGATCAGAATAGATTTCCTCCCACTCTTTTTTACCGATGTATTCCTACCTTCCTTTTTCATTCGGATTCTCCTTATTTTTGAAAACTGCTGGAAAATATAAGATGTATTCATTATACCATACTTCCCCACCAGATACCAAAACAATCGTTTTCTCTCTTGATGCTTTTCTCTTATATTCGCTGTACTGGAATATGTCTGAGCTCTGCGCACTTCCGCAATTCCGCTCTAAGGCCAGATATTTCATGCAATACAAAACCTCCCAAAACCGAAATCCTGAGAGGTTGAAAATTTTTTTTGAAATTGTACGTTCCAAAAACGTATGATGAACGTTTGGATAACTGGGAAGGCTTGATTTTACTGGATTCTTTGAATATGGTATTGCAAACACGTTACAAACGCAGGACTTCTCATTACTTCTCATCACACCTATAAATAATATCACATTTACAGCAGTTCCAACACTTGCGAAATATCCTCATTAATACAAATAGATTGTTTTTCAATCTCCTGCTGACATACTGCCTCGCCTAAATTCACACTGGCATATACCTCGTTCTTGTTTTGTGCTGTCATTTTCCAAAACGGATATTTGATAATGCCCGGAGTGTTCCCACCTACACCAAGTTTCAGAAATAAGATATTTGAATCTTCATAACTGTTTATAAAATCCTTATATCTTTCTGACGCTTCATACCATCCTTCATCCTGCACGAAAGTATGATCGCACTGCAAATTCATCGTCTGAACTTCTATAATCACTAGTTCTTTCCTGTCTTAACTCTATCATATTATATTTCCCTTTTATAAAAAAAGTTCATTAGCCTTTCTCTGTGAGCATTCTTTTTCCATCTTCGCAGAAAATACCTGAATAATATTCTCGTCCATTTTTCTAGAATTCGATGGACAAAGTTGAATGCATCTCATACAAGATATACACTTATTGATATCTGTTGTCTTAGGATTATCAATCGGAATTGCACCAACAGGACAACTTGAAGCACATATGCCGCATCCCTTACATGAATCATCCGTTTGAGGTTTTAATGGTATCCCATTATACTCTTTGTACGGAACATTTCCTTTTATTTTCAAAAGAGTATTCTCTTTCGTTGTTTTCAATTTCTCTGCAATTTTTTTTGCATAAGCGACAATCTCTTTTTTATCTTCTTCATCTGGTCTTCCTGTTGCAAATTGGTGCATAATAGAATGTTCTGCTACGGCTGAAATAGCTGCTATGCAAGAAAATCCTTTTTTAATTACAAAATCCTGTAATTCTTTTAATGTATCATCGTAGTCTCTATTTCCATAAGAGACAATAATAATTGCTTTTGCTCCATTTCCCCGATACTCCGCCATTCTTTCTAATGCAACGGCAGGTACCCGACCACCATATGAAGGCATTCCAATAATACAAACATCATTTTCGGAGAAATCTTTACCGTTAGATATTGTTGTTTGGGAAAGGTCAATTTCACTGGACTCTCCAAATACTTCGCTAACTGTTTTCACAATCTCCTTTGTATGATGCAGTTTACGGCATCCAGCGGTCGCTATTTTGTTTTAGAACGGCCGTTTTCCGAAGCCAACGGCCGCCCTTTTTTAGTTAGAAGATTACCACTTATCGTGTGTTAATCTTAATCGTGTAGTGTTTTGTAGCTCTCTTCATGATGGAATTGGCAGATACCTCATCGTTGAGAATCATCGCTTTCCAGTTATCCGGATCACGCTGTGAGCATACGATGGTGCTTTTTCTCTGCTCGTTCCGCTTCTCGAGAAGCTCAAAGAGGATTTTAATCTCTCTTTCGTCAGTGATTGTGTGGAGCAGGAAATCATCCAGAATGATCAGTTCCCATTTGAGATACTTCTTCATCTTACGGGCATATTTATCGTAATCCTGCTCTTTAAGAGCTACCATGCTTTCCAGAAGTTCCTCGCTGTGAAAGTAACCGACGTTATATCGGTTGCAGACCTTTATGCCGATAGCTTTTGCAAGGTAAGATTTTCCGGAATCTGATTCTCCGAGAATACAGACATTGTCTGCAATTCAAGATGCAAATGTGTTTCTATTTCATCTACTAAAACAACACCTTCCATATCAAATTCCGTTCGCAGTCCAGACTTTGCCTCCATTCTTATAATCAAATCATTAATAATATCAAATACTGCCGAATAACCACTAGACATTGTGTTAAAATCAAAAGGGTCTCTATCTGTCTCACAAATAGAAAACTGAAATGTTTCATCATCAAATTTTAATTGGAGATTTTTATCATTGAAAATCCTCCTTAAAATATCCTCAAATGCCTGAAACCATTTATCTATCTTTTCAGCTTTTTCCTTATTCTTTGTGAAAGCTTGAGTAGCTTTCACGTCTACAAGATATTTTGTGAATTTTGTCCCTGGATTTTCAGCAATACTATACTTATCCTGAAATTCTATTTTTTCGATATTTTTGTATTCTTCCACTTGAAATTCTCTTTCAGCTTTATAGTATGCAAAAATAAAATTTCCCTTTTGATATTTTTCTCGCAATACCATATAGGAAGTAAAGTTTGAAACAACACCTTCCAGCCAATTTTTCATTTTATCTTCTATCCACTCTAACATTTTTTTTGCTTCTTGTATGGATTTTCTTCTTTTTTCTAAATCAGATATTTTCTCTGCCTGTTCAATTCTATCTATATAAAATCTCTGATCTTCCCTCATCTCATCATAGCTATCGAATTGATCTGAAAGAATATAATTAAAATGCTGTACTAGCTCTTCCAATACACTTGTTTTTTCCACTTCCATTTTTACCGGTCAAAATCAAATGTTTTCTTTTGTTTTTATCTAAAGGAATTGAAATATTCTCTAAATGACGAACCTTTTTTATTTCAATATCCGTCAAAAAAGTTTGTTCCATGATTCACCCTCCAATATCTTGTAATACAGTTATTTTATCATATTCGCTCTTAGAAATACACAAAAAAACCTCCCAAGGAACATTCCCTGAGAGGTTTGTAAAATCTTTTTGAAATTGTACGTTCTGAAACGTATGATTAACGTTTGCTGAACTGAGGTGCTCTACGAGCTGCCTTGAGACCGTATTTCTTACGCTCTTTCATTCTTGGGTCACGAGTCAGGTATCCAGCTTTTTTCAGAACTGGTCTGTACTCAGCGTCTGCCTGAAGCAGCGCGCGGGAAAGTCCGTGACGGATTGCTCCAGCCTGTCCTGTAAATCCACCACCGTGAACATTTACCAGAACATCAAATTTATCTGTTGTCTCTGTAGCTGTCAGTGGCTGACGTACAACTACTTTCAGAGTTTCCAGACCGAAATACTCATCAATATCTCTTTTATTGATTGTGATTTTACCAGTACCCGGTACCAGATATACTCTTGCGATAGATTTTTTTCTTCTTCCTGTTCCGTAGAATTTTGTATTAGCCAATGTTCTTTACCTCCTCATTAAAATGTTAATACTTCTGGTTTCTGAGCCTCATGAGCATGTTCAGCACCAGCGTATACGTGAAGTTTTTTAATCATCTGTCTTCCCAGAGGTCCCTTTGGCAGCATACCTTTTACTGCAAGTTCGATAACCTTCTCAGGTTTCTTAGCCATCAGCTCTCTCAGAGTTGTCTCTTTCATTCCACCAACATAGTCAGAATGATTGTAATAAATCTTCTGATCCAGTTTTTTACCTGTAACTTTAATTTTCTCAGCATTGATTACGATAACATAATCGCCTGTATCTACATGAGGAGTAAATACCGGTTTGTTTTTTCCTCTCAGTACACTTGCGATCTGAGAAGTAAGACGTCCCAGAGTACATCCTTCAGCATCTACTACATACCATTTTCTTTCAATCTTATCTGGATTAGCCATAAAACTGTTCATGGATTTCCCTCCTGTTATTTAAACTTTAACTGTAATTATCTATAATGTAAAACGCCTTTTCCGGGGCTTTTGGTAAAGACATTTTCTCACTACGTCACACTGACTAATTATATTATACTGTCCCGTGTGTGTCAACATCTTTTTTGATTTTTACGCCGATTTTATTTATGTTTTCCACTGTGTCGAAGATTTTTCAGGAACTTTTCCACATTTTCATAATCGCATCATCCACATGATGCTGAGGTCAAAAGATGCCTGACGAATTGTTTCGTGCTGCGCACTTCCACAATTCTGCCAAAAATCTATTCTTCCCACTCCGGATATTCGATTTTTACCAGTGTCAGTCCCTCCGGTCGCGCCGTCTCTCCCGCCAGTTCCCGGTTCTTTCCTTCCAGAATCGTCTGTACCTGCCCAGGCGGATAGAAGCCTCCTCCCACCCGTATCAGTGTGCCGGCAATGATACGCACCATATTATACAAAAATCCATTTCCACGGATTCGGATGGTGATCACGTCTTCCTGCCGCTCCACTTGAAGGTCATAAATGGTACGCACTGTGCTCTCCACCTCCGGCTTATAGGTGGAAAAGCTTTTGAAATCATGCTCTCCCACCAGATAGTCCGCAGCTTCCTGCATTTTCTTCACATCTAAAGGATAATAGTAAAAGTAAGTATACAGCCGCCTGGTTGGATCTGGAAAACGCTGATTATAAATCTTGTATTCGTATGTTTTTACTGTCTGCTGAAATCTTGGATGAAAGTCCAGCGGAACTTCCCGGGACTCCCGAATCTTAATATCCTCGGGAAGCCGGGTATTCAAAGCATAGGAAATCCGGTCCGCCGGCATTCTGGCTTCCGTATCAAATACCGCTACATTTCCCAACGCATGGACTCCCGCATCTGTTCTGCTGGCTCCGATCGTGGTGATCTGCTCTCCCAAAAACTCAGAAAGACACCGATTCAGCACCTCCTGAACTGCCAGCCCATTGGGCTGAACCTGCCACCCACAGTAATTCGTACCATCATAAGCTACTGTTAGTTTCACTCTTTTCATACTCAGATCCCCGCTGCACGAAATACGATACTGACGCCCAGATACGCAAATACGATCAAATAAGCCAGATAATCTCTCTTCTTATAGGTGAGCGGTTTCATCTGAGTTCTTCCGTCCCCTCCATGGTAGCATCTGGCTTCCATGGCCATAGCCAGGTCATTGGCTCGTCGAAAAGCAGAGACAAACAATGGCACCAGAAGCGGCACCATACTCTTCACCTTCTGGATCAGTCCACCGCTTTCAAAATCTGCTCCTCTGGCTGTCTGCGCTTTCATGATCTTATCTGTCTCGTCCAATAAAATCGGAATAAACCGAAGGGCAATGGACATCATCATGGCAATATCATGTACCGGCACATGAAGCTTATTTAATGGCCGCAAGAGCCGCTCCAGTCCATCGGTGAGTTGATTAGGCGTAGTAGTCAGCGTCATCAGCGATGCGCCTATGATCAAAAAGACCAGACGGATGCTGATTTTCACCGCCATCTGCACTCCTTCTTTGGTGATAGTAATGATCCAAAAAGAGAAGATTGTCTCTCCGGGAGTGAAGATCATATTGAAAAACATGGTAATCACCATCAAAATCACTAAGGGCTTCAGCCCCTTCACCATAAATTTGAAAGGAACCTTGGAAAGTCCGATCAAAGCGATCAGAAAAATAGCTGCCACACCGTATCCCAGCCAGGAAGAAAACAGAAACAGCGATACAATATACACCAGAGTGCTTACGAATTTTACCCGTGGGTCCAACCTGTGAAGGATGGAATCAGCCGGATAGTACTGTCCAATGGTAATATCCCGAATCATACCGCACCTCTTTTCTCCAACGCTTCCAGAATCGTCAGTTTCGCTTCTTCTATCGTTGTTGCCGTCGTATCCACCTTAAGCCCTTTCTCCTGCAATGCATGAACAATATAAGTGATCTCAGGAGCCGCCAGTCCGATGCTTTCCAATTCTTTATAGTGAGCAAATACCTTTTTCGGAGTATCATCAAAAGCTTTTTCCCCGTGGTTCATAACAATAATCCGTTCCACATATCTAGCGATATCTTCCATACTGTGAGATACCAGAATAATGGTGATTCCCCGGGTCTTGTGAAGCAGCGCAATCTGATCCAGGATTTCATCCCTGCCCATCGGGTCCAGACCTGCCGTAGGTTCGTCCAAAATCAATACTTTTGGATTCATGGCAAGAACTCCTGCAATCGCCACCCTTCTTTTCTGTCCTCCTGACAGCTCAAAGGGTGATTTTGCATAATAACTTTCATCCAATCCCACGTGTTCCAGAGCTTCTTTTGCCCTTTTCTCACACTCTTCCTGAGTAAGATGCTGATTTTTGGGTCCGAAACATACATCCGTCAGCACATCCGTCTCAAAAAGTTGATGTTCCGGATATTGAAAGACCAGTCCCACCTGACTTCTGAGACCTCTTAATGGAAACTGTTCTGCCCAGATATCCTGTCCCTCAAAGAAAATATGACCGTCCGTGGGCTTCATAAGCCCATTAAAATGCTGAATCAGCGTAGATTTTCCGCTTCCCGTATGACCGATGATCCCTACAAACTGTCCCTGGGGAATATTCAGGTTAATATCCTTCAGCGCATGCATTTCATAAGCCGTTCCCGGATTATATACATAAGAAATATGTTCCAGTTCCAGAGATTTTTTCTCTTCTCTCTCCGGCGCTTTTTCTCCGGCGAAAGCGACTGATTCTATCTTAGTTCTCCACTCTGCCGGCGCTGTCACTTCTTTTTGTTCCAGCGCATGAACCAGTTCTTCTATGGTAAGAATCCCATCCGGTATCTTTACCCCTGCCTGTTTCAGTTCATAAGCCAGTAGTGTCACCTGCGGCACGTCCAACCGATATTTTTTCAGTTGCGCAACCTTTGAGAAAATTTCTCGCGGTTCGCCATGCATGACGATTTTTCCTTTGTCCATCACATAGACATCATCCGCCCAGATTACTTCTTCCATATAATGAGTGATCAGGATAACCGTCACATTTTCTTTTTGATTTAACTCCCGTACAGAACGCAGAACTTCTTTTCTTCCATTGGGGTCCAGCATAGCGGTGGGCTCGTCCAGAACAATACATTTGGGATGCATCGCCATCACTCCAGCGATAGCTACCCTCTGTTTCTGTCCTCCGGACAGCTTATTGGGCGAATGATGGCGGTAAGCGGTCATGCCTACCGCTTCCAGACTTTCATCCACCCGTTTCCAGATATCTTCCGTTGGCACTCCCAGATTTTCCGGTCCAAATCCTACGTCCTCTTCCACAACCGTACCTATGATCTGATTGTCCGGATTCTGAAAAACCATTCCGGCTTTCTGTCGGATTTCCCAGATATCTTTCTGAGAAGAGGTATCCATCTGGTCCACCCACAACGTTCCCTCGGTAGGCACCAAAAGACCGTTGATATGCTTTGCCAACGTGGATTTTCCGCTTCCATTGTGTCCTAAGATAGCGATAAACTGTCCTTCCTGAATGTCCAGATCCACCTGGTCAATCGCGCGGTTTACCTCCGGTTCTTCTCCCTCTTCTCCGTATCTCAGATAATCAAAAGCCAGCTTCGCAGCTTTTATAATTCCCATTAGTCCCTCTCTCCTTCGGCTTCCTCTGCCATTCCGGTAAGCGCATCAATCAGTTCCCAGATTTCTTCCCTTCCCTGTTTCGTCTGAGCTGAAAATGGAATAATCTGTGTACCTGGAACCACCTGCAGACCCTGGCGAATCAATTTCAACTGTTTCTGGATCTGACTTCTCTTAATCTTGTCCAGCTTTGTTGCAATAATCACCGGCTCATAACCGTGATCCAAAATCCACTGATACATGATCTTATCATTGTTTGACGGTTCATGACGGATATCAATAAGAAGAAATACACAGCGGATTTCCTGTGACTGATGCAGATAATCTTCGATCATCTTGCCCCATTTTGCCTTGATTTCTTCCGATGCCCGGGCATAACCGTATCCCGGAAGATCCACAAGATAAATCTCTTCATTGACATTATAAAAGTTGATTGTCTGTGTCTTTCCCGGCGCAGCGCTGGTACGGGCAAGAGATTTTCTGTTCATCAAAACGTTGATCAGGGAGGATTTTCCCACATTGGACTTTCCTGCGAATGCCACCTCCGGTCTGCCGGTAGAAGGAAGGGTACTGGTAATTCCACACACAATATCCAAAGAAACATTTTTTATAACCATTTTCTATTCTCCTATTCTGCCAGAGCTTCTTCCAGTACATCCTCCATCTTATCCACAAAGACGATCTGAAGTCCCTCTTTGATCTCTGTATCGATTTCTTCCACATCCGGCTGATTCTGAACCGGCACTAATACTTTCGTAATTCCTGCCGCTTTCGCTGCCAGAAGTTTTTCTTTCAGTCCTCCGATAGGCAAAACTCTTCCCCGCAGAGTGATTTCACCCGTCATGGCAAGATTGGCTTTCACCGCTCTTCCTGTAATGGCAGACAGCATTGCCGTCGCCATCGTAATTCCCGCGGACGGACCGTCCTTCGGAACAGCTCCTTCCGGAATATGGATATGAAGATCATTTTTATTGAAAAATTCTGCGTCAATGCCATACGTTTCGGCCACGGAACGAATATAACTGATTCCCGCCTGCGCGGATTCCTTCATCACATCTCCCAACTGACCGGTCAGAAGAAATTCTCCCTTGCCCGGCATACGGTTCACTTCAATCTGCAGGGTATCGCCTCCCACGCTGGTCCATGCCAGCCCGCGGACAATACCCACCTCATCTTTTTCGTTCACCTTCCGGTAATTGTAGCGGGATTTCCCAAGAAATTCTTCCAGATTTTCCCCGGTCACTTCCACAAGACTCTGCTTATCCTGCAGAATTTTCCGGGCTGCTTTCCGACAAATTTCACCGAATTTTCTTTCCAGATTGCGGACTCCCGCCTCTTTTGTGTAGCCGCTGATGATCCTTTTTACCGCTTCCTCTGTAATAGTGAGCTGCTTCTCCTTCAGACCATTTGCTTTAATCTGTTTCGGGATCAGATGTTCCCTCGCAATATGTTCTTTTTCATTTTCCGTGTAACTGGAGATCTCAATCACTTCCATACGATCCAAAAGAGGACGGGGAATCGCCTGCGGATCATTGGCAGTAGCAATAAACAACACCTCGGAAAGATCAATCGGAAGCTCCACATAGTGATCGGCAAATTTATTATTCTGTTCAGAATCCAGCACTTCCAGAAGAGCAGAAGAGGTATCTCCCTTATAATCGCTGCTCACCTTATCAATCTCATCCAGCAGCATCAGCGGATTCTTTACACCCGCCTGTATAAGTCCGGAAGCAATTCTTCCCGGCATCGCTCCCACATACGTTCTGCGATGACCGCGAATTTCTGCTTCATCCCGCACACCGCCCAGACAGATACGTACATATTTTTTGTTCAGAGCGCGCGCCACGGAACGGGCAATCGACGTTTTTCCTGTTCCCGGAGGTCCCACAAGACAGAGAATCGGACTGCTTCCCTTCTTTGTAAGGGTTCGAACCGCCAGATATTCCAGCACTCTTTCCTTCACTTTTTCCAGACCGTAATGATCCGCCTCCAGAACTTTTTTTGCATTATTCAGATTATTATTATCCCGGGAAGATTTATCCCACGGCAATTTAAGCAGTGTTTCAATATATCCCCGAACCACACTGCTCTCGGAATTATTCATCCCCAGACCTTTAAAACGCTTGATTTCTTTATAAATCTTTTCCTTAATCTCTTTTGGCGCTTTCAGTTCTTCCGCCTGCTGCTGAAAATGATCCGCATCCGATATCGTATCATCTTCTCCCAGCTCTTCCCGGATCAGTTTTAACTGTTCCCGCAAGATATATTCTCTCTGATTCTTATCAATCCGTTCTTTTACCTTGGACTGGATTTCCATACGAAGCTGCATCACTTCAATCTCATTGCTCATGATCACACCCAGAAGTTCATACCGCTCCTCCAGAGCTACCGCTTCCAGAAGCTGCTGTCTCTGCTCATAATCCAGCGGAAGATTAATGCAAATCTGATCTACCAGCCGTTCTACATCTTCGATATCCAGAATCTGCCCGATCAATTCTTTGCTAATCTTGGGATTTTCCTTGCAGTATGCCATGAAAATTTCTTTCATACTGCGCAGCATAGCCTCTTTCACATTGCCGGACAGCGTCTTTTCTTCCTCTTCAAATCCGGCAATTTCTGCTTCCAGATAAGAAAGATCTTCTTCCATGCCCACGAGTTCTGCCCGTTCTACGCCCTCTACCAGCACCCGGAGAGCTTCCTTCGGCATCTTGACCACCTGCTTCACCACTGCCACGGTACCCACTTTATACAGGTCAGCCATTCCCGGATTTTCTATCTGGGGATCTTTCTGGGTTACCAGAAAAATCTTCTGATCCTGGGTCATAGCTTCTTCCACTGCCTTTATGGATTTTGGTCTGCTGATGTCAAAATGCACGATCATATCCGGAAGAATCGTTGTTCCCCGAAGCGCGATCGCCGGCATTACTTTTATCAAATTGTCCATCTAATTCCTCCACATCAGGCGGTTTCAGGTCTTCCCGCTCTTTTCGCTGATGCTCTTCTCTTGGAGACTTTCACCTCTCCGTGAATCAGTTTGGGACCTTTTACCCCTTTTACCGCCTCTTTTGTAATAATACACTTCTGGATCGTCTTGTCGGAAGGGGATTCATACATCACGTCATTCATGGTCTTTTCAATGACGGAACGAAGTCCTCTGGCTCCCGTCTTGCGATCCATTGCCACTTTCGCCACTTCCTGCAGCGCTTCCTCTTCAAATTCCAGTTCCACACCGTCCATATCCATAAGCGCCTGATACTGTTTTACCAGAGAATTTCTCGGCTCTTTTAAAATACGCACCAACGCCTCTTCATTCAGAGCGTCCAGAGATACCACTACCGGCACACGACCGATAAACTCAGGAATCAGACCAAACTTAATGAAATCCTGTGGCATTACCTCTTTTAAAATCTCTCCCACATTTTTCTCATGCTTCATGCCAAGAGAACCATTAAATCCAATGGATTTTGTATCCATACGGGTTTCGATGATTTTTTCCAGCCCTTCAAAAGCTCCGCCGCAGATAAATAAAATATCTGTCGTGTCGATCTGGATAAATTCCTGATGGGGATGCTTTCTGCCACCCTGCGGCGGAACAGACGCAACCGTACCCTCCAGAATTTTCAACAACGCCTGCTGTACGCCCTCTCCAGACACATCCCGGGTAATAGACGCATTTTCAGACTTTCTGGTAATTTTATCAATTTCATCGATATAAATAATTCCATGCTGCGCCCGTTCGATATCGTAATCTGCCGCCTGAATGATCTTCAGCAGAATATTTTCCACATCTTCTCCCACATAGCCTGCCTCTGTCAGCGTGGTAGCGTCAGCAATGGCAAACGGTACGTTTAACATTCTCGCCAGATTCTGCGCCAGAAATGTTTTTCCGGAACCTGTAGGTCCCAACATGAGGATATTGCTTTTCTGCAATTCTACCTTACTGGTTCCCGCGGAAAGAATTCTCTTATAATGATTATATACAGCTACAGAAAGAACCTTTTTTGCATCCTCCTGTCCAACCACATATTCATCCAGAAATTCTTTCATCTCTTTGGGGGTCATCAGATTGATATCGCTGCCCTCAGGATATTCTCCTGAAAATTCTTCATTGATGATCTCGGAACATATCTCCACACATTCATCACAAATATACGCTCCCCCCGGGCCTGCGATCAGTTTCCGAACCTGTTCTTCCGGTTTTCCGCAAAAAGAACAGTGAACCTTTGGCTCTCCATTTTTTATCGCCATTTTGGTATTCCCTTTCATTCTTTCTAATTTTATAAGAGGGTGCTGCCCCAGGCAGCCCCCTCTTATTCTGCTTTTCCTTATCTGTTGGTAATCACACTGTCGATCAAACCATATGCTTTCGCCTCTTCTGCAGTCATATAGTTATCACGTTCTGTATCCAGTGCTATTTTGTCCAGCGGCTGACCGGTATTTGCTGCCAGAATCGTATTCAGTCTGTGTTTTGTCTTCAAAATCTGATCTGCCACAATCTGAATCTCCGTAGCCTGTCCTCTTGCGCCGCCGGATGGCTGATGTATCATAATCTCGGCATTCGGCAGGGCGAGACGTTTGCCTTTTGTTCCTCCTGCCAGCAGGAAAGCTCCCATGCTGGCTGCCAGACCCATACAAATCGTAGATACATCACATTTTACATACTGCATGGTATCATAAATCGCCATACCTGCAGTCACAGATCCTCCCGGGCTGTTAATATACAGCTGGATATCTTTTCCCGGATCCTCTGATTCCAGAAACAGAAGCTGCGCAACAATGAGATTTGCGCTCACATCGTTCACTTCTTCTCCCAGAAAAATGATACGATCCTTCAGCAGACGGGAGTAAATATCATAATTTCTTTCTCCTCTGCTGGTCTGTTCAATGACATAAGGTACTAAACTCATAATCAAGCCTTCCTTCTATGAAAATTACAATCTCTTATTCTTCTGTTTTCTCAACTTCTTTTGCTGCTTCTGCGATCAGAGTAACTGCTTCCTGAACTGCCATATCTGCTTTCATCTGCTCTTTCTCTGCGTCCCCCAGCATAGATTTCAGTTTTTCAACTTCCATCTTGTACATTTCTGCCATCTTAGCGATTTCTTCATCTACTTTTTCATCAGCAATCTGAATATTCTCAGCTTCTGAGATCTTCTCCAGAACCAGTCTGCTCTGGATTCTCTGCATAGCCTGCGGTTTCATCTGCTCCTGTAAGGATGCAGGTGTGGAACCTGTAAACTGCAGATACTGCTCCATGGTCAGACCCTGAGACTGAATTCTTCTTGCGAAGTCTTCGATCATCTGATTTACCTGTGTATTCAGCATAGCGTCCGGAATCTCCATCTGAGCGTTTTCTACTGCTGCTGCAACTGCTGCATCTTCTTTTGCACGTTTTGCAGCGTCTGCTTTCTTCTCTTCCAGATTCTTTTTGATGTCTGCTTTGTACTCTTCCAGAGTATCGAATTCAGAAACATCTTTTGCGAACTCGTCATCCAGTTCAGGCAGTTCTTTCACTTCGATTTTCTTTACTGTGCATTTGAATACTGCTGCTTTTCCAGCCAGTTCTTTTGCCTGATACTCTTCCGGGAAAGTAACATTTACTTCTGTCTCTTTTCCGATTTCAGCGCCAACCAGCTGCTCTTCAAATCCAGGAATGAATGCTCCGGAACCGATAGTCAGAGGATAATCTGTTCCTTTTCCACCCTCGAAAGCTTCTCCATCAACAAATCCCTCAAAATCCAGAGTTACTTTGTCGCCATCTGCAACAGCTCTGTCATCTACATCGATCGTTCTGGAATTATTTTCCTGCTCTCTTTTCAGTTCGCCTGCGATCTCTTCTTCTGTTACTTCCAGATCACTCTTCGGAACTTCTACTCCTTTGTACTCACCCAGAGTTACTTCCGGTTTCAGAGCAACCTCTGCTGTGAAAATAAATGCTTTGCCTTTTTCTAACTGAACCACATCGATAGAAGGCTGAGAAACGATTGTCTCCTCACACTCATCGACTGCTTTGGAATATGCTTCCGGAATCAGTGCATTTGCTGCATCTTCATAGAAAATACCTGCTCCGTACATTTTTTCGATCATAGCTCTCGGAGCTTTTCCTTTACGGAATCCCGGGATATTAATTCTGTTTTTCTGTTTCAGGTATGCTCCCTGAATTGCTTTTTCCAAATCTTCTGCGGAAACTTCGATTGTAAGTTTCGCCATGTTCTTCTCCAGCTTTTCTACTGTTACGCTCATTGCTGTAGTTCCTCCTTTATTCTATGGAAATTCGTCCGGCGTCTTCTGACTCCGACATTTTCTCATTCATGTATAGGTGATTACACTCTTCCATACTCATACATCTAAGGAGTATAACACAAGCCCCTCAAAAACGCCAGCATTTTTTTCTCAGAAAAGCCTATAAATAATGGATTTTTTAATTTCTTCAGCCTTTTCTTTATTTTGAAGTTGTTCGATCAAAGATAAAGAAAAGTCTATTGCCGTTCCCATGCCCCTGCTGGTGGTAATATTTCCGTCAACAGCCACCGGACCGGAGCCTTCCACAGCGCCTGTAAGTCCTTCTTCCATACCGGAATAACATACCGCTGTTTTTCCCTGAAGGAAGCCCAAACCGCCAAACACTGTGGGCGCCGCACAAATCGCCGCCATCATTTTATGATCTTCATTCCATTTTCTCAAAAGCTGGGTAAGACCTTCATGTTCTTTCAGGTGCAAGGTACCCGGCATTCCCCCCGGAAGAACCAGCAATTTTCCTTCTGAAAAATCAACCTCTTCAAAAAGAGCATCTGCCTGTACCTGAATGTTGTGAGAGCCTGTGATATTTTTTCTACCCATGATAGAAACTGTGACCACCTCTTCCTGGGCTCTTCTCAGAAGATCCACCACGGTAAGTCCTTCTATCTCTTCAAAACCATCTGCTAAAAAAACATATACCTTACTCATATATAAATTTCCTTTCCTAAACTTCTCTTGCTTTGATAATACAAGCCTTTGCCGCTTCAAATACTGCGCTTCTCAATCCCTTCTCCTCCAGTATCCTTACCGCCTCTATCGTTGTTCCCTTCGGAGAACATACCATATCTTTCAGCTCTCCCGGATGCTTTCCTGTTTCTAACACCATTTTGGCGCTTCCCAAAACTGCCTGTGCTGCAAACCGATACGCCTGCGCTCTTGGCATACCTTCCGAAACTCCTGCATCCGCCAAAGCTTCAATAAACATGAAAACATAGGCGGGAGAACTTCCGCTTACCCCCACAAACACATCGATCATCGGTTCTGTAACAAGTTCTGTTTTCCCAAATCCCGAGAAAATTTCACACACTTTATCCGTATCTTCCTGGGTTGCTCCCGGTCCCGGACAGATACAACTGATTCCCTCACCTACCAAAGCCGGCGTATTAGGCATAGTTCGGACAATTTTCATCGGTCTTCCAAACTGCTCTTCTAACCATTCTAACGTTTTTCCCGGTGTAATGGACACGATTACGGTATCTTCTTTTACATCCTCCCGAATCTGGGCGATAACTTCCTGATAATAAAACGGTTTAATTGCCAAAATAAGTACATCTGCAAAAGAAGCTACTTCCTTATTGGAAGCGGTCAGACGGATTCCCAGGTTCTTTGCTGCTCTTTCTCTGCTTGCCTCTGTCTTTGCTGATGCTAGAATATCCTGTGGGGCTACTACCTGATTTCTTATGATGCCTCCTATCATAGCCGAAGCCATATTGCCACATCCAATAAACCCTACTTTCATAACTTAATCCTCCCGTTACATATATTTTCTATCTGTGCCGAGCTATCATCCTATGATGCGCTTCTGCCTATTGGATATTCTAACATACTGATTTCATAAAGTAAATCGACACCTTTTTAAAACCACAACGGATTCGTCCATGCTGTTCTTCCATACCGATCAATACATTCCACTCTCACATAAGTTTCATCTCCCCGTAGTTCATGTAACCCGTTGTTTAAAAGACCATTATGACTAAGTATAGTTTCACTGCCAGCCAACATTCCTCCAGCAATAAAATTAATCCGTTCTACTCCGGAACACTCCACAAATATTTTTCCGTCCTCTATTCCCCATTGTTCAATATGTGGTCCTCCCGAAAAATAATAATCTCCCGCCAACAAATGATTTACAATGGATTCATGAGATAATTCCTTAGATTTCACCATCACATAACCACCCAGGCTATCAAAAAATTTTCCCGGATTATGATTATCATCTGAAGCAAATCCCATAATCTTTGTTCCTTTTCTTAACATCTGTTCCCAAAATACAGTATCATATCCTTCTCCACACTCTATCTGTGTCCCATAATTATATATCTCCATTGCCCAGATTCCAGTAAGCTTTTCTACCTCTTGCAGTTCCACTCGTGACCAGATAGGATGATTATATGTGGTAAAACATCCCTTTTCTCTCAACCAGTCAGAAAGTTTCTGAGCAGCCATAAGCCCGTCCCAAGTTCCCACATAAACCGGCGGCTGTAGCTTTTCGCCATGAGCAAACACTTTTTCTCCCGCCTGCTTCTGCATCCATTCATTTCCTAGAATCCCGTGAATATGATGGGTTTTAATTACTCCTTTTTTCTCAGGATCCACCAGATATGCAGATGCCTCCACACCGGGAAGAAGAATAAAATCTTCACAATCAAATTTTTCTCTCAAATCTGTAAAAAAATCATGTTCACTGAAACAAAGAAAATGGTAACCATGATTTTTGTATAATTTTACAGCTTCTTCCGGTTTTAACCTTCCATCCGAATTTGTGGTATGAGAATGCAGATTTCCTTTATACCACTGCCCCTCTTCACTGAACATACACTTTCTCATATAGCATCCTCCACTTCCAAGCAATTTCTTTTTTCCACAGACATCCATACCGAAGTGCCTTCCTCAAATACGGAAAAACTTCTAAACAAAGTATCTGCTGATACAAGTACCCCGTTTACATCCACTCTGTACCGAAGAACATTTCCTCTGGGAATACTCTCCACCACAGTTCCCTGGTATTCATAACAATTTTCTCTGTTATATTTTTCTTTTCTTATAGAAATTGTTTCCGGACGAATCACTATTGCATGACTTTTTTCATATTCTTCTCCCGTCACAGTTGCAAACTCCGCCGGTGTAAATACATTATAATTTCCAATAAATCCAGCCGCAAATTTTGTTTTCGGATCCGTATAAACATCTATAGGAGTACCAAGCTGTTCAATTTTTCCTTCATTCAGCAAACAGATTCTATCTGACATTATCATAGCTTCATCCTGATCATGCGTCACAAAAATTGTAGTTATATTTAATTCCTTTTGAATCCTTCGGATTTCTATCTGAAGATTTTTTCTCAATTTTGCATCAATTGCGCTTAATGGTTCATCCAACAGCAATACCTTAGGTTTTGTAACAATCGCTCTGGCCAATGCTACTCTCTGCTGCTGTCCGCCGGAAAGCTGAGAAGGATAAGCTCTCGCCTTTTCCTTTAATCCCACCAAATCCAAAATGTGTCCTACCTCTTTTTTTATCTCTTCTTTTCCCATTTTTTTAATTTTCAAACCAAAAGCCAGGTTCTGTTCCACTGTCATATTAGGAAACAAACTATACTGTTGAAAGACCATTCCAATCTGGCGGAGTCTGGCATCTACATTCGTAATATCTTTTCCTTCCAACAGAATCTTCCCTTCCTGTACTTCTTCTAATCCGGCCAGGCAACGCAGCAAGGTACTTTTTCCACATCCGGAAGGCCCCAGAAGCGTAAGAAGTTCTCCTTTTTCCACCTCCAGATCAATCCCTTTCAGTACATGATTTTTTCCAAATGATTTATTAATATTTTCAAATGTTATATAAGCCATTATGACTTTTCCCTCCCATTTCTGTTGTTTTTACGATTCACAAAATAGTTAATTGTACCGGTAATAATCAGAAGAATTACTACTGCAGCACTCAATGCCTGCGTATCCGTTGCTCTGTTTCTGTATAAATAGGACTGAGCCGTTTCAAATTGAGAAGATGCAATAATTTTGATAATTGCAAAATCCCCAAACAGTCCTGCAAAACTCATCAACGCTGACGAAGCAATCCCCGGAAGAATTGCAGGTATTACAATTGTTAAATAGCTGTGAATTTTCCGATACCCCAACATTTCTGCCGCTTCCAATAATGCAGAAGTATTTACTGCATATAAACTGTTTCGTATTCCCTGATAGGTGACAGGTAAAATAAAAACACAGTAAATTAGTGCCAACATTACGATACGATTAGCCAGAATCGTATCTGTACCGGAATAAGTTCCCAATACGGAAGTAGCCAGAATAATCCCATTGATCGTAGTAGGAATCAGACAGAAAATCTGTATGACTTTCTCCATTTTAGGCATATACACAATCACCACGTAGAGTGCCAGCAATACACTAATATTGGTAATCAATACCGGAACAGCAGAAATTACCATTCCTCTTAAAACCCCCATAAGAAACTGTGGATTTGTTATGGTTTTTATATAGTATTTAATTGTAAATCCGTCGGGAAGCAGTGTTACCCATCTTTCCGAAAATGAATAGATTAAAGTGACAATCAAAGGTAACATCAAAAAGACAGCCACTATAAATTTAAGCGCTATGAAACTTTTTCTATTTCTGTTCATTTTGTCATTCCCTTCTCAAAATATTTTTTAATCATATTAGTAATCCCTATTTGCAGTAACACGATTCCCAGCAAAATAATAGAAAGGGCACTTCCCATTCCCGGTCTCTGCCGCACATCTCCCACAAACATATCCACAATTTTAACCGGTAACAAAGAAATACTGTTATTTACCAGGAGATACGGAGTCGCATATGTAGCGATAGCATTAGAAAACAGCATATTAAATGTTCCCAAAATTCCCGGCATCATTACAGGAATTCCGACCTGAAACCAAAAACGAATACTTCCTGCATTCATCAGTCGAGCTGCTTCCTTCCATTCTCTTTTTACCTTTTCAAAAGCAGGGAGTAAAAGCAATGTCCCCATAGGAATCTGAAAATACACATAAATAATGAACATTCCCTTCATGGAATATAAATTATAAGAAGACAACGGCGAAAATCCCAGCTTCTGTCCCAACAAAACAAATACGCCGGCGGTTCCTAACATGGTAATAAAAGCAATCGTCAAAGGGACACCGGAAAAAGTAGATGTCAGATTAAGCAGTGATAAATACCAGGTTCTCTTCTTGCCGGTATCTCTGCTTAACGCCATAGCTAGAAAAAAATCCAAAACCAATCCCACAGTTGCTGATAACATTGTTACCCATAAACTATTTTTAATCGCCACAAGATAAATGGGTTTTTCAAAAATCTGTGCAAAATTCTCAAATGTCACTTGTCCCTGATCTATAAAACTTTTAAAAATCATACTGATCAGAGGCACACACTCAAATAAGACAATAATAAAGGCAAAAGGCAGAAAAAGTGCCATTCTGCCTCCTGTTTTTTTCCAATTTTTCATTTTTTTACTCCTTATACTTAATTCATCAATGGAATAATTTCTTCTTCCCAACGAGATGCAATTTCTGTACAGGCTTCTGTAACTGCATCGTTGTCAGTCATAGGAATCGTATCTGTATATTCCGCATCATCAATCATCTTTGCCTGTAATTCCTCCGGAAGTTCCACATCTGAACGAATAGGACGAGCATATCCTTTTGCCCGATCAATCTGTCCTTCATCACTTAACAGATATTCTACAGCCAAAGCTGCTGAATATGGATGAGGCGCATATTTATTAATCACAAGACAATATCCGGACTGAATAGCTCCGTCTTTCATAACATGACAATCAATACTTGCTTCCGGTACGGTTTCCAATGTCAGATCCCGATACTGCAAAGTCAGATAATCCCATGTCAAAAGCACATCAATCTCATTTCGCTCCATTCTCTCCTGACTATATGCTCCTGCATCCAGTCTTCCTTCTTTTGCCAATTTTTCAAAAAATTCAAAAGCCGGATCCAGATTGTCAAGATCTCCGCCCAAAGCATATGCGCAGGATAATACTGCCATTTGAGAAGATGCTCCTCGAACAACATCTCCTATTGTTACTGTACAATCACTGTCTGCCAATGCTTTCCAGGAATCAATCGTCTCATCTACATTTTTATTATTTTGCATACAGCTCATAGTCCCCAGATAAGTAATTACCCAATTTCCATCGGGATCTTTTGCCCAATCCGGAATAGAATCCCAGGTAGATGCTTTATACGGCTGAACTACGTCCATCTCCATTGCTGTCGGTCCGAAAGCCTGTCCTACATCTCCCATATCCTTTGTAGGAGCATCCTTTTCCGTATCGAAAGTTGACAACTCTTCTGCTGAACTCATATCTGTATCTTCATGAGCAATTCCATATTTCTCTGTAAATGCTTCCCAGCTTCCTTTCCAGTTTGCCCAGTCAGCAGGCATTCCTACAGAAGCAATTTCTCCTTCTTCTTTTGCTTTCTCAATAATCTCATCAAGAGATACCTCTCTTAAATCCACGGACTCTGCCGCTTCTTTTGCACCACATCCAGTCATTACCATTGCTGCTGCACAAAACCCTGCTGCTACTTGTAACATTCTTTTTTTCATCACTTTTTTCTCCTCTCATACTGTTCAACAGCTATGATTCTATCATTGGGATTTTTCTGCAACTATCCTATTTACGTAAAGTTTGTTTAGAAATCTGTAAAATACTTCTTTCCAATGTTAAATTTTATATAGATTCATTTTCTATATACATTCAGATTTTTTCTGCTATACTGTAAAGAAAAAGGAGGTGGCTGTTTTGCTGACCTGTGATTACAAAATCATTTCCATTGATGGAGATTATGCCCATTTGCAGAGAACAGATTTACCGGAAGAAGAACCAAAACTCGTCGCCCGTGCCCTTCTTCCACCGGAAATATTTGAAGGCTGTATGGTTCATTATGAAATGATGCAGTATGAAATGAAATAAGAAGAGGGTGTCAAAAGCCATGTAATACTTTTGACACCCTCTTCTTATTTCTACTTCTCGTCTATTGCTTTTTTTGCAAATTCTGTGGTCACCAATTTGTCATATTCTGCCCGATTTTCCAGTTCCCCTGCCTCTTCCAGAATATCCTGAAGCAGTTCAAAACTATCTTTTTCAAATATCAGATTTTCTTTCCATGTATTCTGCTCCTGGTAACGTCTCACAATCGTAGTGATGGTATCCAGATCATTTTCCTTAAATTGTGGCTGAATCACCTTGGCAATTTCTTCCGGAGTATGAGAATTTACATACAAAACACCTTTTTGAAGAGCGTTTGTAAATTTCTGAATAACCTGAGAATTTTTCTCAAGATAACTGGTTTTCGCACTGTAAGATGTGTACGGAACGTAGCCGGAATCCACCCCCAGAGATGCCACCACGTAACCATCCCCCTCTTTTTCCAAGGCAGTAGCTGAAGGTTCAAACTCTACTGTAAAATCTCCCTGCCCACCGGAAAATGCCGCCGCCGTGGAACCAAAATCAATACTCTGATTAATATTCATATCTGTGGCGGGATCAAGACCATTCTTCTTCAGAATATATTCAAAAACCATCTGCGGCATACCACCTGTCGCCATCTCTATAATGTAAATATTTGTCCGATAATTGTTCAGAAGTCATTTGAACCGGTAAATCCGGCAGGTATTGATGCATCAATACCGCAAGTTCTTCTTTTGTTTTCACAACATTGTAAGGTTTCAGCGGATTATCCGTATCTTCCAAAATTCCCAATTCTTTCATCAGATTGATATAAGGTAAGATACTTTGTTTCGTTTTCTTAAATCCCAATGCTGTGATATGTTCTGACAAGTATTTTGCAGAT
>PPYF01594141.1_pt1 | contig 25654 bp, 22 predicted proteins | sample 1559871 | NCBI WGS metagenome assembly PPYF01 (sample SAMN08240021, study PRJNA423297) | Human gut metagenome, whole genome shotgun sequencing project. | reverse complement strand
ATGACTATTCAAAAAATGGTTTTCTTTTTCTGGTGAATTAATTTATACCACTGCTTCCACTATCGTTTTCCCATTCACTATAATTTTCCGGATTCCCGACTGTTTTTTCCTGTTAAAGTTGAAGCTAAGCATATATCCTTTATCCACATGATAATCTTCCAGATATCCAACAAGCTGCTGCTCTCCACGCTTATTATACTCGTCACCGTGCCATATCTTTAATTCAATTATATATTGCCGTCCACGATAATCTACAATTACATCTGTTCTTCGAAGATCTCTTGTTCTGGATTCGATATAATAATTTCCTGTCCCGTTAATAATCGGTTTCAAATATAGTAAAAAGAACTTCCTCCCCTGCTCTTCCAGAAATTTTTCATCAGATTCCCCGTAAATATCTTGAAAATGAACAACAAAACGTTCCAATATCCTTTCCATATCCAGATATCCATTAACTATAAACTGACTCTTGTCCTGCAGGGCTGCCTTATATATCTCTGTCTGCTGCATTTTTGCTTCTGTAAGATAATAATTATATAATCTCGTTTCAAAAATTCTGTTTGCAATAACCACATTCCCATTTTGATTTTTAATAAAGCCAAACATCTGAGCCATATCAATCGAGGTTTCATCCGGATTATACGCGATATTTCTTCCTGTAAAAAGTAATGTTTTCAGCATAACACTTAACTCCGGATAATCGCATATTTTTCCAACTAATGATTCAAATAAAGGATTCTTCTCCGCAAGCAGAATACGCACTGCTTCATTAAAACCATTTTCCGTCCATACCAATTTCAGATTTTCATATTCGTCCCGTACCCTTTCATCCATCAGCTGGCAGATTCTTGAAACCAGAAACGGATATCCTGCCGTATACGCATATAGCAATTCTGATATTTTTGATATATTCATCTCTGTACGATGATCAATTTCGTACTCCTGCAGCATCCCTGCTATCTCTGATCCAGAAAAACTCATTTCGATGCTGAAATCTGCAGCAATATTCCATGGACTGTTATATCTATGTCCTTCCTCTGGTCTGAGTTTTCTCTTCAAATTCTTAATATCATACACTCCTGCCAGAATCACCGACTGAAATCCCGGATAAAATTCTCTGTCCAGGTACTGTGCCCTGAGCTGCGCCAGAAAATCAATAAAAACCTGATTATTCGCTGCACTGTCTACTTCATCAATCATAAGAACTATTTTTCTGTCTGCCGCTTCACATATATCACTTAATCCCTCAAATAGCTCTTTCAGAGAAAAGTATCTGTTAGCATAATCGGCATCCTTTTTCATTTCTTCTATAACTGAAACCATCTCATTATTCATAGTCTTACAGTTTCTGTGAAGCATACGCAAAAAAGAATTCGCAAATGCTACTGAAAACACATTTCCATTACTAAATTTCTCATTGTCAAATGTCTGAAAATCAAGTAATACAACATAATATTCATCCCGAAGCATTTCTGCCAGTGCGCGCAAAGTTGTAGTTTTACCATATTGTCTGGCCCTGTTAATGGTAAAATATTTTCCCTCATCCACAAGCACTCTAATCTGTTGTAAACGACCATTAATATTTACCATATAATGCTTCTCCGGAATACACACACCCGTTGTATTAAAAACTCTCCCCATTCATTACACCTCACAATCAAAAATGGCTTCCTGTCATCAAAATTTTCAACTAAAATAATGATAACATGAAACCATTTTAGCGTAAAGCAACATTCCAAAGGTTTTATATAACTTTCAGACAATGACTTACTCTCTCAACACCTCATAATGAGAAAACATCTCCCCGCTACATGAATCCAGAAACTTCATAATCTTATCTAAATACATTTCCATCGTCCTGTCATCGCTGCAGTAGGTCTCATGTCTGGTTCCCGGCAGGTAAACATATTCACAGGAAGTGATTCCTCTGTGATTGATTTTCTCTGCAAATTTTCTCAATGCGTTTACAGATACAAAATCATCTTTTTCTGCCTGAAATAGCAAAACAGGTGCTGACAGTTTCTTCCATCCGCAATATTTTATGTACCAGCTCATTTTTACAGACGCCAGAAGCCATCCATAAGAAGCTGCACTAACCTGGAATTTTTTATTCTCTTTACGCAGCTCATTATATTTTTCAAATCTCGGTCTGGAAGTACATCCACTGGTTTCGAAAGTCTCACTACCATCATAAGGCTTCTGACCAGCCACATAGTCTTCCTTTTTTCCCAAAAGGCACTTCGTCTGTGCAATAGCGATCACCAATGGCCAGGGAACATTTCCGGTAAGCGGGCGGAGCATAGGAGAATTCAATATAATCTTCTGAAACAGTTGCGGTTCCCATGCAGCTGCGATTGTACCAATTGCCCCACCCATGGAATGAGCAAAAAGAACCAGCGGTAATTCAGGGTATGTTTTTTTTATCACATGGCATATTTTCAAAAAATCCCTCACATATCGCTTCCAGGTATCTATATGTACAAGAGATGGATCTGCTGTCAGGCGATAACTTTGTCCATGTCCCATATGTTCCGGCATATACACATGATATCCAGCCTTCAGAAAATAATAAATCATCTCGTCATATTTCGGCGCTGCTTCTGTAAAACCATGACTGATTATAATCACGCCTTTCGGTTTCTCTGCCAGGTAACGCTGTACATAAATTTTCCCCACTATCCCCGTGTCTTTTCGATGCAGATGATCCTCTGCACCAGGAACGTACCCCTCCTGACGGTGCGTTGCAAGATATGGTTCTATTTCATCATTCATTTTATACAAATATTCATTCTCATGTATTATTTCCATTCGTATGTACTCCTGTTACTTTTTCATAATTCTGTTGCTATCTGCTTTTCACCATTCGATACATGCCTGTATTATAATCTTTACTGATGTCTATTAATAATCCCATTAATCTTTTTCTCATTATAAAATACCAGTATAATTCCACCTATACAGCAGAATACTGCTGCCCCAAAAGCAGCAACTCTATAACCAGTTCCTTCTGCTGCCCCTATCGTCGAGACTGCGGTAAATATCAGCATAGAAATACTCTGCCCAAGTTTAAATGCAAATGTCCTTGCCGCATAAAACATTCCTTCACGATTGCTTCCTGATGTAATCGAGTCGCTCTGCGAGATATCTGCCACAACAGCCTGCGGAAGAATTCCGAAAATCGCCATAGGAAGAGCCGCCACGACTGTCAGGATCAGTCCCTGCACCGATGCAGGAATAAAGCTCATTTTTCCCATAAATCCGGTGTAAAAATAAGCAGCGCTAAATACTGCAAATGCGAACAAGATCATCTTTTTCTTTCCAAGTTTAGGAGTAAGCTTATTTACCGGAATATAAAATACAAGGGACAACGCTGTCATTCCCACAAAATACAAAGTTGTCATCGTTTCCGGAAGCTTCAAAAGACTGGTGACAAAAAATGGAAGACCTGTCTGAAACATGGTAAGTGCGATCCAGTAGAAAATATCAGATGCCACAAACTTGCGAAATTCAGCATTCTTAAAAGTAGCTGCAAGAGATCCAAAAGCTGACTCCTTTGCAGGAACCGTATCTACATAATCCTTTTCACGAATGCAAAATACCGGCACAAGCATACAGATAAACGCTACAGCCGCCATCAAAGTAAAGGTCATACGGATAGCACCAACTCTGCCAAATGCCGGAATAAACATCCCCCATATCGTAGGTGCCAGATACGCCACTGCAGTTCCAGCAATAAATGTAAAGGAAATGACCGTGGAAATATTAAGTCTTTCCTGCTGGGTATGTCCAAGTTCCGGAATCAACGCATTATATGGTGTACAGTACGCGGTAATGGATAGATAGTATGCCAGAATCATAATCAGCAAAAACACTCCATTGATCCAGCTATTTTTATTAACCGGCGACCAGAAAACCAGTACTGTAGAAAGCGCCAGCGGTAAAGATGCCCATTTCAGAAACGGAATTCTTCGCCCATTCTTTGACGTACATCTGTCAGATAAAGATGCGATCATTGGATCTGTAAAAGCATCAAAAATTCTTCCGAAAGCTGTAATTCCGCCAATAATAGTAAATATGCCGAAGACCACCAGCCCCTGTGGAATAAATACTGTCTGTCCCTGACTGATGGCTGTCTTATCCGGCTGATAAAAATATACAAGCCAGTTAGAAATAATCCCGGACAGCATCGCCCATCCAAACTGTCCAGCTGCAAACTGCCATATTTTCCCTGTTGTTAACTTTTTCATGGTACACCTCCAGATTAAAAATATTTTAGAAATTTCTTATTCCTCTTAACAGTAGCTCTATAATGATACGGATCTGCTTTTCACTCTCCACATTCTGGTCAGATGACAGAATATCTCCTCCTACTGCCAATTTCTCCATCAGTGCAAGGAGGGTATGTGTCAGAGAGAAATACATCTCATCCACTGAACAGTTAAAAGAAAGACTTTTATCTACCAGACCTTTCTCGAGAGCAATGGTCACATAAGGTTTCAATTTAAGAATCCCATTTTCATAATCAGCCAAATGTTCCTCTGATACATTATACTTTTTCACAAAAACATCAAATTCGTGAAGAAACTTCAAAAACGGCTTTTGCTCCAGAAATATCCTGCAAAAAACATTCAAAATTTTCCGTAACTGATCATAGCCTGAACTTTCGATGCCATCCATTTTCAAAGTAGCCTCTGATTTTGCATCAGCAATATTTGGCATATTACCCGCCTCCAACTCTCCTAAGTATTTCTCCGAAACCTTTTCCCAGTATACTTCTGCAGTCTCAATTACCAGTTCTATCTTTGAAGAAAAATAACGATACACCGTCGCTGCTCCCACACCTGCCCGTTTCGCAACTTCCTCCATCGAAGTATCCTCCACACACTTCTCCTGAAACAATTTCATAGAGGCATTTATAATTCTATCTCTTCTCTGCTGCGCCTGACGCACACGTGTTGGAGATATGCCTTCTATTTTTTCCATCTGCTCACCGCCTTTTGTATTTTATGATAGTAATACTATCATTTTTATATGTATCATACAATATATTTTGTTTTATTTTAAAATTTTTATATATATTATATAAATCCATCTGTCATTTTTTGTGCATCTTATCAGCTCTTGTTCTTGCAATACAAAATTCTCAGAATAATCCTCAGGCCTGTCAATACCAGATTCAGAAATAAAAAAATGGTTTTCCGTTATCAATTCTCTTAATTGAGACAGTAATAATGAAAAACCATTTTTTTATCAAATATAGATATTCATTTTTTCTCATATCTTTCAATCAGACACTGATGTTCTTTTGTCTTCTTGTCATAGTTTATCCCAACCAGCAAAATATCTCCGGTATAATCCAGAACTGAATCCGGATATTGCTTTTCTTTAATCTGTTGCAATGCTGTCTGAGCCTTCTGATTCCATTTCAATTCTACAATAAGAGCCGGATAATCAGACCTATATTCCGGTTTTGGAATATAAACAAAATCCGCAAAACCACGTCCTGTCGGAAGTTCCCTAATCGGCTTAAAATAATACTGTATCGTACTTAAATAGCCAATCGTAAGAACACTACTAAGAGAATTTTCATTGTTATATTGAATAACAGAAGCATATTCCCTATGGATTTTTTCAATACCCTCTGCTACCGCCTGCGCATCCAGATCCAGCGTAGCTTCCAGCAATTCTTCGGAATCGCGTGAAAAAGCGGCCATTTCATTCCAATGTTTTCTACGCACTGCCTTTGACAATTCCTGACGAATTTCCTCATTTGGGACAAATGCCCGTCTCCGATTCTGATCATAGGCCAGATATCCCAGATGTATCAAATATGTCAGAACATCATCCCGACTGGAAAAACTTACCATATCATTTTGAAAAGTTGTCACATCAACCTCTACAGAATCTCCTGACAACATTTCAATAATAGATGACTTTAAACCATCAAAGTCCATGTTAAGCAATGGTACAACAGCCTCGTAAGATGCCGTTTCTGACCAGTAACTTTTAAATTCCCCTCTAAGCATTACACTTACAACTGCCTGCGGATTGTATGTTTGATAATTATTTAAAAGATAACCATCATACCATCTTTTTACCTTATCATAATTCTGATGATATTTTCCGGCAAGTGCCTTTACTTCTTCTTCTGTAAATCCAATATACGGAGCCATATTTCCAGATCCCAACATTGTAAATTCATCAAAATTATTGAGTGCCGACTGCGTTTTCAACTTTTTAATCGGAAGAATACCTGTCAAAAATGCCAGCGCCATATATTTCGTAGGTTCAATTCCCTTAAACATTCTCCGTAAAAGTCCAATATATGCTTCCTGAATATTCTGATTCTGTGCCTCATCACGTATCAGAACATCCCACTCATCAATGATCACAATGAATCTGTTTCCTGTTTCCTGATTTATAATAGACATCGCATCCGGAAGTCCTGTCACATCAGAATCTAAAATATCCGGGTATTCCTTTTTTAATTCCTCTACTATATTATTCTGAATCGTATTCACTATTTCGCTGATATTATTCTCTGTAATAAACCATTGAACATCAAAATTAAATGCCTGTTTGGTATCAATAACTTTATTGGTATACGATAAAAATCCCGTTTTATCCACATATATTTCCGAATTCACCGCTTTTTGAAAAGCACTGTTATCCGGATTCACAAATCTTCCCATTATCTCACCCCCAAATCAAAAGCATCTTTATCCTACTATTCTTCTTACTATCTCAATTTCGTACCGATATTTTGTAAGTTATACAACTGTTATTTATTTCTTGCAAGAATCGAACTCTTCTCCAGGCATGGAAGTTCTCCTCCTTCAACAGTCGTCACAATTCCGCCTGCTTCCTCAACAATAAGTGCACCTGCCGCAAAATCCCATGGAGATAAAATAAGCTCGAAATAAATTTCCGCTCTTCCTGATGCTATGGCACATAAATCAAGTGCCGCAGATCCGCTTCGTCTGATATCAAGGCACTTTTGAAAATATTCGTAAGCTAATTCAAAGGATGCCTTCGCAAGCTCCGTATTATACGGTGATGAACCAAACAAAACAATACTGTTTGCCAGATCATCTTTCGATACATGAATCGCATTTCCATTCATATATGCACCCTCACCGGAAATCGCATAGAAAGTTTCATTAAGATACGGATTATGTACAATTCCCAGATATCTCTTTCCATTTCGAATCAATCCAATAGATACACAGCTCATATGATAATCTTTAATAAAATTGGTAGTTCCATCAATCGGATCCACTACAAAAATATATTCCGCATTTCTGTTAATCTGGCAATCCTCTTCTTCCCCCAAAAACTCCGCTTCTGGAAGAAGCTCAGACAACTTCTTCTCCAACATTTCCTGAATTTTGCAGTCATATTTCGTAACAAAATTTGCTTTTCCTGCCTTATCCTTAATACCAAAATTTGCCCTGTCTGCCTGAAGCATAACCTGTCCGCACTCTTTTGCTGCTTCAATTATTTCGTCTAATATCGTATGTGGAGTTTTCTCCTTTAATTCCATATTATCTGTCACCTCTCAATAAAAATACTTCACCAATGAGTCAAATACCTTTAAATATCCGTTCGCATACATATGAACACCGTCAATAGCATACTCCGGCTTCTGCTCGCCGTTTTCATCTGTAAGATCAGCATTACAATCCAGATAATTACATCCAAAAGATTCCGAAATTTTATTAAGCGCTTCATTGCACCGTCCAATATTTTCCGGAGTGCGAAGTTTCATCCATTCTATTGATTCCGCGGTCTGCCATGGAAGATGAAGATTTGCCGGGTAAAAGGCCATTGTATAGACTGTTGGTTTCTCCAGTTTTTCATATACGATTTCCAAAATTCTGCGATAATTATCCATCAAATGTTCAAGCCACTGATCCCCGAACCGTGTCTCTGTAATATCATTCGTTCCAATATTAATAAAAATCTTCGACGGTTCCAAATCCAAAAGCAGCGTATCAATATGTTCCAGAAACTCATCTGTATTTAACCCACCAACACCGCGGTTATAAATGATTTCTTCAATTCCCCGGCTCCTTGCAATCTCACAGACAGGAAACATTTCCATCAGAGACGATCCTGTAAAAAGAATCTTTCCTTTCAAAGCAATCTGATTTATATAATCATAGTTTTTTATTTTTAGCAATTGTTCTTCTATCATCATAATTCACTTTCCCGATACCTCATATTTACCTGTAATCTTGTGATACTTTCAGATAATCGCGCTTACCCTTAATATAATCCGAGTAAGCAACTTCCGGATCTTTTCCCCGAAATATGATGCATAACCCACACATATCGCAGTCTGCGATACATTTAAACGTATTTCGGATAAATTGTCTGCGTTCCTCTTCTGTCGACTCATCAATTTTCGGCGGTCTCATATCCTGCTCCCCTATCTCACAAGTCCTGCATTACTTCTGTATTCTTCATTTATCTCCCGCAGTTCTTTTTCTCCATTAATATATGGCTCATAAAACGTATCTACAGAACCACCGCCCAGGTTATCACTTCCATTGCAGAAATCACAGGCTCCACCACACTGATTTAATCCTTCCTGCACAATGCGGATTCTTTCTTCTTTTGTTGTATCCTTAATGAGTATACTTGATATTTCCATGATTAGTTTCCTCCATTATCCTCACATAAAAGCACTCCGTTATCCCAAATCTCATCACAAGATAAATCTATTTCATCATTCCAGGAGATTCCATAGCCACCAACATCCACTTTTACCTGTTCGAACAAATGTGGTGTATCTTTTAAAGCGTTAAATGCCTCCACCTCCTCAAACAGGGAACTTACATCATAAGTTTTAACCGTCCCATCTTGAAACGTAGCCAAAAGAACATATTTTTTCAAAGACATTATATCTTTGATTCTATGAAACACAATAACACCGCCTTCCATTTTACTCGAGAACTTCCATTATTTTAAATGCCTGTTTGGTATCAATAACTTTATTGGTATACGATAAAAATCCCGTTTTATCCACATATATTTCCGAATTCACAGCTTTTTGAAAAGCACTGTTATCCGGATTTACAAATCTCCCCATTCTTTACACCTCATAATCAAAAAATGGCTTTTCCCAATATACATCATTCTCCGAAAAGCTCCCCATATAAGAATTCCGGACAAATGTATCCATCAGGTCTCCTCCAATCTGAAGATCTTCTTTTGTTGCTGCTTCTGATTTCTGTGAGAGAAATAACGGATCTCTCATAATATTTTTAACCATCTACTTTAAATTCTCCTTACTACAGAGTTTCACGGTCCATCTTTACCCTTCCTGCTTCTCATATGATTCTATCAAGCACTGATGCTTCTTCGTCTTCTTATCATAATTTATCCCAACCAGTAAAATATCTCCTGTATACTGTTGTATTGCTTCAGGATATTTTTTCTTTTTTATCTGCTGTAATGCTGTTTCAGCGTTCTTATTCCATTTAAGCTCTACTATCAGTGCCGGATAATCGGAAATGTACTCTGGTTTCGGAATAAATACAAAGTCTGCAAACCCGCGTCCTGTTGGCAATTCGCGAACCGGTTTAAAATAATATTCCATTGAACTCAGATATGCAATTGCAAGTACACTGCTCAGGGAATTTTCATCATTGTACTGAATATTTGAAACATATTCTGTATGGATTTTCTCAATTCCCTCCGCAACCGCTTCTTCATCCATATCCAGTGTAGCCTCCAGTAAGCGTTCTGATTTCTGCTGGAAAGTAATCATCTCATTCCATTTTCTGCTTTTAACTGCATTCGTCAATTCCTGCCGTATTTCTTCATTTGGAACAAATGCAGTCCTTCTGTTCTGATCATATCCCAGATATCCAAGATGTATCAAATACGTAAGAACATCATCTTTACTTTGTATATTTACCGTATCATTTTTAAAAGCAGTTGTATTCACCTTAATTGAAGCACCGGAAAGTATTTCAATTATAGAGTTTTTCAAACCATCATAATTCATATTGATAAGAGGAACAATTGCCTCATAAGAAGCAGTCTCAGACCAATAACTTCTAAACTTGCCCCGCACACTGACACTTACTACTGCTTTGGGATTATATACCTGATAGTCCTCCAGCAAATAACCATCATACCAGTATTTTACTTTTTCAAAATCCCTGTGATATCTTTCACAAAGCTCCTTCACTTCCTCTTCTGTAAAGCCAATATATGGTGCCATCACCCCGGCATCAAGCATTGTAAACTCGTTAAAATTATTTAATGCAGACTGTGTCTTTTCTTTCTTTATCGGCAAAATACCTGTAAGATACGCCAATTGAATGTACTTTGTCGGTTCTGTTCCTTTAAACATTGCCCGCAGAAAATTAATGTAGCTTTCCTGTACTTTCTTATTTGCCGCCTCATCTCTGATCAGAACATCCCACTCATCAATAATTACAATAAATTTCTGTCCAACAACATTTCTGATACGTGAAAGACATTCTGGCAGACTCATCTCTTCTTCCGGCAGGACACCCGGGTAAATCTCTCTTAATTCATCCTGTACTGATTTCGTAACAAACGCTACAACGTTGTCCGCATCACCGCAATTCGCCAGAAACCACTGAATATCAAGATGGATCACATCATACTTATTAAGATGTGTCCTGAAATCAGACACCTTGCTTATATCCAGCCCCGAAAACATCTCTTCGGAATCACAGCCTTTACTATAATAAGCAGCAAGCATATTCGCAGCATATGATTTTCCAAATCTGCGCGGTCTGCTGTTGCAGATATAAGCTTCTGTTGTATTCAGTACACTGTTCGTATATTCCAGCAATCCGGTTTTATCCACATATATCCTGGAATTCAGTGCCACCTGAAATGCACTGTTATCAGGATTCACAAATCTTCCCATTTCTTACACCTCACAATCAAAAATGGCCCCAGGCTATCAATTATTTTAAGTAAAATAATGATAACATGAAACCATTTTAGCGTAAAGCTGAAAACCACTTTCTCTCTGATTTTTGTAAGACGCGCCATTGTTCCGAAGTTCATTGAATAATCCGGGGTGAAATCCATCACCTGTCCGGCGTATGGAAATCAATATTCCGTTTTTTACGGAATCACGATTCCGGAAAAAAGGGAATCGCATTTTTCCTAAAACCTTATAATGATGTTATGCACTTTATAGTGTAAATTCATTATGAGGAGGTCACGATTATGACCAAATATCGAGAAATCATCCGGCTTACTGGATTGGGATTCTCACAACGCAACATCATGGCAAGCTGTGGTGTTTCACAAAAAACTGTCGTCAAAGTTCAAAAACGTGCCAGAGAACTAAATATCTCTTGGCCTCTTGATGAATCAATGACCGACACAGAACTTCAAAGGCTCATGTTCTCTAAAGAGAGCAAGGTATCTGCCAAGAAGCGGATCCCGGATTATGATTACATCCGTAAGGAGCTGCTTCGCAACGGCGTAAGCAACCAGTCTTATGAGAAGAGAAAAGTTATGAGAAGTATATTCTGTTTTCTTTATTTCTCCTTCTGTTTTTTGATTTCACTTCTCATAACTTATTTTTTTAAATACTATTTTTGAGCCATTCCAGAAGTTCTTCTTTTTCTTCCGTGGAATAATCAAGGCTGATGTCCCGTATTCGGGATGCATCTTCGATGTGTTTTCTTTTTACTTCCGGATTTGCTTTGGAATAGATCTCTGTCGTAGTCACGGATGTGTGACCGAGGAGATCTCTTATATATATCAGGTTTACCCCATTTTCCAAAAGATGCATTGCTTTCGTATGGCGGAGGCAATGTGCTGAAATAGCGGCGGGGTAAATCGATGCTTCTTTCAGCCTGGCTCTTTCAAAGTATTTATGCACGATATAATTTACACCTTCTCTGGTCAGCCTTTCCCTTCTGGTATTAAAGAAAAGAAAGTCGTTGTCATCTACTCTATATTTCTGTATATAATTGCTTATCACGTCAGCTACAAGCCCATCCAATGGAACTGACCTTATTTTATCTCCCTTCCCATGCAGAATCATAGTGTAAGGTTTCTCGAGATGGAGATCATATCTGCGCACGTTGCATAATTCTGTAACCCTGGCACCACTCTCGTAAAGAAGGAGCACAATGCAGAAGCATCGCAGCTCCTTATGGTCAGTTTTATCAAAACTGTTCAGAAAATGTTCCATTGCATTGACTGACAAATAGTTCATCTGTCGGCCCTCTGTTTTCTTCTTGGATATTTCACGGATGGAAGTCGAAATATTCAGGTACTTTGGTTCATGGTAGCCCGTATACTTGAAAAATGATCTTATCGCAGCAAGACGGTTATTTCTGGTAGATATGGATACTCTTTTCTCTTTTTCAAGATACTCCAGAAACTCATTAATAATGTCGTAGCTGAAACTGTCCACTTCGATACAGTCAGCCCTGATATGTTTCTTCTCATCCATAAATTCCAACAACTGCACGAAAGTATCACGATATGTTTTCATAGTGTTGCTTCCGGAGCCTTTCTGTCCTGCAAGGTATTTAACAAAGTAATCACTCATAAGTCTCGCAAAATCAGTCATCACTGCCTCCTCCCAACACCCTCTCGTAAATATAATGCCCGACATTTATAACCTCGTCATACCTTTCCATGGTAAGCCTGAGATATATTTCTGTATTTGTTATATCCGTATGCCCAAGGTATACACTCAGATATGGCAAAGCGCAATAAGGGTCTTTTCCTTCTTTTATCATCTGATCCAGGGCGTTGCATGCAAACGTATGGCGCAATGAATGGATACATGGACCTCTGCTATGTCCATTGACAGAAGCAAGGCTGACCCCTGCCTTAGGAAGGATGTTTTTTCTGAATGTTGTTGTTATGCTGTGGTTGCATCTCCGGCCCCCTGACGGAGATTCAAAAAAATATGTATCGCCAGGCTTTGATTTTTTCCTATTATAATTTATGAGCCATTTGCTAAGGGAAGCCTTGAATGGAACCAGTCTGGATACGTTTCCTTTTCCGCTGTTGACAATGATAATGTTATCTGTAAAGTCAATGTCACTGATTTTAAGTTCCAATGCCTCCCCCAGTCTCAGCCCTGTACAGTACAGCAGCCTGATAAGCGTCTGATAAAAAAGCCGTGAGTCATAGCGGTCATAGGCGCTTTCCCTGGAATCTATGACTGAAAAGATTCTCTTCATCTCAGCATTAGAAAAAACATATGGAATATAATCTCTTGGCATTTTTACTGTACAGTCATACTGGATATAGATATTTTCATAGCCCTGGCTTTTCAGGAATTTCGCAAACTGCCTGATATTGCATTCACGGTGATGTCTTGTCGACTGTGAAAGATGTTCAGCTGTTTTCACATATGCGAATGTCATTTCTTCCGTAAGGGCAATTTCTTCCAGCTTGTAGCTGTCAAGGAACCGGTTTAATGCCAGATAGTCGTAGAGAAGGTTTCCCTCTATTTTCTTATAGTATCCCAAAGCGTTTTTATATCGCAGGAAGTTTTCAAACTCTTCTTTAAATATGCCGGTGAATTCCTTCTTTGTGATTTCTTTCATTCCGGCACCTCCAGTGATACTTTCCTGAGTCCGTCTACGTCAATGGAAAGATATTTCTGTGTTGTCCTGGAACTGGCATGCCCTAACACCCCGGTAATAACGGGCACAGGAGTATTATTTGCGAGCATCGTAGTCGCCAGGGAATGCCTTAATGTATGGGCACCACGTTTCCGGCATCTCCGTTCGATACCTGCTTTCTCAAAATTTTTATAAACAATCTGTGTGAGTATCTTGGCTGAAGTAAAAGCAGAGTTAGTGACAGTATTTATAAAGATGTATTCCGATCTCACATCAGGCCTGTGATTCTTCAGATAGTCCAGGAGGAGAAACTGTACTTGTTCCGTAAACGGGACATTCACATGGATGCCGGTTTTATGTTGGGTTTTGCTGATGAGTTTTTTATCCCAGTTGATTTCATCAAATCTCAGCCATATGATATCACTTGACCTCAGACCGCATTCCGCAGCGATAAGGATCATGCATTTGTCCCTGATGCCACATTTTTTTGCAGTGTCAATACTTTCGACCAGAATTTTAATCTCTTCTGGCGAATAGTAGGATAGGATAGAATCTCTTTTGTCAGTAGTGATCATTGGAAACAGTTGGTATCCATCAAAAGACGACAGCCTCTGTTCATACATGATATTAAAGAATTGCCTGAGAGTAAACTGAACCCCGCTGATGGTTTGAGATCTGTAATCCAGACTGTTCACAAACTCATAAACATTCTTTCTATCAATGTTCTGCAGATCATCGTAAAATACGAAGAAATAGATTGAAAATCGTGAATTAGCGCCATCTCTTCTCATAACTTTTCTCTTCTCATAAGACTGGGCAGGTGATCCTGCAACAGTCATTGATCCTGATACCGGCGAAATCATCAAAGCATACATATTTGTCGGTGTAATGACTTACAGCCAGTATGCATACGTGGAAGCATTTCTGGACATGAAACAGAAATCATGGATCAATGCACATGTCCATATGTACGAATATTTTGGTGGTGTTGCCAGAATCCTCGTACCGGATAATTGCAAAACTGCAGTTGTTCATAATGGCGGATGGAAAGACCAGCAGATCAATGAGACCTATCAGGAACTGGCTGAGCATTATGGCACTGCTATTATTCCGGCGCGTGTCAGGGCTCCCAAGGATAAGCCGAATGCTGAAGGGACGGTAGGAAATATCTCTACCTGGATTACAGCAGCACTTCGGGATGAACAGTTCTTCTCCTTTGCCGAATTAAATCGTGCAATCAGAGACAAGCTCGAACTGTTCAACCAAAGGCTCTTTCAAAAGAAAGAGGGTAGTCGGCGAAGCTTATTTCTTGAGGAAGAAAAACCATTGCTGGCACCATTACCTTCTACCCGTTTTGAACTGAGCGACTGGAAGACAGCCACCGTCCAGTTCAATTATCACATATCTGTGGATGGAATGCTATACTCAGTTCCTTATGAATACATCAAAAAGAAAGTGGATGTAAAGGTAACAGATACTACTATTGAAATTTTCTACAATCATAACCGCATTGCTTCCCACCGTCGTCTGAAAGGACGCCCTGGGCAGTACAGCACGGTCACGGAACATATGCCGGAAGACCACCTGAAATATCTGGAATGGAACGGCGACCGGTTCCGCAAATGGGCTGAGCGGATTGGCATAAATACGTACACTGTGGTCAATGCAATACTGACCTCCAAACGTGTGGAACAACAGACCTACCGAAGTTGTATGGGACTTCTGAAGCTTGCTGAGAAATACTCAGATGCATTGCTTGAAGTAGCCTGTAAAAAGGCATTGTCCTATACATCTTCGCCCAGTTACAAGAGTATTAAAAACATCCTTGTAACCGGTTCTGTAAAGCTGGAATCAGAAACTACTGAATCCACGACCACACATAAAGCACACGGCATCACAAGAGGTGCCGATTACTATCGGAGGTAAACACATATGACCAATCAAAGTACAATAGATAAATTAATTGAAATGCGCCTTACCACTATGGCAGATGCATTCCGCAACCAGCTGGCTGATCCTAAATTTAGAGAAGTACCATTTGAGGATCGCTTTGGTATGCTGGTAGACATTGAATACAGCAATCGGAAAAACAACCGTCTGAAACGGCTAATCCATAATGCTGGATTCGACCAGCCGGAAGCAAATATTATAGATATCAATTACACTTCCGGACGCAAGCTTAACAAGGATCTCATTAACCGACTTGCAACTTGCGAATATATATCTGAACACCGAAATCTTTTTATCACCGGCGCTACAGGCTGTGGTAAAACATACATGGCCTGTGCCTTTGGCATGGAGGCTTGTAAGCAGTATTTCAATACCAAGTATGTCCGACTCCCTGATCTGCTTATGGATCTGGAGACAGCACGGGCAGATGGTAACTACAAAAAAGTCATGGCAAAGTATGCCAATCCAGTTGTTCTGATCCTGGATGAGTGGCTTCTATTGAAACCAACGAATTCGGAACAAAGGGACATCTTCGAACTACTTCATAGGAGACGTAAGAAATCTTCAACGATTTTCTGTTCCCAGTATGCATTCGAGGAATGGTATGAGCAGCTCGGCGGTGGTGACAGTCCTCTGGCAGATGCAATCATTGACCGTATTGCTCACGACAGTTATCGAATAAATATTACAAGCATTGATACTGAACATGATAGATCAATGCGTGAGGTATATGGTTTGGATAAAGAACTACGCGAGTAAACTCGCATAATTACATAGGTGATTTCCACTTCCGGACATCTGATTCCCAAATTTCCGGAAGTGCGATTTCATCGCACAAGAATATTCAGTTCATCGTAAGATATAATCCATTTCATCATTTACTTCGCATAAATGAAACCGACAATCTTTCCCCGTAATGTACCAGACGGGTAACTGCATTGTAAAAACAGCTGGGAGATATCCCATGTTCATTACACCACGCAGCATCTGTCAGGCCACTTTGTCTGCATTCGGTGACCAGTTCCATCCATTCGTCCAGGGAACGTCCTGGAGCACGTTTATTACTCATAATGAAACCTCCAAATATAGTAAATTTCTATCTCCCATCAAGCGGAGTGTAGTAAAAATCTATTTGCTATCATTATGAGTTCAAAAACGTAGACAATAAAGCTACCCAAGATTTAAGCGCTTACGTGACTAGAGCTGTTTTTTTCTGTTTGGATTTCATATTGTTGTTTACCTCGCATTTCCAAAATGGCTTCGGATTATTTTGTTGTAGTATGATATCTATCAGTGGGAGAAAATTCTTGAAGGCTGCGTGACTGCGTCTTTATAATTTACAAAATTTTTAGAAACATTTCACCTATTGAATATTTTATTTAGTAGCTGATTAGATGATCAGACCTCAGTACTTCTAGATGATTAGCCCCTATACCTTGCAATACTATGTATTGATTAAATCATTTGCCTTTATAACAGCATCAATAAATTTAGAAACATTATTCTTATGCATTTTTAAATCATACGAAAATGTTATGCTTTCATCATCTGAACCGCCATATTCATTACTAGAATGTATTTCAGGGCAATTTTTAAATTTATCAAAAAATATTGATTTTACCATTTCAATAATTTCGTTATATTTATGTTTAGAATCTATATCAGTTTGATTTATTCCATAATAAGGGTTATACACTTCTACAGACAATGTAATATTTTTTTCTTTCGGATTAATCTCTGCAATTACATCATTCAATCCATTTTCAATAGAATACTTTAATGTATCATCATCAAGCGTAAAACCTAACTCCATTAATTTTTCTCGTGTTTTAAACACATAAATAGTTTCTACATTATCCATTGTTCTTGCAAGTTCTAAAAATTCCTCTTCAAAGTATTTTGTATAATAATTTTTCAATAATAGTTCCTTTTCTCCTTTTGTTTTTGAATTATCCAATTTTTCTTTTGGATAATGACACTTATCATGCAAATACTCTTTGATTTGATAAAAATGAAATTGACTTCTTTTACTTGGAATTACAAAATCAATTCCCTTTTCTTTTATTTCCCGTTCCAACATTTCTATTTTTTCATATACAGGACGATTTTTTAAATTAGAATTTATTTCTTTTTCAAGAATAATATAATTACAAATAGTTGCAATATATTTTCGATATTTCCCTGGCAATGAAATTTCTGCACATATTTTTCCTTCTTCATTATATAACGCATATTTAAAATCGCGATTAATAATAAAATGTTCCATGTTATATATTCCCGAGGAAACATTAAGTTTATTTAAACATTCTTCATTAGGACATATATTACCATTATTCCATGAATAACTATCACACATAGTCAAATACCTTCTTGCCATATGCTGACCAGTATCAATCGTATATTTTCGATTAACTTTACATATTTTAGCGAAGTCAGTTGTTAAAGACATATCCTCTAACATCTTATATGCTAAATCTTTTAAAGATTCAATCCACTTTTCTTGAATTAATCTGATTCCGATTTGTTCAGACCCCTTTCTTTTTCCATTAGAAGAAAATAATATCGCAACTATATTTATGTAGTGAATCGCTTCATACTCTTCCTTCTTCACATATTGCGGTTTTAAAATCTCTAAATAATATTTCATAATCATCATTTTAGGCACTACATCATCGTTTCGCAAAATGGAATTAATTATTGTATGCGCGTTTGATATTCGCATAGATTTTAACTGAGTTCCTGATTTTTCATAAAATAACTCTTTAAAAGATTCCTCACCTCCAGTTTCCGTAGACTTTATAAGTTTCATAAAATCTAAATAATCATCCAAATCTTCAAGTAATTTTGCATAAAATTTATCATTAGAGAATACATTCCATACAACCGTTCCCTTAGAATATTTATGATTATTAATACTTATATCTTCCTTAATAAGGTACTTATCTCCAATTGGTTTAGTCAATTTGTAATCTAGTTCCCTATTAACCATACATACAAAATAATGATAAAATAATTCTTTTCTTGAGTACTTAATATATGGATTTAATGACATACATTTATTTTGAATTGATACCCAATGCTCCGTCATTTTTTCAAAATCTTCCTTGAAAGCATATGCTCTGATTATATCTAAATTATCCAATTCTTTTCTTTTATCATTTATATCTATGAAATAATCAATACAAAATTTTTTATCAGTATCTGTTCCATTTACATGATTGACAATAATATTTATATCACTTTCTAAAACGGCACTTAATAATTTATCTTTATCATTACAAGCATCAATTCTTTCACATACAGTATTCCAAATCACCTGGAAATCAAACCTTTGATTCAAGATATCACTTGTAACAATATCATCAAAAATATTCTGATTATTTTTTTGTAAATCATCATAATCAAAACTATGTTTTAGAGCAACATCAAACATAGAAAATGATTCATTTTGAATTTTACATAATCTTTCAAACTTTCTATTATTTGAAACCAATGAATTAAGATACGAAATAATGATTGTCAATATTGTCAATCGTTGTTGCCCATCAATTACTTCACATTTTGTACCATCTAATGTACTGACTGTAACTGTTCCCAAAAATTTGTTTCCACCACGAATCAAATCATCAATTAGTGTCTGAACGTCTTCTGCTGACCACCTTATCTCACGTTGATATTCAGGAATCACATATACTCTATTTTCCCCAAGAGGAAAAGGACGTTGTAGGTTTCCACTTACTTCATATACCACCGTCTCTTCATTTCCCAATAATTCCGAGACCTTTTTTATCCCACTAATATTAACCATCTGTGTATTCTACTCCTTATTTCTCTTACTTTTTCCTGTGCAAAATCAATTTCTATGCTTAGTTAAATACAATATACATAAAACATAGTCTTCGTCCATAATCTAAAAAAATTCACCGCCATCAATACATCTCTCCTTAATAAATTCTTTTATGATTTATATTAATATTCATCGCTCTTCAAAAGACATAATAGAAGTAACAACCGGCTTTGCAGATCCAATATCTCCATTAGGTTTCATCCTATCTCCTACAACAATGCACTGCCCCTTCTTCAATTTTTGCACTTCCGATACCCAATCTTCCTCTCCAGTTGCATCTATCTGTTTCGCAGTTTTTACAATTTCATTATTTGTGGGTTTAAAGTAAAGCTTAAGTGATGCCTGTAACAACCTTACTATTTCCTCATTTTTCAACACCCCAAGAGACTGTGTTGCAAACCATGCTGACCAACCAAATTTTCTTCCCTCTGTTAATATTGCTGCACTAGGTGATTTAATAGCATGTGAAAGATTCTGTGCTTCATCTAAAACAACCACAAATGGTTTATCCTTTGTTCCAAACTTTTTCGTATAATGCCATGCATCCCATAGCATCATTTCCGTAATAATAATCTTCATCTCTTGCGTAAACATTGTCAATTGAATAATATTTACTTTAGCATCATCTGCATACAATATATCTCCCCAGCTAAAATTAGAATCTAAAGAAAATTCAACTGTATGAAAGAATGGTAACATTTTTGACAATACCGATTTTGCAGTTTTATTATGATCAGCAATATTTTCCAGTTCTTCCTTAAACAATTCCATATTCATACCTGAACCATACCCTACCATACCATTATATACAGCCTCAAATATTGCAGAATATTGTTGATCACCAAAATCATAAACATGAGAAAAAATATCTGCCAATCTTGCAGCAACATCTGATTCTTTTTCCATAATCATCTGTCCTGCCAATTCAATCTGTTGTCTTTGGAAAGGATTAATCGGAACCCCTGTACTATAAACTATATGTTGCTTTATTCGTTCACCCAAATACTCTTTAAAAGGTTTTTCAAGTTGTTGGAGCATAAACCCTTCTGTATAGTCAAAAATTACTGTCGAAATATTGTTTTTTGCCAATTCATATAGCATAGCTTGTATACTATATGTCTTTCCTTGCCCTGAAGTTCCCGTTATCAGAACATGTCGATTAGCTAAAGCTTTATTTCCAAATTCCCAATAAACACTATGGTTGTAATTATCTTTTCCAATCAGCACTCTCACATCCTCAAGTGATTTTATAGTTGTATTGCTATCACTTTCTAATTTTTCCGGTTTTTCTGAAGTTGCAGGTAATTCCTCACTTTTGTGTTCTTTAAAATCTTTGTTCTTTAGTTCTTTGTTCTCATAAATTTTTTCTACTTTAGGTAACGATAAATCTTCTATATCTTTTACCATTTCCCAATTAACTACAGGAATTGTTTCAATATCAGCTGCCAGCAAATTTACGCCTTCCTTTTTTGTTTTTTCAACAATAAGAACATTTTGATTTCGAATTTCTCTTTCTTTAATACAATCTTCTCTAAATGAAATAACTCCAGCTTTACCCATTTTAGGAATCAATGAATCAACTATCTCATATTCCTCATTAAGCAGTTTTCTTCTTAAATCAGTTTTCGTAATTGTACGCCAATCCGTATCATCTTCTGTAACTTCATATAGTATCATTTTTTCTGCATTTACTAATACTTGCTGCATAAAGAAGTTTCTATATAACCTTGTTTTTATATTCTTTCCATCACATGAACCTTTTTGAAGAATTTTATCAAAAATATCTCTGGTTCTTAAAACTTGTTTTATTCCTGTTTCAAGATAATCTGATTCAACTTTTCCAATCTTAACTTCAATTGGGTAAAATGTAACCCTTACCTTTTCTTCATTCAATATTCCAACCAGCAAAAGATCATCACTAGTCGCTCCTTGTTCAAAGCCAAGATTTTTTGCCGAAAAGATAGAACCTTTTTGTGCAAGACCAACAGAACCAGATACTCTCAGAATTTCTTCTAACGATATTGGAATCCAAATAATATTATTCACTGCATACCTCTTTATTGCTAATTTCATAGCAGACAGTATGCTTAATTTTTCAAGTGGAAAATGCGATTTATATGAAAGCATTCTAAGTAGCCAATCACCATTTAAAGCATTAAATATATTAATTATGCGGCGTGAATATTCCTGAATATTATTAACGCCATTTTCCTCCAGGTATCGCTCAATGACATTTTGATACTGTTTAGATTTTCTAGTAACTGTAATAGCATCATATCCGCTTGATGTCATATTATATTGATCACTATAATGAATAATCAATAAGTCTTTTGAACTTGGATCACTTTTAAAATAATTTAGGTCAACTTTGGGATTAATAAATGTTACCCAATTACTTGCATCATATATCTTATCTAACCTATGCTGCTTTTTAATACCCATTTTTAATGCATAGCAAGATTCTCTCCTATAGGTATTCCCATTCATAGCAGCATTAAGAGCGTTATATTTAATTGCAATATCAATTAACTTCGAAGAGAGATTTGCATATTTTATCCCAAATCCAGTTCGATATGAATCTCCTAATATTTCTGAAGAAACACCCGAAGTAATACCGTTCATAACTACTCCTGATGAAATATCACTCATCTCTGTTGTTATTGCTTGATGATCATCATCTAATTCTAAAAAAGTAATGTGTGCATATTCAAATGCATCATTAATATTACGGTAATAGAAGCAGACATTATCTCTATAAATGTCTAAAATCTCTTCCATGCTCATATCTTCAACCTTTGCTTCTATTCCTAGCGACTTAACTAAAATTTCCGTATCATCAAATTGTGACATTGTCTCAAATGCATTATCCATTCTATATTCTGCATACATTGTTACATGAATAGGTACTACATTTTTACTCTTTGTAGCATTAATCTCATAAGCATAATACTTTATAATTCCCTGAACTATTTCCCTGCAATCTCCAGTATTTACCAAATTAATTTTTATAGGTGTTCGTACTATTCCAGAAAACAGATAGCTAAAATGTTCTATAAACTCTCTTATTTTTTCAAAAACAAGCTTCGAAACAAAATCTTTGGACCCTTTATATCTCGGCAAATCTTCTTCCACATATATTTTCCATTCCGGAGAGTGAATCTGTTCCATTGGTAAATAAACTTTTGGATATTTTACTAATGGATCAATATTAATATATGGAAGAAGTGCAGTCTGTTGAAACTTTCTTAATAAGCCTATATTATCTTCTTCTAAATCATCAATATTTTGCTTATTAAGAAATAATTGATACGCAATATTAATAGGATGAAGAGGCGTTAAAAAAATTTCCTTATCTCCATATTCTCTCTTAATTATACCAAGATTAAATAAGCTTTTTTGCTTATCATTAAGATAAGCACCTTCTTTAATGGAATCAATCTCAAAAATAATCGCATCCAAATAATCATTATATAAGATCTGGAGATCATCGTTTATATACGTAAGACTTGGAATTAAATTATTCTTTTTAAAATAATCAATTATGTTTTCAAATGCAAGTTTAATATTTTCTGAAAGTAAGGTATCTACTGATTTAATCTTTCCTTCAGTTTCATTCCTTTCCACTGCAAATGGAGCACCCAAATTAATATATTTTTTCTCCAGTTCTAAGCTTTTCCTAAATTCGTCTCGCGCAAAATACTTCTTTGTTCCAAAAACGAGGCTATTATCTCCTTGTATCTCAAAATTATATTTCTTTTTCCGTTTAAGATACCATAATTTCATGCCTTCAATTACAGTAGGCTTTTCAACAGCAAAGGCCTTAATCATAGGAATAGCAAATTTCTCTGTTGATAACCAGAAATATACATCCTCATTATCTTCCCCATAAGGATAATCATCAGCAACTGTAAGTAATAGTTTTTCATTTGAATCTATTGAAATAACTTGCTCATTCTCACAAATAGAAATATTCCTAGTAGATTGCGCTCCAAATTCGTTTAAAATTACTTCATCCTCTTCCGAATTAATTCTAATAAATGCTTTTTCATTTTTTTTATTCTTTATTTCAATTAGATACTGAGTTTTTATATTTTCCAATAAATTGGGATTACATCTTGCTACAGCTATCTTAAAATCAAATTTAATCCCTTCCACATTATATTGAAATCGGCCGAATACAGTCTTATATTCAATATCTGTAATTTTCACATTAAGTTTCTTTCCACTACTCGTTACTGTAAGATATGATTGAAATATATTTGATATAGTAATTCCTATTTTTTTCGTAAAGTCTGAAAAAGAAAGTGCAAACTCCACCTGATCTTCATCGTTATCAACAAAAATCAAAATATTTCTTATTCTACTCTTAGATTTTGAGTTTCCCTCTTCTTTATCCCATATCATAGGATTCGAAATGATTGGATTGTATTCTATCGAAATGTGTTTCTTTTTATTGGAAACAAATTTTTCAATTTGTGAAAAAGTAACATCTTCCCATCCCGATTTAGAAAGTATCTTAGCCCCATCTTCTCCATACAGATTTTCAAGTTTTGTATTATCTCCCCCAAAGTTATGAATTTCTGAAATTTTCACAAAATGTTGATGATTTTCTTCTAACCGCTGTTTCAGCTGTTTTTCAGATAAACCAACTAATGTATCATCTGGAAATATTTCAAATTTCTTATAATCATTTAATGTAATTTGGGAATCCGTCAAACACTGTATTATATCTTGATACTCAAAAATAGTTGCAGCTGTTCCCTCAAGTTCTTTTCGCTTATTATCCAAATACAACTCTAATATTTTCTTATCAAGATCTGTATATCCTGTTTCGGTGATTCGACGTCTAATGTCTTTTTCTATTTCCAAAATATTCAAAGGCATTCCTTCTTTTCCTAAGCTTCCAGCTCCTCCCAAAATACTATCTAATGAAGAACAATGTATAAATAAAATTGCCCTATCCGTATATTTCTCTTCCACTCCAACTAAATTTCTTAAATTAGCTAAAAAATCTGGATGCGGACCATTTTCCATTGATGCAGCAACAACAAGTTTTACTATTCCAAAGTTAAGTTCATATGATATATATTTTTGTTTTCGTACTTCATCCTCATACACAAAAGGACTTGAAATAGTATTATTATTTAATTCATTATATAAACACTTTACCTGTTTGTCTGTTTCAAACTGTACATAAAACTTATCTCCTGCTTTAGGCACATTTACTCTAAAATAATCAATTATTTTTCCAGAAATGTAATTATAAAACATATTTGACATATTGTGCATCCCCACTATCTGAACGTTTTTCAAGCAAATTCATTCTTTCAAATAACTCAATAATCCTCTTTTTTGATTCCCTGTCAAAAAGCAAGCCACGTTTTTCAAATTCTTCAAATAATTTAGTAAGCCCAATTCTTCCACAATTTTCTTTTAATATAATGCGAGTAAACATTATAATGTCACTTTCATGAACACTTAATGTGTATCCACACATTCCTCTAAACTTTCCAAAATTCTTTTGAACAAATTCAACATATTTTCGAATAAATCCATTATAATGTGATATTCTGCCTCCATTACGAAATTGGTAGTCAACAATTTCAAATAATCTCTTCATTTCATTTGAAGTTAAGCAACTGCTATCCTTTTCATAATCATGTTTACAATTTTCATAATTTAAAGGAATCCATTTCATGTATTTTTGACAAATTAGATAAATTTCCTTTGAAACCTTTTCATCCTCATCTGTACCATTAAATCTTTCAAAAAAATTAATATAATCCATATGTCTATTCTCTGTATTATGTGACAATATTTCCAAAACTACCGCATGAGAAAACATATGACTTAATTTATCTCTAACATATTTCCATCCATATTCATATCCAAGCCGGACCCTTGTTACAACTTCTTCATATAACGTTAAATATACCTTTTCAATCTCGTCGCGTTTTCCTTCTTCAAATCTATTCAATTTTATAGCAAGCTGTGAAATATAGAACATATAATAGTATGCAAGAAAACGAGTAATATTATTCTGGTATATAGTTGTATCTTGAATTAAAATAGTAAAATCTTTCACAAATGCGTCCTTTACATATGGCAAAAAACACTTTGCCAAAGAAACCGATGCCTTTTCCTTACTTTGTTCATTTTGTAGTGAATCAAACACCAACTGCTCAAGCAATGTCATTAACTTTAGCAAAAAGCAGAAATCGTAAGTATTTATAAAACTATGATTCCTGCTTTTTGTTTTTTT
>PPYF01267556.1_pt1 | contig 25674 bp, 17 predicted proteins | sample 1559871 | NCBI WGS metagenome assembly PPYF01 (sample SAMN08240021, study PRJNA423297) | Human gut metagenome, whole genome shotgun sequencing project. | reverse complement strand
ATACAAGCGGCGGTATGAAGCGTTGTACGAGGTGTAAGGACTTGAAGGGTGGAGGCGGGAACCTTTCTTCAGAAAGGTTCCCGCCTCCACCCTTCAAGTCCTTACACCTCGTACAACGCTTCATACCGCCGCTTGTACTCGGCCCAACGGCCTTCGCGGATGGCGGTGCGCGCGCCGCGCACGGTGTCGAGGAAATAGGTCAGGTTGTGGATGGAGTTGAGCCGGAAGGACAGCAACTCCTGCGACACGTACAGGTGGCGCAGATAGGCGCGGGAGAAGGTCCGGCAGGTGTAGCAGTTGCAGGCCGGGTCCAGCGGACCGTCGTCCTCGGCGAACTCGCGGCGCTTGATGTTCAGCTTGCCGAGCGAGGTGTACAGGGTGCCGTTGCGTGCGTTGCGGGTGGGGAGCACGCAGTCGAACATGTCCACTCCGGCGTCGATGCCCTTGATGATGTCCAGCGGCGTGCCAACGCCCATGAGGTAGCGCGGCTTCTCCGCAGGCAGGATGGGCGCCGTGTGGTAGAGCATGTCCATCATGACGTCCTTGCTTTCGCCCACGGACAGACCTCCGATGGCGTACCCCTCGAAATCGAGATCGATGAGCTGGCGCGCCGACTCCGAGCGCAGGTCCTTGAACATGCCGCCCTGTACGATGCCGAACAGCAGGTTGCCCGCCGTCCCCTTGGGGTAGGCGTCGCGGCAGCGCTTCGCCCAGCGGGTGGTCATGGTCAGGGAACGGGCCGTGTACGTGTGGTCCGCCCCGGCGGGTACGCATTCGTCGAGCACCATCATGATGTCCGAATTCAGGTTGCGCTGGATGGCGACCACCTTTTCGGGCGTGAACAGGTGCTTCGAGCCGTCGAGGTGCGAACGGAAGGTGACGCCTTCCTCCTTGATGGTTCGCAGCGTGGACAGGCTGAACACCTGAAAGCCGCCGCTGTCCGTCAGGATGGGCTTGTCCCACGCGTTGAAGCCGTGCAGACCGCCGCGCCGCGCCACCAGCTCGTCGCCGGGCCGCAGATACAGATGGTAGGTGTTGCCGAGGATGATCTCCGCGCCCATCGCATGGAGATCGTCGGGGGCGATGGCTTTCACGCTGCCCACCGTGCCGACGGGCATGAAGATGGGCGTGTTCACCGGGCCGTGGGCCGTCTGGAGGACGCCGGTACGGGCCGCGCCGTCCGTGGCGTGTATCTGAAAAGTTCCGGGTGTGTTCATTCGGTCAGTCTATCGGGAAGAGGACGGCTTGGGAAGACTCCGGGAAGCGGCGCGCCGTTCGAGGTCGTGGAGCCTGCTCCGGGTCATCCGTGAAACGGGGTGGAAAAACGCCTTGATGCGCCGCCGCAGGGTGTGGAACGCGCTGGTCTTGTCCACGTCCGGCTCGGCGTTTCGGGCCAGCCCATCAATGAACTTCCGGGCCGTCGCCGTATCCCCGGCTCGGAATGCCGAGGCCAGCGGGACAAGCTCCGCGTTGGCCTTGAGCTCGGGAGCGAGAAAGGACGCCTCGAACCATGCCGGATCGGTATCCCGGAACAGAGCCGTGCCGAGTTCAAGCACCCGGTCGGCCCAGCGTTCTTCACCGGGAAGTCGGGGGGCGATGGCCTTGATGTCCCGCCAGTAGTTTTCGTTCACGTATTTGACGAACGGTTTGATGTGCCCCATCGGCAGGAGGATGCCCTTCACCGCCTCAAAGTGAGCGAGCTGATGGTTGATTTCCGTTTCCAGAGAGCCGTAGGATTTTTTGTGCTCCTGCCGGAAGAAATAGACTTCGTCGGAGCACTGCGAAAAGGCCTTCACGCGGGGCAGCGTCTCGAACATGAAACATACGTCCTGTCCAAGCCGGTAGCCCGGATGGGAAAACGGCGCGCCATCCTGTCCGGTACGCAGGAATGGAAGGGAGAATATCCAGCGCCAGACGACCTTGCTTTTCCAATAGCTGGGGGATGTCGTGAACGTCAGATTTGATGCGGCAGGGTGCGGGAAATACCGTCGAGTGTTGAACGTCTTGTCCGAAAAGACGATGGCGTTGCCGCAGACCATGTCCACGCCGTCCCGTTCCGCCGTGGCCAGCATTTTTTCCGCGAACGTCGGGGCCAGAAAGTCGTCGGCGTCGAGCCAGGTGATGAAGTCGCCGGTCGCTTCATCCTGTCCCCTCTGGCGTGCGCTGCCGAGCCCTCCGTTGGGCTGCCGGACATGGCGCACCCGGCTGTCCACTTTTGCATAATGATCGGCTATTTCGCCGCTGGCGTCCGTGGAGCCGTCGTTGATGATCAGGATTTCGATGTCCTTGTGCGTCTGCCACAGACAGGACTCGACCGCCGCCGGGAGCCAGCGTTCCATATTGTAGGTCGGGATCGCGATGGTGAGCGTTTTCATACCGAGTCCTTTACCAGAATCCGTCTTTGAAGGGAACGGCGGGCGGCGGAGCGAATCTTGCCCCTTTGCGATTCCTTTCCTCTCTTCTCTTTTCTCTGAGGCTCCTGCAAACGCATCGGGTCATGGTCGCCGCGGTGCGGCGGAACGCCCTGTGAAGAAATCCCCCTCGGCGTTTCCGAATTCCGAACGGAAGGGTACGCCTGACGGCCTCGGGACGAAAAGAAGCGGTTCCGTGTCCGGCGCAAGCCGGATGCGGAACCGCTTCTTTTCGTTTCGAGGGGGTCTGGGGGGAATCATTCCCCCCAGCCGCCGGAGGCATTTGTCTTCTATGAGTCGAGGTCGGCGATGATCGGGTTGCCGTCGAGCTCGTCGAGGAAGCGGTCGGGGCGCTCCTTCTGATCGGGCACGACGATTTCCTGATCCACGTACTCGCGGTAGCCCGTCCCGGCGGGGATGAGGCGGCCGACGATGACGTTTTCCTTGAGTCCGCGCAGGTAGTCCATCTTGCCCTTGAGGGCGGCCTCGGTAAGCACCTTGGTGGTTTCCTGGAAGGACGCCGCCGAGATGAAGGACGAGGTGGTCAGGGACGCCTGCGTGATGCCGAGCACCAGCGGTTCGGCGGTGGCGGGGGCGCGGCCCTCGGACATCGCCTTCTGGTTTTCGGCCTTGAACTCGGCCTTGTCGACCTGTTCGCCCACGAGGAAGCTCGTCCCGCCCGGATCGGTGACGGTAACCTTGCGGAGCATCTGGCGCACGATGACTTCGATGTGCTTGTCGTCGATGCCCACGCCCTGGAACCGGTACACTTCCTGAATTTCGTCCACAAGGTAGGCCGCGAGGAACTTCTCGCCCTTGGTCCGCAGGATGTCGTGCAGCTCGGGGTTGCCTTCGGTCAGCAGGTCGCCGCATTCGACGAAGTCGCCGTCGGACACGGTGATGTGCTTGCCCTTGGGCACCAGGTATTCCTTGGATTCGCCCACTTCGGGGGTGACGATGAGCTTGCGCTTGCCCTTGGCTTCGCCCGCGAAGGAAACGGTGCCCGCGATTTCGGAAACCACGGCCATGTCCTTCGGCTTGCGGACTTCGAAGAGCTCGGCGACTCGCGGAAGACCACCCACGATGTCTCGGGTCTTGGAGGTTTCACGAGGCTTACGGGCGATGACGTCGCCCGCGAACACCTGCTCGCCGTCCTTGACCATGATGATGGCCCCGACGGGGAGGCTGTAGACCGCGGGCATCTGGCTCGCGCCGCGCAGCATCGGTTCGCCGCTTTCATCGCAGACCGACACGGACGGGCGGAAGCTCGTGGTGCGGTATTCGATGATGGTCATGGACGCCTGGTGCGTGGCTTCGTCCAGCTTTTCCTGATAGGTCTTGCCGTCCACGAGGTCCGTAAACTTGATGAAGCCTTCCACTTCCGAAACGAAGGGTTCGTTGAACGGGTCCCATTCGGCGAGGAGCTGGCCGTTGCTGACGGACTGCCCGTCCGCGACGTGCAGGCGCGCGCCGTTCGGCAGGGTGTAGCGTTCGACTTCGCGGCCCTGTTCGTCGATGATGGCGATTTGCCCGCTCTTGCCGAGCACCTGCGAAACGCCTTCGCGGTTCTTGATCTCCTTCACGCGGGTCAGGACCACGCGCCCGTCATGCTGCGCCTCGAAGCTCGAACGTTCGATTTCCTTGGACGCCGTACCGCCGATGTGGAAGGTACGCATGGTGAGCTGGGTGCCGGGTTCGCCGATGGACTGCGCCGCGATGATGCCGACCGTTTCGCCGATGTTGACGAGGTGGCGGCGGGCAAGGTCGCGCCCGTAGCACAGGGAGCAGATGCCGCGTTCGGACTGGCAGGTCAGGGCGGAACGGATCATCACCGAGTTGACGCCGCGTTCGTCGAGGTCCTTGGCGACGGCTTCGTCGATGAGCGTGTTTTCCGGATAGAGCAGATCGCCCGACGCCGGATCGTACACCGGGTAGAGCAGCACGCGGCCGAGCGCGCGCTCGGACAGCTTCTGCTTGACTTCGCCGCCGTCCTTGATGGCCCGGATTTCGATGCCGTCGACGGTGCCGCAGTCGTGTTCGGAGACGATGACGTCCTGCACCACGTCCACGAGGCGGCGGGTCAGGTACCCGGAGTTCGCCGTTTTGAGGGCGGTGTCCGCGAGACCCTTACGGGCGCCGTGGGTGGAGGTGAAGTACTGGAGCACCGTGAGGCCTTCGCGGAAGCTCGCGGTGATCGGGGTTTCGATGATTTCGCCGGAAGGCTTGGCCATCAGGCCGCGCATGCCGGCGAGCTGACGCATCTGGTCGGCGTTGCCTCGGGCGCCCGAGTTGGACATCATGAAGATCGGGTTGAAGCTGAGGTTGGCCTCCTGCTTGCCGGTCTTGGGGTCGGTCAGGATATCCGTGGAAATTTCCTTGTTCATTTCCGCGGACACGTCCTGCGTGGCCTTCGTCCAGACGTCGACGACCTTGTTGTATTTTTCCGTACGGGTGATGATACCGTCGCGGTACTGGCTTTCGATGTTGTCCACTTCGGCGGTGGCGGCGTCGATGATCCGCTTCTTGGAGTCGGGGATCAGCATGTCCTTCACGCCGATACTGATGCCGGACCGGGTCGCGTATTCGTACCCGATGGCCTTGATGCGGTCGCAGAGGATGACGCAGGCCTTGACCCCGGCGTCGCGGTAGGCGCTGTCCACCAGCTTGGCGATGTTCTTCTTCGTCAATTCCTTGTTGACGTTTTCGAACTTGATGCCGGCGGGCAGGCCGCGCCACACGAGGATGCGGCCGGGGGTGGTGTTGGCGATCTTGCCGTCTTCCATGCGCACCTTGATGCGGGCGTGCATGCTGACCTGATCGGCGTCAAGGGCGGCCTCCACTTCCCACGGGGCGCAGAAGACCATGCCTTCGCCCTTTTCGAAGGAACGTTCCAGGGTCATGTAGTACAGACCGAGGACCATGTCCTGCGAAGGCACGATGACGGGCGAGCCGTTGGCGGGCGACAGGATGTTGTTGGTGCTCATCATGAGCACGCGGCATTCGATCTGCGCTTCCACGGACAGGGGGATGTGCACGGCCATCTGGTCGCCGTCGAAGTCCGCGTTGTAGGCGGAGCAGACGAGCGGGTGGAGCTGGATGGCCTTGCCTTCCACGAGCAGGGGTTCGAAGGCCTGAATGCCGAGGCGGTGCAGCGTAGGGGCGCGGTTCAGCAGAACCGGGTATTCCTTGACCACGTCGGCGAGGATGTCCCACACGACCAGCTCTTCGCGCTCCACCATCTTCTTCGCGCTCTTGATGGTGGAGGCGTGGCCTCTTTTTTCAAGTTCGGAATAGATGAAGGGCTTGAAGAGTTCGAGGGCCATCTTCTTGGGCAGGCCGCACTGATGGAGCTTCAAGTACGGGCCCACGACGATGACGGAACGGCCGGAGTAGTCCACGCGCTTGCCGAGCAGATTCTGACGGAAGCGGCCCTGCTTGCCCTTGATCATGTCGGAGAGGGACTTCAGGGGACGTCCGTTGGTGCCCGCGATGGCGCGACCGCGGCGGCCGTTGTCGAACAGCGCGTCCACGGCTTCCTGGAGCATGCGCTTTTCGTTGCGGATGATGATGTCGGGGGCTCCGAGCTCCATCAGGCGCTTCAGACGGTTGTTGCGGTTGATGACGCGGCGGTAGAGGTCGTTCAGGTCGGAGGTGGCGAAACGGCCGCCGTCGAGCGGAACGAGGGGACGCAGTTCCGGCGGAATGACCGGGATGACTTCGAGGATCATCCATTCGGGGCGGTTGCCGGATTCGAGGAACGCTTCCACGACCTTGAGGCGCTTGGTGAGCTTCTTTTTCTTGGTCTGGGACTTGGTGGTCTGGGATTCCTCGCGGAGCATGACCTTGAGTTCCTCAAGGTTCAGCTCTTCGAGCAGGCCGCGGATGGATTCCGCGCCCATGCCCACGGTGAGGGCGTCCTCGCCGAAATGGTCGATGATCTGGAGGTACTGGTCCTCGGAGATGACCTGCATCTTCTGGAGGTTGGTGCTGCCCGGATCGAGCACGATGTACGAGTCGAAATAGAGCACCTTTTCCAGATCGGCCATGGTCATGTCGAGCAGGGTGCCGATCTTGGAGGGCAGGGTCTTGAGGAACCAGATGTGGGCGACGGGCGCGGCCAGTTCGATGTGGCCCATGCGCTCGCGGCGCACCTTGGAGGCGATGACTTCAACGCCGCACTTTTCGCAGACGATGCCGCGGTGCTTCATGCGCTTGTATTTGCCGCAGTTGCACTCGTAGTCCTTCACGGGGCCGAAGATTTTGGCGCAGAACAGGCCGTCGCGTTCGGGCTTGAACGTACGGTAGTTGATGGTCTCGGGCTTCTTGACTTCGCCGTAGGACCATTCGCGGATGTTCTCCGGCGAGGCGATGGAAATCTGAATGGCTTTCAGATTGCGGATTTGGCTCGCGTTGGCGTTCGCCGAGCTGCGAACCGAGAACAGATCGTCAAGGCTCATATATATGTACTCCCTTTTGTGGGCCGGTCCGGGAAAAGTCGCCTTTTCCGAATCCCGCCCCCATCCCCTCGGGGCCGTTGCCGCAAGGGTTGGACGAAATGAAGGGTCACGTAACTGGGGAGGGTCCTCCGTCTCCTCCCCGCGTCTTCCGTGCCGGGGAACCCGTTGCGGAAGACGCGGGGAAAGAGGAGGGGGGAAGGGAAAGAACGTCCTCGGGGGACCCTCTCCCTCCCCACAGGATTATTCGTCAGCCGAATCCTGCTGTTGCAGGTACTGCTGTTGTTCTTCTTCGGCGAAACCGACGCGCTTGGGCTTCTTCTTGCCTTCCTCCTGATGGAGGGTGACGTTGAGGCCGAGGGACATGAGTTCCTTGACCAGAACGTTGAAGGACTCGGGGAGCCCCGCTTCGAGGAAGTTGTCGCCCTTGACGATCTTCTCGTACATCTTCACGCGTCCCGTCACGTCGTCCGACTTGACGGTGAGGAATTCCTGCAACAGGTAGGAAGCGCCGTAGGCTTCGAGCGCCCACACTTCCATTTCCCCGAGACGCTGGCCGCCGAACTGCGCCTTGCCGCCCAGCGGCTGCTGGGTGACGAGGGAGTAGGGGCCGGTGGAACGGGCATGGATTTTTTCGTCAACGAGGTGGTGTAGCTTCAGGTAGTACATGACGCCGGTGGTCACGCGGTTCTTTAGCTTTTCACCCGTACGTCCGTCGTAGAGGACGGACTTGCCGTCGTCGGCGAGGCCGGCGCGGGACAGCCAGTTCCAGATTTCCGATTCGTCGGCGCCGTCGAACACCGGGGTGTAGGTGATGATGCCGTTGCGCAGTTTCAGGACGGACTTGCGGAACGCCTCGTCATCCATCGCGTCCACTTCGGCGGAGATTTCCGGCGAAGCGAAGATGTCCTTCACTTCCTCGCGCACGGTCTGGAGGGCGGTGCCCTTGTCGACCATCTCGGCGAGCTGGCGGCCCAGTTCGCGGGCGGCCCAGCCGAGGTGCACTTCCATGATCTGGCCGATGTTCATACGCGAAGGCACGCCGAGCGGGTTCAGCACGATGTCCACGGGGCGGCCGTCGGCGAAGAAGGGCATGTCCTCTTCCGGCAGAATGCGGGAGACGACACCCTTGTTCCCGTGACGGCCCGCCATCTTGTCGCCCACGGACAGCTTACGCTTGATGGCGATGTGAACCTTCACCATCTTGATCACGCCGGGGGGCAGGTCGTCCCCTTCCGTGACCTTTTCGCGCTTGGAGTCGTAGATCGACTTGATGTATTCGAGCTGGTGCTCGTACTGCTCGATGGCCTGGGCGACGGTTTCGTTGACTTCCTTGCTCTGGAACAGATCGACCAGCTTCTTGACCGGCAGATCGTTGAGGAGCGTTTCGGTCATCGCGGCGCCGGCTTCGGCCAGCACGTCGCCCTTCTTGTCGCCAAGGAGGGTCACGGCGATCTGCTTGCCGTCGACGACGGGGAGCAGCTTCTCACGGGTCCGGCGGGTAATGGCGCGGACGTGATCCTGTTCCTTGGCGTCGAGGCGGCTGATCTCGTAGTCTTCGATGTTCTTGGTGCGTTCGTCCTTTTCGCCGGAGCGACGGTTGAACACCTTCACGTCGATGACCGTACCCTCGACTCCCGGCGGGACCTTGAGGGACGTGTTCTTCACGTCGCGGGCCTTGTCGCCGAAGATGGCGCGCAGGAGCTTTTCTTCGGGGGTGAGCTGCGTTTCGCCCTTGGGCGTGATCTTGCCGACGAGGATGTCCTCGGGCTTCACGGGCGCGCCGATGCGGATGATGCCGCTCTCGTCGAGGTTGCGCAGCATTTCTTCGCCCACGTTGGGAATGTCGCGGGTGATTTCTTCCGGTCCGAGCTTGGTGTCGCGCGCGACCACTTCGAATTCCTCGATGTGGACGGACGTGTAGATGTCTTCCTTGACCACGCGCTCGGAGATGAGCACGGAGTCTTCGTAGTTGTAGCCGCACCAGGGCATGAAGGCGATGAGCATGTTCTTGCCGAGCGCGAGGCCGCCGTCATGGATGGCGGGGCCGTCGGCGAGCACGTCGCCCTTCTTGACCACCTGTCCGGGCACGCAGGAAGGCACCTGCCCGAAGCAGGAGTTCTGGTTGGACTTGTGGAACTTCAGCAGATCGTACGCGCGCACGCCGCCCATGTTGGGGTAGAGCGCGGGATCGTCGTAGGCCACGATGATCCGGTTGGCGTCGGCGTAGTGGACCACGCCGGAGCCTTCCGCGAGGATGCACGCGCCGGAGTCGCGGGCCACGTCCACTTCCATGCCGGTGCCCACGAGGGGGCGTTCGGAACGGAGCAGGGGCACGGCCTGACGCTGCATGTTCGAACCCATGAGCGCGCGGTTGGCGTCGTCGTGTTCGAGGAACGGGATCAGCGCGGCGGAGATGGACACCATCTGGCTCGGCGAAATGTCCATGAGGGTGACTTCCTCACGGGCGGCCATGAGCACGTCGTCGCCCACGCGGGCGGTGACGTAGTCGTCCACGAGACGGCGGTTTTCGTCCACGGCGGCGTTGGCCTGCGCGATGACGTGGCCCGTTTCGCGGGAGGCGTCGAGGTGCACGAACTCATCGGTCATGTAGCCGTCGCGGATGACGCGGTACGGCGTTTCGATGAAGCCGTAGTCGTTCACCTTGGCGTAGGTCGTCAGGGAGACGATCAGGCCGATGTTCGGGCCTTCGGGCGTTTCGATGGGGCAGATGCGGCCATAGTGCGACACATGGACGTCTCGGACTTCGAACCCGGCGCGTTCGCGGGTCAGGCCGCCGGGACCCAGAGCGGAAAGGCGGCGCTTGTGCGTCACTTCCGACAGGGAGTTGGTCTGGTCCATGAACTGCGAGAGCTGGGAGGTGCCGAAGAATTCCTTGAGCACGGCGGCGACGGGCTTCGGATTGATCAGGTCGTGGGGCATGAGCGTGGCCACTTCCTGAATGCTCATCCGTTCCTTGATCGCGCGCTCCATGCGCACGAGGCCGATGCGGTACTGGTTTTCGACCAGTTCGCCCACGAGGCGGACGCGGCGGTTGCCGAGGTGGTCGATGTCGTCGGCCGGGCCGTGGCTGTCCTTCAACTGGACGAGCACCTTGATGGCGTCGAGGATGTCGTCGTCGGCGAGGGTGCGCAGGTCGGCGTGGTCGGTCTTGTCCAGACGCTGGTTGAGCTTGTAGCGGCCCACGGGCGACAGGTCGTAGTAGTCGCCGTTGCGGAACAGGTTGTCGAAGAACGACGCAGCGATTTCCGGGGTCGGCGGGGAGCTCGGACGCAGACGGCGATAGATTTCCTCCTGCGCCTTTTCCATGGTGGGCGTCTTGTCCTGCACCAGAGTGTCGCGGATGGAGGAAGAGGTGTCGGTGCCGCGGGTATGCAGCGCGACGAGGCCCGTGAGCCCGGCCTCGCGGCAGGCGTCGATGAGCCCGGCGGTGATTTCGTCGGCGGCCTCGGCGAGGATTTCGCCGGTGGCGTTGTCGACGAGGTCCTCGGCGAGGAACAGGCCGAGCGGCGTTTCGGGAGCCACTTCGATCTTGTCGATCCCGGCGGCTTCCATCTGGCGCCACGCGCGCTTGGTGATGGGCTTTCCGGCCTTCACCAGCACGTTGCCTTCCTTGTCAACGATGTCGGCGAAGGCGGCTTCCTTGCGGTGCAGCTTGGGATTGAAGCGCCAGGAGACCCGGCCGTCGTCCTCAAGCTCGTAGATTTCCTTCTCGTAGAAGCAGTCGAGGATTTCGGTCTTGCTCATGCCCATGGCCTTGAGCAGGATCGTGGCGGGCATCTTGCGGCGCCGGTCGATGCGGACGTACAGAATGTCCTTGTGGTCGAAGTCGAAGTCGAGCCACGAGCCGCGCATGGGGATCACGCGGCAGGAGTAGAGCACCTTGCGGCTGGTGTGCGTCTTGCCGCCGTCGTGCTCGAAGATGATGCCGGGCGAGCGCTGGAGCTGGTTGACGATGACGCGCTCGGTTCCGTTGATGATGAAGGTTCCCTTTTCGGTCATCAGGGGCAGGGTTCCAAAATAGATATCCTGTTCCTTGATATCGCGAACGGTGCGGGCTTCGGTCTCGTCGTCCACGTCATAGACGACGAGGCGGACCTTGATGCGCACCGGGGATTCATAGGTAAGACCCTTGGAGATGCATTCCGCCTGATCGTACTTGGGCTCGCCGATTTCGTAGCTGACGAATTCGAGGCTGGCGGTACGGTTGAAGTCTTCGATTGGGAAGACAGAACGGAAGACCCCTTCCAGACCTTCATCGGGGAGACGTTCTATCCGTCCCTCCTGCATGAATTTCCGGTAGGAGTCCACCTGCAGGTTGAGCAGGTGGGGAATCTCCACCTCAACCTTGATCTTGCCAAATTGTTTGGTAAGCTGACCCATCATTTCACCTCTGAGAAGGTTGGTCGGCAAAAGCCGGAGCGTGCCCGGGTTGCGCGCTCTCGGAATCATTCATGTATAAAAAACGCAACAAGGTCGACAACATAGTTACCCTCCAGAAACTCCGGAGGGCTGTTGTCGACTGATGATACCCGCGTTGGTGCAGAAAATTGGAACAGATACCACCCCTAGTACGTGTCGCGTGAATTCGAAAAGATAAGAAGAAATCGCAACAAAGGCAAGTTTTTTTTCTTTATAAAGCAAAAAATCTTCGTTTGGGGCATGGTTTTTGAATAGTGGAAAGGCTGTGAACGCACTGGCGGGGATGTTTGGGGAGAAAGCAGCCCCTTCCCCGGATTTTCTCCGCTCCGCCTTCAGGGAGATTGGGACCCTTCCCCGCCGTCGGGTCCGAAGGCCTGCATCCCCTTTCCGATGCGCTGAAGGCCGCACGGGCAGCCCGTATACCCGCGAGTACGGAGGAACGTTTTTTCTCAAAATCACCTCCCACGTTACACCGTATAGCTGTCGGGAACGGGCCGTCCGTCGAATACACTTGGCAGACCCCGGCTCCTCAGGAGCTACAGAGGGGCGCTCCCAGTGAGAACGGTCCCGAATCCGGTGGTACCCCACGGGTACGCCATTCCAGGAACGGTTTCAGGGTTCCCGCGTCCTGATGCGCCAAGGCAAGGTCCGTATTCGAAAAAACGGCTGAGAATGCCATCATTGCGGATGTGGTGCTCTCCGCCGTAACTTCTGGCGCATCCCGTCCTTCAAAGAATCCGTTGGAGGATACGCAGGCGGAGCAGCCGTGCTCCTGATATGCAAGGCCGCACGCTGGATGGGGCCCGGAAAGCCTTTCCGTCACGAGTGCGATTCCGGTTTGCCAAAAGGCTGTTTTCTTCATAAGAGGAAAGGGAATGTTCAGAGCAGGAGGCCTCTCGGCAGAGGCCCCGAAGTCTAAACGGGAGACGGCGGGCGGAAGCCCTTCTCCCTCTTGGTCCCGTAACGTTCCTGAGCGGTCGGAGAGGTGCGTATGGACGGTCCGTTTATCGTTTTTTTCCTTACCTTGGGCCTGCCTCTCGTCTTCGGAGCCTGTATCGGCACCGCATACGGGGGACGTGCCGGAAGGGGATTGGGGCTCGGCGCTCTTGGGCTCGGGCTTGCCGGTCTGCTCTGCGGGGCGTTGGCCTTTGTGGCCTGCCGTGACGGCTACGGGTTGTTCGCCTGGGTGCTTCTGATGCTGCTGGCCGGGGGCGTTGCCTGCTTCGGCGGGGCGTGCTGGCTGGCGGCGCGGCGTCGGAAGGGCGGGGAAGAGCGGCCAATACAGGACTGGTGGCAACGCTGAGCCGCTCGCCGTTTCCTTCCTTCCTTCCTTCCTTCCGAGTCTCAAACGGCCTCGGTTCTATTCCGCTGCGAAATCGCCATTCCTTGAAGGGGCGAAACGCTCGGGGATTCGATGCGGCGAATGAACGGAGGCTGAGAAAGGCGCGTACCGCTTGGAGGAGGAAGCCTTGCTGCAAGAAGGTCCTCCCTTCTCCGATCCCCACAAAAAAAGGCGGTACGGGAAACCCCGCACCGCCTTTGAAAGCGCGTATAAAGTGAACTTACTTCACTTCAACTTCAGCGCCGGCTTCCACCAGCTGCTTCTTGGCTTCTTCGGCTTCTTCCTTGGACACGGCTTCCTTCAGGGTGGAGGGAGCGCCGTCAACCTTGTCCTTGGCTTCCTTCAGGCCGAGGCCGGTCAGAGCGCGGACGACCTTGATGACGCCGATCTTGTTGGCGCCAGCGGCCTTCAGGATCACGTCGAATTCGGTCTTTTCTTCAGCCGGAGCAGCAGCTTCGGCGGGAGCGGCCACCATCATGGCGGCGGCGGGAGCGGCAGCGGACACGCCGAACTTTTCTTCGAGTTCCTTGATGAATTCGGAGAGTTCGAGGACGGTCATGTTGGCGATAAATTCAACGACTTCTTCTTTGGTAACGGCCATGGGATTGCTCCTTTGAGACTTTGGCTTGGGTGTTTAACGGGTTGCCTAGGCAGCCTTTTTCTCTTCGATCGCCTTGAGGGCGTACATAAGAGGACGAACCATGTTGGCAAACAGGGAGACGAAATTGGTAGGCACGGCGTTCATGGTGCCGAGGACCTGACCAAGGAGTTCCTGCTTTCCGGGCAGCTTGGCGAGCGCTTCCACCTGAGTGGCGGAGAGCACCTTGCCTTCGAGGCTGGCGTGACGAACAGTAAACAGCTTGCTGGTCTTGGCGAACTCGGAAACAGCCTTGGCGACCGCCACCGGGTCCTGGGTGGCCAGGGCGATGCCGCAGTTTTCCTTGAACATGTCCTTGACGGAATCATGCATACCATCGGTGAGGGCGATGCGGGCCAACGTGTTCTTGACGACGAGATACTCGCCGCCGCACTCATAGAGTTTCGCACGGAGCCGCGTCAGCTCTTCCACCGTCATCCCCTTGAAATCTGTCACTACCACAAAAGAGGCAGCGTCGGCTTTCGCCTTAATCTGCGCAATCAGGGCAGCTTTTTCAGACTTGTTCACGTGAATCTCCTTCACGTTAGGGGTTGCTTGAAGGCTCCGAAGGAACCTTCGCAGTGGAAAGCCGAGCCAAAGAAAGCGTCTGAGCAGGCATTATTGAGGGTTTCCCCGCCTGCCGTCTTCGACTCGAATTCCCAATCCATTGCCAAAAACGGCCCTCACGGACCGTTTTTGTTCTCAAAGGGGTTAGCCTTCGATGAACTTCTTAACCAGAGCCATATCCACCTTGAAGCCGGGGCCCATGGTGGTGGAAACGGCCATGTTTTTCATGTAGGTGCCCTTGGCGGCGGAAGGCTTCAGGCGGTTGACGGTTTCGACGAGAGCCTTGAGGTTGTCAAGAATCTTGGCGGGACCGAAGGAAACCTTGCCAAGGGGAGCGTGGAGCACGCCAGCCTTGTCGACCTTGAAGTCGACGCGTCCGGCCTTGAGTTCCTTGACGGCGTTGGCGACGTCGAAGGTCACGGTGCCGGTCTTGGCGTTGGGCATCAGACCGCGGGGGCCGAGCACGCGACCGACCTGACCGACGAGGGCCATGACGTCGGGAGTGGCGACGGCGGCGTCGAAGTCCAGCCAGCCTTCCTTGATCTTGGCGACGAGTTCTTCAGCACCGGCGATGTCGGCTCCGGCTTCGCGAGCCTCGGCTTCCTTTTCGCCCTTGCAGAACACGGCCACGCGAACGGTCTTGCCCAGGCCGTGAGGCAGGGAGACGGCGCCGCGCACCATCTGGTCGGAATATTTGGGGTCAACGCCGAGGCCGATGGCCACGTCCACAGTTTCATCAAACTTGGCGAAAGCGGCGCCGAGAGACTTTTCTACGGCTTCTTCCACCGAAAAGCGCTGGGAGAGGTCGAGGCCGTCCACCGCTTTGCGATATTTTTTCCCGAAGGGCATTGCTCTATCCTTTCAAAAGCTGGTCTTCCAACATCTCCTGCCGAATCCTTGATGCAAGGAGGGGCAGTACGACTGACGCGGTGGAGATCCTTACTTGATCTCGATGCCCATGCTGCGGGCGGTACCCATGATGGACTTGACGGCGGCTTCCATGTTGTTGGCGTTGAGATCGGGGAGCTTCAGCTTGGCGATCTCTTCCACCTGCTGCATGGAAATGCTGCCCACCTTGGTACGGTTGGGTTCGCCCGAACCCTTTTCCACCTTGGCCGCTTTCATCACCAGCACGGCGGCCGGCGGGGTCTTGGTGATAAAGGTGAAGGAACGGTCAGCGAAGGCGGTGATGACCACGGGAATGATCATGCCCTTCTGTTCCATGGTACGGGCGTTGAACTCCTTGCAGAACTGCATGATGTTCAGGCCGTGCTGACCGAGGGCGGGACCTACTGGCGGCGAGGGGTTCGCAGCGCCAGCGGGAATCTGCAACTTGATTTTGGCAACTTCTTTCTTGGCCATTGTCTTTCAACCTCTATTAATACGGCACATGCGGCCGCAGACTGCAAGCGATCGTTAACCCTTGGAGACCTGGATGAAGTCCAGTTCCACGGGCGTCTGTCTGCCGAAGATGGACACGGACACCCGAAGCTTGCCCTTGTCGTAGTTCACGTCTTCAACAACGCCGTTGAAGCCGCCGAAAGGCCCGTCGATGACGCGGACGTCGTCGCCCCGTTCGAAGCTGAACTTGGGACGGGGTTGTTCCTGGCGGGTTTCCATGAGGGAAAGGATGCGGGCCGCTTCCTCGTCCTTCATGGGAGCAGGGCGGTTTTTGCCGCCCACGAATCCCGTCACCTTGGGAATGCTCTGCACAAGGTGCCAGGAATAGTCGGTCATGGTCATGCGAAGCATGATGTAGCCGGGGTAAAACTTGCGCGTAGTGGTGCGTTTGGCACCGCCCTTACCCAGTTCGATCACCTTTTCGGTGGGGACCACAACCTCATGAATGAGGCCGTTGTCCTGGGCATTGCGCATCATTTCCTTGATGGTGGCCTCGACCCGCTGCTCAAAACCGGAGTAGGTGTGGACAATGTACCAGCGGGATTTGCCGGTATCCTGATTGCCCGCGCTGAGTTCGGTCTGGACGGTGGAAGCCGCCAAAATATCCTGCGCGGTCAGTTCGGACTGCGTGGACTGTTCTTCTGCTTGGGACTGTTGGGCAGACGATTCGACCGCCCCGGAGGACGCGTTGGTTTCTTCGATCATGGTCCCCTCCACTAGGCTGCGAGAATGAAGGAGATGAGTTTGGAGAGCCCCAGATCGACAACGCCGAGGAAGATCGCCATGACAACGACGAAGGCCAACACCACCAGACTGGTCGTACGGGTTTCCTTGGCGGTGGGCCAGGTCACCTTGCGGAGTTCAGTCCTGGACAGCTCAAGATAATTCTTGAAGTCTTTCACCTTGGCCGTGAGGCCTTCGGATTTTTCATCCTGTGCTGTCGTCGGTTTCTTGGTCATGATACGTTCCTGCAGAAATGAAAATGGCAGGGCAGGAGGGATTCGAACCCCCAACATGCGGTTTTGGAGACCGCCGCTCTAGCCGTTAGAGCTACTGCCCTGCGTTTATGAAGTCACTACCGGGTTTCGCGGTGAACCGTGTGAGTCCTGCACCAGGGGCAGTACTTTTTCAGTTCGACGCGACCGGTCGTGTTCTTCTTGTTCTTGACCGTGGCGTAATTGCGGCGCTTGCATTCGGTGCAAGCGAGCAGGATGTTGACGCGCATGTCTTTACTCCACGATTTCCGTCACAACGCCGGCGCCGACGGTACGGCCGCCTTCGCGGATAGCGAAGCGGAGGCCCTTTTCCATGGCGATGGCGTGAATGAGTTCGACATTGAAGGTAGCGTTATCGCCGGGCATAACCATTTCCACACCTTCCTCAAGGGCGATCACGCCGGTGATGTCGGTGGTACGGAAATAGAACTGGGGACGATAGCCGGTGAAGAACGGGGTGTGACGGCCGCCTTCTTCCTTGGACAGAACGTACACTTCAGCCTTGAACTTCTTGTGAGGCGTGATGGTCTTGGGAGCGGCGAGAACCTGGCCGCGTTCCACTTCGTCACGCTTCGTGCCGCGGAGCAGGGCGCCGATGTTGTCGCCGGCCTGGCCCTGATCGAGCAGCTTGCGGAACATTTCAACGCCGGTGACGGTGGTCTTCACGGTGGGACGGATACCCACGATTTCGACTTCTTCGCCGACCTTGATGACGCCGCGTTCCACACGACCGGTGACCACGGTGCCGCGGCCGGAGATGGAGAACACGTCTTCGATGGGCATCAGGAAGGGCTTGTCGGTTTCGCGGACCGGGTCCGGGAAGTAGCTGTCGCAAGCGGCGAGCAGTTCAAGCACGCACTGGGCGTCGGGAGCGTCGGCGCTGTCGGATTCCAGAGCCTTGAGGGCGGAACCGCGGACAACCGGGATTTCGTCGCCGGGATAGCCGTAGGTGGTGAGGAGTTCGCGAACTTCCATTTCCACCAGTTCGAGCAGTTCGGGGTCGTCGACCAGGTCGCACTTGTTCATGAACACGACGAGGTGAGGCACGCCGACCTGACGGGCGAGCAGGATGTGCTCACGGGTCTGGGGCATGGGACCGTCGGTGGCGGCAACCACGATGATCGCACCGTCCATCTGAGCGGCACCGGTGATCATGTTCTTGATGTAGTCGGCGTGACCGGGGCAGTCCACGTGAGCGTAGTGACGGTTGTCGGTTTCGTATTCGACGTGGGAAGTGGAAATGGTGATGCCACGTTCCTTTTCTTCCGGAGCCTTGTCGATTTCGTCGTACGCAATGAACTTACCGCCCTGCTTCAGAGCAGCGACTTTGGTGATGGCGGCGGTCAGAGTGGTCTTGCCGTGGTCGATGTGACCGACGGTACCAATGTTCATATGAGGCTTGGTACGCGTAAATTTTTCTTTACCCATGACGGTCTCCCTTCTTGGTTGCAAAAGATAACGGATTTTATGGGGACAGAGCCTATGGCGTCGCAAGACCATCCATACACATGCCGTCAATCCGGCAGTGCTCTGGCATCCCGATACGTTAAGGCACGGCAATAATGGGGAGAATAAGGGATAAGGCAGGTGTGGAGCGGGAAACGAGACTCGAACTCGCAACCCTCAGCTTGGAAGGCTGATGCTCTAGCCATTGAGCTATTCCCGCCTGTATGCCGTAGTCCCCTGACAGGATTGGGGCCTGTCTCCTACAGCCGTGTCAGCTTTCTCAAATCTGGTGGAGGGGGGAGGATTTGAACCTCCGAAGTCTCACGACGACAGATTTACAGTCTGTTCCCTTTGGCCACTCGGGAACCCCTCCACTCTGAGAACCAAAACAGGGCCAATGCAATCTGTTTTGGTTGATGCGTGCGGAATCGCTTCCGCTGTGCTCCACCGGCAAACCGGAAGCCTTGCGGCTTGATGGAGCTGGTGATGGGACTCGAACCCGCAACCTGCTGATTACAAATCAGCTGCTCTGCCAGTTGAGCTACACCAGCAACAGGGATTAGCTCTTACACAATCCGATTCGGTTTGGCAAGCGAAAAATGCCCCTGTCGCAAAAATAATCGGAAAACGGGCGTGTCGGCCTGTCTGCCGTTATCTGGGCAACCCCGCAAATCCGACAAGCGGATTCGGGCGCGGGCCGTTTCCGAACCCGCGACCGAATCTATAGGGCGGTTTTGAAATTAAGGCAAGACTTTTATCGTGTACGCCGAGGCCGGATCAAGGTATTTTTTGACGATTTCCCTGAGTTGTTCGGGTGTTACGTTTTTACTCTTTTCTATCTGATCTTTGGTGAAGGAGAGCGGATAGCCTTCCATCATGAGGGCCGCGGCCTCGCCGGAGCGGCTGCCGAGGCTCTGCATGTTGCGGTAATAGTCGCCTTCGAGCTGGTTTTTGCCGCGGTTGACGTCTTCCGCCGGAAGGAGGTTCTCGTGGAGATCATTGATGATCCGTTTGAAGCCCTCTTCCGCCTGCGCCATCTTGCCGGGTTCGGTGCCGATGTAGAAGACCATATACCCGTTTTCGGCGTTCTGGCGGTTGAAGACCGTGACGGTGTAGCCGAGGCCCTGTTTGTCGCGCAGATCACGGAACAGGGGGCCGCCCATGCCGCCGAGCGAGGCTTCGAGCAGGTCGAGCGCGGGCGTGTCCGGGCTGGCTTCGGGCGCGGTCTTGAAGATCAGCATCAGGTGCGCCTGATTGCGGCCCGGCATGGGGATGTCGAGTTCGGGCTTCGTGCCCCACGCGGGCACGGGCACGTCGACCTTGTCCGCATCAGGAGCGGGCAGGCTTTTGGCGAAGGCCAGCACCGCGTCGCGGTCGAAGTCGCCCGCCACGGCGAGCACCCACGGACGGGCCTTTTGGCGATCCCAGAAGGCGCGGAGCCGCGCGTCGTCGTATTTCCGCACGTTCTCGACGGCGCCGAGCTGGAGGTAGCCGTACACGCTGTCCGGGAACAGGAAGGGCGGCAGCTTGCGGAAGGCCAGTCCGAGGGGCTGGTCCTCGCGGGATTTGATCGCCGCGATCTGATCCTTGATGCCGCGCGCGGTTTCGTCCTTGCTGAACGCGGGCGAGGCGATCACCTCGCCGAGCAGCCCGAACAGGTCCTCATTGAAGCGCGCGGGCGTGGAAAGGTGCACCGAGAAGGTCTTGCGCCCGGACGAGGCCGCGAGGCCCGCCGCGCGGTCCGCGAGGAACGCCTGCATTTCGGTGGCGCCGCGCTTGGCCGTGCCCTTGGTCAGCACGTTGGAGGCGAGGGCGGACAGTCCCTGCTCGGTCGGCTGCAACAGCGCGTCGCCGCCTGAGAAGGTGAGGTTCGCGGACACGTAGGGCAGGGTCTTGTCCGGGATGAGGACCACGGTGCGGCCCTTGCCGATTTCGATCACTTCGGTCTTGCCCGCCTGCGCGGACGCCGTGGCGGTCGTCTTGGCCCCGGCCTTCCATTCCTTGTCGAGGATGGCCTGCATGTCGGGCAGCTTGACGTCCTTGGGGGTCATGATCACGGTGGTCAGGCGTTCGGGACGGACCCACGTGGCGAGGGCTTCCTTCAGCATGCCGTTGTCCACGTTGCGGAGCGCTTCGATGGCGTTGCGTTCGCCCTGATCGCCGCCCTGGAAGAACTGGAAGTAGCCGATCTTGGAGGCCAGACCGGCGAGCGTTTCCTTGGAGCGGTACAGATCGTCCTCAAGGTTCAGCTTGGCGCGCTCCAACGCTTCTCTGGTGAATTTCGAGGCGTCCAGCGTGGCGAAATCCTTGGTCAGCGCGGTCCAGAACGGGACCACCTTGTCGGCGTCGAGTTCCGCCGAAACCACGAACGCGCCGATACGCTCGAAGCCCGCGTTGGAAACGCTGATGCTGTCCACGAGCTGACGGTCGTATTTATAGGTCCGGTAGAACAGACTGGTGCGGTCGCCGCCGAGCAGGTAGGCCAGCACGTCCAGCGTGGCGGACTGGTAGCTCGACGAGCCGGGCACGGGCAACGCCGCGGCGAGATAGACCTTGTTCCACGGGCCGGGCTTCACCACCATCCGGGGCGCGTCGGCCAGCGGAAGCCGGTCGGCCTCGTAGGGCATGACTTCCTTGAGCGGCGAGGTGTTCTTGTAGGGAGCGAACAGGCGTTCCGCCTCGGCGAGGACTTCGGCGGGTTCGACGTTGCCCACGACCACCAGCAGCATGTTCTGGGGCTGGTAGTACTTGGCGATGTAGTCGCGCAGGTTCTGCGCGGTCAGGGCGCGGATGGTCTTTTCGAAACCGATGATGGGCCGGTCGTAGGGCGTGCCCTTCAGGGTGTCGGAAAGCAGGGTCTTGAACATCCGGCCGCCGGGATCGTCCTCGCCGCGCTGGAGTTCGGCGACGATGACGTTCTTTTCGGACTCCAGTTCCTTGGGATCGAGGGTGGGGTGGAAGGCCATGTCGCGCACCACGTCCATGCCGAGCTTCCAGTGCCGGGCGGGCATGTCGGTGATGTATACGGTGTAGTCGTAACTGGTGGCGGCGTTCAGATAGCCGCCCGCGGATTCCACTTCCTGGCTGATCGCGCTCTTGGGGCGGCTGTCCGTGCCTTTGAACACCATGTGTTCCAACACGTGGCTGATGCCCGCCTGATCCGGCGTTTCGTATGCGGAACCGGCATGCACGTAGAGCCGGGTGGAGACGAGGGGGAACCGGGTGTCTTTCAGGATGAGGACGGAAAGCCCGTTGGGCAGCCGGGTGACCTGCTCCTCTTTCCCGGAAAGCGGGTCGGGGATGACCGGGACGATGTCGGACGCGGTCCCCGGAGCGGAGGGCGTCGCGGCCATCGCGGCTCCCGCTCCCAGAAGAAAGGTCATGAAGGCTCCTGTCAGCAGTTTTTTGAGTGAAGGCATGGGCAACTCCTTTCCGGGCGGCTTCCCGAAGCGGAAGCGCCGCGCGTGTCCCCGGAAGGGCCGCGCGCCGGATTGCTTGCATTTCCCCGGAAAGTAAGGCCGGAGCGGTGAGAAGGCAAGGCCGCGCACTGCCTCGGGATGATTTATCATACGCGGTGAGCGCTTGCGAAGAACGGCTTCCTGCGGCACAATGCCGCGGATAGCGGAATGTATCCCCTTAGCTGCCGCCCCGCGTCGGCGTCGGCGGCATTTTCAACGAGGAGTCTTGAGTGTCCATCATTACCCAGAACGCGGCCCTTCAGGGCCTGCTCGCCGCGCACCTGCCCGCGCTGGCCGAGCACGAGGGACTGACGCCGGAAGCCATCACTTCGGCCATCGAAGCGGGAACCATGGTCCTGCTCGGCAATCCCAACCACCCGAACGTCAGGCCCATTCTCGTCGGCCAGCCGAGCCGGGTGAAGGTCAACGCCAACATCGGCACCTCTCCCTTCCAGAACCACCCCGGCTGTGAAATGCGCAAGCTCGAAGTCGCCCAGCAGGCCGGAGCCGATACCGTCATGGACCTGTCCATCGCCGGAGACCTTGTGTCCATCCGCAAGGAAATGCTCTCCCGCACGCCCCTGCCGCTCGGCACCGTGCCGCTGTATTCCGTGGCCCAGCGCTATATCGACAAGGACATCGATCCCGCCGACATCGATCCCGAGGAACTGTTCGCGGAAGTCGAGATGCAGGCGGAGCAGGGCGTGGACTTCATGACCCTGCACTGCGGCCTCACCCGCCGGGGCGCCGAATGGGCCGCCCGGGGCGAACGCGCGCTCGGCATCGTATCGCGCGGCGGGTCCATCCTCGCCCGCTGGATGCTCAAGAACGACAAGGAAAATCCGCTGCTGACCGGCTATGACCGCCTGCTCGAACTGGCCCGCAAGTACAACGTGACCCTGTCGCTCGGCGACGGCCTGCGTCCCGGCGCGGGCTGCGACGCGGGCGACGCCGCGCAGTGGGAAGAGGTCATGACCCTCGGCGCGCTCGCCAGGCGCGGCCTCGAATACGGCGTGCAGTGCATGATCGAAGGCCCCGGCCATGTGCCCATGAGCGAAGTCGAGGCCCAGATCATCGGCATCAAGAAGCTGACGCACGGCGCGCCGCTCTATGTGCTCGGACCGCTGACCATCGACTCCTCGCCGGGGTACGACCACATCGCCGGAGCCATCGGCGGCGCGATGGCGGTACGCGCGGGCGTGGACTTCCTGTGCTACCTGACCCCCGCCGAACACCTGACGCTGCCCGACATGGACGACGTCCGGCAGGGCATCATGGCCTCCCGCGTGGCGGCGCAGGCCGGTGAAGTCGCCCTCGGCCGCCCCCACGCCCTCGCCCGCGAAGCCAAAATGGCCAAGGCCCGCATGGCCCTCGACTGGGACGGCATGCGCGAGGCCGCCATCGATCCGGTGATCCTCGACAAGCGCCGCGAACCGCACAAGCATGAGGAAGCCTGCGCCATGTGCGGCAACTTCTGCGCCGTGAAGATGCTCCGGGACGCCAAGAAGATGTAGGCGGACGTTCGTTCGTCTACGCGGGGAGGCTTTGCCTCCCCGTTTTGTTTTTTGGGGGGAAAGCTCAGGCGCGGGCGTCCGGTTCGTCGGACCGTTCCGCCCGTTCCCCCGCCCGGCGTTCTCGGGTACGCTCCGTTTTGCCCAGTGCGTGAAGCCCGCCGAGCATGTACGTCAGCATGTCCTCAAGCAGCCCCTCCGCGTCGGAGGCGCTGCCGGGGAGGATGACGGTACGCAGTTTTTCCGGAAAGAGGATGAACCCCATGCAGGGCATGACCACGAAGGCCGTGGCCCGCCGCACCGTTTCGGAATCCGGCGGGAGGCCGGTGACGGCGCACACCAGTTCCCGGAGCTTGCGGGACTTGGGGAGGGCCGTCGTTCTGATGAATCTGGGCACGAACGGCGACGGCGAGGCCAGCTCGCGCAGAAAAATCCTGATTCCCCACAGTTCGGGCGCGTTCATCGCGGTGCGGATGATGTGCCCGAGGAACACGCGCAGCTTGTCCTCGGGGGACGCGTCGGAGGCGACGATGTCGTTCAGGTCCTCCAGACTCAGCATTTGCCGGTGCGCTTCGACCAGCACCTCCTCGTACAGCCCCTCCTTGCCGCCGAAATAATAATTCACGGCGGCATTGTTTGTTCCGGCGCGTTCGCATATCTCCTTGCTGGTGGCTTCGCCGAATCCGCGTTCGGCAAAGACTTTCCCGGCGGCGTCGAGGACGACCGCCCGGGTCGAACGTCCGTCGCGGCGTTGTGCGCGCTTGAGGCGGGGAGAGGGTACGGTTGGGTTGGTCATATCCCGTATGTAGGAAAAGACGGATAATAAGTCAAATCAGGAATTGAAATTTTGATTTGACTTAGCGGGAGGCTTTGCCGTATTCTTTCATACGGGGCGGATTGTTAGATGTCCGTCCCCGAACGCCGTTTTCGGGCCGCTCAGCCTGCGGCATCCCCTTTTGTCTGACTCTTCATGTCGGAGGCATCCATGTTGAAGCGCATCATCCTGAGTCTCGTCGTCATCGTCTGCGTCGCCGGGGGCGTCTGGTGGCTGTACGAGGGGAAACGGCAGCCTTCGGAGCTGCTGACGCTGTACGGCAACGTGGACATCCGACAGGTGGAGGTCGGTTTCCGGGTGGGCGGGCGCATCACCGAGCTTTTCAAGGAAGAAGGCGACACGGTGAAGACCGGGGAACGCCTCGCGCGTCTCGACGCCAAGCCCTACGAGGACGTGTTCAATCGGGCGGCGGCGCAGCTTTCCATGCAGGAAATCGAACTGGCGAAGATGATCGCGGGCTACCGCACCGAAGACATCGAACAGGCCCGCGCCACGCTGAACGGCGCGCAGGCCGTGTACGCCAACGCGGCGAGCAACCTGCGGCGTCTTGAGCGGCTGCGGCGGCAGAGCGCCGTGGCCCAGAAGGACCTTGACGACGCCCGCGCTTCCTACGGGGACGCGCTGTCCCGCCGCAACGCCGCCCGCGAACAGTTGCAGCTTATGGAAAGCGGCTACCGTACCGAAGACGTCGAACGCCAGAAGGCCGCCGTGGAGGCCGCCCGCGCCGAACTCGCCGGAGCGACCACGAATTTGCAGGACACCGAACTGTTCGCCCCTCAGGACGGCGTGGTCCTCACCCGCGTGCATGAAATCGGGGCCGTGGTGCAGGGCGGGCAGACCATCTACGCCGTGACCCTGAACAATCCCGTGTGGATACGCGCCTACGTCACGCAGCCGAACCTCGGGAACATCCGTCCGGGGCAGGAAGTGCTCCTGTCCATCGACGCCACGCCGGGCAAGACGTACCGGGGCCGGATCGGGTTCATTTCCCCGACCGCCGAATTCACGCCCAAGACCGTGGAAACCAAGGAAGTGCGCAACGATCTGGTGTTCCGTTTCCGCGTCGTCGCCGAAGACCCCGACAACGTGATGCGGCAGGGCATGCCCGTCACCGTGACGCTCCGCAAGGACGGGGGCAGGCCGTGAGCGCGTCCCCGGAGGCGGTCATCCGGCTTCAGGGCGTTTCCAAGGTGTTCCCGGACGTGCCGCCGGACACGCCTCCCGCGCTGGACGCGCTGACGGCGGACGTGCCCTCCGGTCAGGTCGTGGGGCTCGTCGGTCCCGATGCGGCGGGCAAGACCACGCTCATGCGTCTGCTCGCCGGGCTTCTGCTGCCGACCTCGGGCACCGTGGAGGTGCTCGGCCGCGCGCCGGGAAGCCCCGCCGATACGGCGGGCATCCTGCACGACGTCGGGTACATGCCGCAGCGCTTCGGCCTTTACGAAGACCTTTCCGTCATCGACAATCTGCATTTGCACGCCGAACTGCGCGGTCTTGAGGAGCCCGACCGTTCGGCCATGTTCGAGAAGCTGCTGACGTTCACCTCGCTCAAGCCGTTTACGGAACGGCTGGCGGGCAAGCTGTCGGGCGGCATGAAGCAGAAGCTCGGCCTCGCCTGCGCGCTGCTGACCACGCCGCGCCTGCTTCTGCTCGACGAGCCGGGAGTGGGCGTCGACCCGCTGTCCCGGCGCGAGCTGTGGAAGATGGTGTCCGATCTCGCCGTGGGCGGCATGTCGGTGCTCTGGTCCACGGCCTACATGGACGAGGCGGAGCGGTGCGCCCACGTGCTCATGCTGGAGCAGGGGAGGCTTGTGTATCAGGGGCCTCCCGCCGGATTTACCGGGCGCGTGGCGAAGCGGGTCTTCGCCTTCACGCCGCCGCCCGGCGAGGCGCGCCGGATGCTGGCGCGCTGGCAGCAGGAGCCGGACATCCGCGACGCGCTCATTCAGGGCAGCCACATCCGGGTGGTCTTCCGCGATCCGCACGACGGGCCGTTCACCCGCTCCGGGGTGGACCTGCGACCCGCCGTTCCGCGCCTTGAGGACGCCTACATCGACGCCGTGGGCGGCATGGACCGGCGGCCCTCGCCGTTTTTGCCGGAAAGCGAGAGAGGGGGCGGAGAACCGGGGGAGGGAAGGGGAATCCTTTCTGGAGAAAGGTTATCCCCTTTCCTT
>PPYF01370435.1_pt1 | contig 25675 bp, 21 predicted proteins | sample 1559871 | NCBI WGS metagenome assembly PPYF01 (sample SAMN08240021, study PRJNA423297) | Human gut metagenome, whole genome shotgun sequencing project. | reverse complement strand
ATTAATGACTCCGGCGTTCAGCTGACGCCAGCCTATCAATCCTTTGATGCCGAAGCGCATTTTAAACCGCAGCCGCAGCGCGTGTGCGATGACCCGCGCGCCCGCTGCGGTGACGTGCTTACCGGGCGCTGTAAACCGCATCAGTGCCCGCTGTTTGGCGCGACCTGCAATCCACAAAGCGCATTCGGCGCGCTGATGGTCTCCTCAGAAGGAGCCTGCGCCGCCTGGTATCAATATCGCAGTCAGGAAGCAGAAGTATGAAAAGCATTCAGTTAGCCCACGGCAGCGGCGGCCTGGCCATGCAGCAGTTGATCGACAGCCTGTTTATGAAGGCCTTTAATAACCCGTGGCTCGCCGAGCAAGAGGATCAGGCGCGGATTTCGCTGGCCACGCTTACCGCCCACGGCGATCGTCTAGCCTTTTCCACCGACAGCTACGTTATCGACCCGCTGTTTTTCCCGGGCGGTAATATCGGCAAACTGGCCGTTTGCGGCACCGCCAACGACGTGGCGGTCAGCGGCGCCGTCCCGCGCTACCTCTCCTGCGGCTTTATTATTGAAGAAGGGCTGGAGATGGCAACGCTGGAAGCGGTGGTCGACAGCATGGCGGCTACCGCTAAAGCTGCCGATATCGCTATCGTCACCGGCGACACCAAAGTGGTGGGGCGCGGTGCGGCGGACAAGCTATTCATCAATACCGCCGGGATGGGTGCAATTCCGTCAGATATTCACTGGGGCGCGGCAACCTTAACCCCCGGCGATGTGCTGATTGCCAGCGGTACGCTCGGCGACCACGGGGCCACTATCCTCAATCTGCGCGAACATTTGGGGCTCGATGGTGAGCTGCAAAGCGACTGCGCGGTACTCACGCCGCTGATTCAAAGCCTGCGCCCAATTGCTGGCGTCAAAGCGCTGCGCGACGCCACCCGCGGCGGCGTTAACGCGGTGGTCCACGAGTTTGCCGCCACCAGCGGATACGGGATTGAAATCCACGAACAGAATTTACCGCTTAAGGATTCCGTGCGCGGCGTGTGCGAATTATTAGGACTGGACGCGCTTAACTTCGCTAATGAAGGTAAACTGGTCATCGGCGTCAGCCGGGAAGCGGCCGATGAAGCGCTGGCAACACTGCGCGCCCATCCTTTGGGCTGTGATGCCGCTATCATTGGCGAAGTCACTGAACGTCGTGGAGTACGCGTTGCCGGGCTGTACGGCGTGAAACGGTCATTAGACCTCCCTCATGCGGAGCCGCTTCCCCGAATTTGTTAACAGATCTCTCAAGGTCTGAATTTTATTATTATTATTAAACCTTATGGATTTCGCGCAGCAGGAGTTCGCCGCTCAACGAAACCTGGAGCAGCCAATCCTTGCCGCGTGAAATACGGCGGGTTTTATTATTTATTGCGCCCCATGTGGCGCATTTATAGGCAAGCAACATGTCGTATACACCGATGGGCGATCTCGGGCAGCAGGGGCTGTTCGATATTACCCGGACGCTTCTCCAACAACCCGATCTCGCCGCGCTCAGCGAAACGCTGGCACAGTTGGCGAAACAATCTGCGCTGGCGGACAGTGCGGCCATCATTCTGCTACAGCCGGGCAACCAGCGGGCGGGCTATTACGCGACGCGTGAAGCCGGCATCACGCTGGCCTATGAAGACGACAATCTGCTGGCTAACGGCCCCGTTAGACGATTACTGTCGCGCCCCGATGCGCTGCACTGTAGCTATAGCGAATTCAGCGAAGCCTGGCCGCAGTTGGCCAAAAGCGAGCTTTATTCCCCCTTTGGCCACTACTGCCTGCTGCCGCTGGCGGCCGAAGGGCGCATTTTTGGTGGCTGCGAATTTATCCGCCAAAACGATCAGCCGTGGACGGAAAAAGAGTACCAGCGCCTGCACACCTTTACGCAAATCATCGCCGTGGTCACCGAGCAGATTCAAAGCCGGGTGACCAATAACGTCGATTACGATCTGCTGTGCCACGAGCGCGATAACTTCCGCATTCTGGTGGCGATCACCAACGCCGTACTGTCGCGTCTGGATATGGACGAGCTGGTCAGCGCGGTGGCTAAAGAGATCCACTACTACTTCAATATCGACGCCATCAGCGTGGTGCTGCAAAGCAACCGCAAAGGCAAGCTGAACATCTATTCGACGCACTATATCGACGTCAACGATCCGGTTCACGATCAGAGCGAAGTCAATGAGTCGGGCACCCTGACCGAGCGAGTGTTCAAGAGCCAGGAAATGCTGATGCTCAATCTCAACGAACAGGACAAGCTCGCCCCGTACGAGCGTCATTTGTTTGAGATGTGGGACGATAAAATTCAGACGCTGTGCCTGCTGCCGCTGATGTCCGGCGACAAGATGCTCGGCGTGTTGAAGCTTGCCCAGTGTGATGAAAAGGTCTTTTGCGCCGCCAACCTCAAGCTGCTTAAGCAGATTGCGGAACGCGTGTCGATTGCCGTCGACAACGCCCTCGCCTATCAGGAAATCCACCGCCTGAAGGAACGCCTGGTGGACGAAAACCTGGCGCTGACCGAACAGTTGAACAACGTGGACGGCGAGTTTGGTGAAATCATCGGCCGCAGCGAAGCAATGTTCAACGTCCTCAAGCAGGTTGAAATGGTGGCTCCCAGCGACAGCACGGTGCTGATCCTCGGTGAAACCGGCACAGGGAAAGAGCTGATTGCCCGCGCTATCCACAATCTGAGCGGACGTAACGGCCGCCGTATGGTGAAAATGAACTGCGCCGCCATGCCGGCCGGCCTGCTGGAGAGCGATCTGTTCGGTCACGAACGCGGCGCATTCACTGGCGCCAGCACCCAGCGCATTGGCCGCTTTGAGCTGGCGGATAAAAGCTCGATGTTCCTCGATGAAGTCGGCGATATGCCGCTTGAGCTGCAGCCAAAGCTGCTGCGCGTCTTACAGGAGCAGGAATTTGAGCGCCTGGGCAGCAACAAGCTGATCCAGACCGACGTTCGCCTGATCGCCGCCACCAACCGCGATCTCAAACAGATGGTATTGGATCGCGAATTCCGTAGCGATCTCTACTACCGCCTGAACGTCTTCCCGATCCACCTGCCGCCGCTGCGCGAACGCCCAGAAGATATCCCGCTGCTGGTAAAAGCGTTCACCTTCAAAATTGCCCGCCGTTTGGGGCGCAACATCGACAGTATTCCGGCTGAAACCCTGCGTACGCTCTGCCAGATGGAATGGCCGGGTAACGTCCGCGAGCTGGAAAACGTGATTGAGCGTGCGGTGCTGCTGACCCGCGGTAGCGTCTTGCAGCTATCGATGCCTGAACTGGCGTTTGCCAACGAAGAGCCAGAGCCCGCGCCGGTCGCCGAGGCGGCAAAAGAAGGTGAGGACGAGTATCAGTTGATCGTTCGCGTGCTGAAAGAGACCAACGGCGTCGTCGCTGGAGCTAAAGGTGCGGCACAACGGCTGGGGCTCAAGCGTACAACATTGCTTTCCCGAATGAAGCGCCTGGGCATTGATAAAGATGCACTAATGTAATCACTGTGACTATACTGACCGCTGATTCGATAAACAGTGAATGGAGGCAGTATCGTATGGCAGTTTCAGCACGTAACCAACTCACCGGTACCATTAGCGCAGTCGCCACCGGCGCGGTCAACGACGAAGTCGAACTGACCCTGCCGGGTGGGGCAAAGCTGGTCGCTATCGTCACCCACAGCAGTAAAGAAGCACTGGGTCTGGCCAATGGTAAGGAAGCCATTGCCCTGATTAAAGCACCGTGGGTGACTCTGGCGACCGAAGACTGTGGCCTGAAGTTCTCCGCCCGCAACCAGTTCGCAGGCCAGGTCACCCAAGTGACCGAAGGTGCGGTCAATGCGACGGTACACATCAAAGCCGATGCCGGTTTTGACATCGTGGCGGTGATCACCAACGAAAGTCAGCACGAGATGAAGCTGGCAGCCGGCAGCCGCGCTATTGCCTTAATCAAAGCTTCGGCCATTTTGCTGGCGACCCGCGCGTAATCGGATCTCCGCCGGATAAGGTATTTTCGCCGCCTCCGGCAAGGTGTAGCGCCACCATTGATGACGCTACACCTACCTCTCTCCACCGTTTTCAGCTCTGCTATACCGCATTGAACTCTCAGCGTTTCGTTTCTCTATTTATGAAACACCGTTTTGTGAATCATTTCGCGTTCTCCCCGATTAATGAATGATAAATAAGCGTTTTCCCTGGGAGATGCTTATGATTCGCTTACCGCTGGCCGCCACCATGGCGCTGCTCTTTTCCGCCCAGACGGCCTTCGCCGCCTTGCCCACATTCACTTTCTGGCCCGATGGCGAAGCGCCGGGCGCGAAAAACAGCCCGGTCAGCTTTGCGCAGGTGGAACGCAGCAAAGACCCCACGCTGCCCGACCGTGCCGTCACCGGCATTCGCGCCCCGGAAATAACCGTTTACGCCCCTGAACACCCTAACGGCTTGGCGCTGCTGGTGACTCCCGGCGGCTCATATCAGCGAGTGGTACTCGATAAAGAGGGCAGTGATTTAGCCGCACCGTTTAATGCCCAGGGCTACACCCTGTTTGTGATGACCTACCGGATGCCGGCCGATGGCCACGCTGAGGGCGCAAACGCCCCGCTGGCGGATGTCCAGCGAGCGATGCGCACGCTGCGCGCCCGCGCCGGGGAGTGGAACATCAATCCGCACCGGATTGGCGTGATGGGCTTTTCGGCAGGTGGACACGTGGCAGCCAGCCTTGAAACGCGCTACGACGAACCGGTGTACACCCCGATTGATACCATCGATAAGCACAGCGCCCGGCCCGATTTCGTGGTGCTCGGTTATCCGGTCATTTCCATGGATAAGGCCATCGCCCATCCTGGTTCACGCAAGGCCTTGATTGGCGACACGCCGAACGCCGAGCAAATTAAGCACTATTCACCGGAACTGAACGTGAATGCACAGACGCCGCCAACCTTCATCATGCACGCGGTTGATGACCCGTCGGTGCCGGTGGAAAACTCGCTGGTGATGTTCAACGCCCTGCGCGCTCACAAAATTCCCACCGAGCTGCATCTGTTCGCCGAAGGCAAGCACGGCTTCGGTATTCGCGGGGCGAAAGGGCTGCCCGCCGCCGCGTGGCCGCAGTTGGCCATGCGCTGGATTGACTCACTGCCGCCGTCCCCTCAGGGTTAACGCGGCAATCTTATCCCGGCCGAGCGCAGCAACGCCGGGTTTTACCCAGACAAAACTTAGATCTCACTTTTCAGTTTTGATCACAATAATCCAGTAAATCGCCCCATTCTCTTCTGTCTCCCGCTGCCGCATTTGCCTACCGTAGAAGCCATAAGAAACGTCAGGTTAATCTCCCGAGGAGCCAGCACCATGAGCCATAGAATTCAGCGACTGAAAGACGCCCTGTTTGCCCATCCGCGTGAAATCTCCCTCGAACGCGCCGTGTTGTATACCGAAAGCCATCGCCAGACCGAAGGCGAGCCGGTGATTATCCGCCGCGCCAAAGCCACCGCGCATATTCTCGATAACGTCGCCATCAGCATTCGCGACGACGAGCTGATTGCCGGCAACCGCACCATCAAACCGCGCGCCGGGATCATGTCACCGGAGATGGATCCTTACTGGCTACTAAAAGAACTCGACCAGTTCCCGACCCGTCCACAGGACCGCTTTAACATCAGCGACGACGACCAGCGTCTGTACCGCGACGAGCTGTTCCCGTACTGGGAAAAACGCTCGATGAAGGATTTCATTAACGCGCAAATGACCGATGAGGTGAAAGCCGCCGTCAGTACGCAGATTTTCAGCGTGAACCAGACCGATAAAGGCCAGGGCCACATCATCATTGATTATCCACGCCTGCTTAATCACGGGCTTGAGGCGCTGGTCTGCGAGATGCAGGCGCATGTGCAGCAGCAGCCGAATAACGTGTTTTATCGCGCGGTGTTGATTCTGCTTGAGGCTTCTCAGCGCCATATCCTGCGCTATGCCGCGTTGGCTGAAGAAATGGCGGCCACGTGTGACGACCCACAGCGCCGTCAGGAGCTGGAAACCATCGCCCAGGTTTCGCGCCATAACGCGCAGAAGAAGCCACAAAACTTCTGGCAGGCCAGCCAGCTATTCTGGTACATGAACATCATTTTGCAGTATGAATCCAACGCCAGCTCCATTTCGCTGGGGCGATTTGACCAGTACATGCTGCCGTTCTGGCAGGCCTCGCTAAATCACGGTGAAGATCCGGCGTTTATGCAGGAGCTGCTGGAATCATTGTGGGTGAAATGCAACGACATCGTACTGCTGCGCTCCACCAGCAGCGCGCGCTATTTTGCCGGCTTCCCCACCGGCTATACCGCCCTGCTGGGTGGCCTGACGGAAAACGGGCGCAGCGCGGTAAACATTCTCTCCTTCGTCTGTCTTGACGCCTATCAGAACGTCCGCCTGCCGCAGCCCAACCTTGGCGTGCGGGTCAACGAACTGATTGACCGGCCGTTCCTGCGCAAAACGGCAGAAACCGTGCGCTTAGGCACCGGTATTCCACAGATTTTTAACGATGAAGTGGTGGTGCCCGCGTTTCTCAACCGCGGCGTGTCGCTGGAAGATGCCCGCGATTACGCGGTGGTCGGCTGCGTGGAGCTGTCGATTCCTGGCCGCACCTACGGGCTGCACGACATTGCGATGTTCAACCTGCTGAAGGTGATGGAAATCGTCATGCTGGAGCACGAAGGCGATGAGGAGATTAGCTACGACAGCCTGCTGGCAAGCATTCGCCATAAAATCCAGCACTACATTAAGCTGATGGTGGAAGGCAGCAACATCTGCGATATCGGCCATCGAGATTGGGCGCCGGTCCCGCTGCTCTCCTCATTCATTGAAGATTGTATCGCTAACGGGAAGGACATTACCGAAGGCGGCGCACGCTACAATTTTTCTGGCGTACAGGGGATTGGGATTGCCAACCTTAGCGACTCGCTGCACGCGCTCAAAGGCATGGTGTTTGACCAGCAGCGCATGAGCTTCGACGAGCTGCTGGCGGTGCTGAAGGCCAACTTCGCAACGCCTGAAGGCGAAAAAGTGCGCGCCCGTTTGATTAACCGCTTCGAGAAGTACGGCAACGATATCGACGATGTCGACAACATCAGCGCCGATCTGCTGCGTTTTTACTGCAAAGAAGTGGAAAAATATCGCAACCCGCGGAGCGGACAGTTTACGCCGGGTTCATATACCGTATCAGCGCACGTGCCGCTGGGCTCAGTGGTTGGCGCAACGCCGGATGGTCGTTTTGCTGGCGAACAGCTGGCAGACGGCGGCCTGTCCCCGATGGTGGGACAAGACGCTCAGGGGCCGACGGCAGTGCTGAAATCAGTGAGCAAGCTCGACAACTATCTGCTCTCTAACGGCACGCTGTTGAACGTTAAATTTACCCCGGCAACGCTGGAAGGTGAAAGTGGCCTGAACAAACTGGCGGATTTCCTCCACGCCTTTACCAAACTGAAGCTCCAGCACATTCAGTTTAACGTGGTGAATGCCGAGACGCTGCGTGAAGCCCAGCAGCGGCCGCAGGATTTTGCCGGGCTGGTGGTTCGCGTGGCGGGCTACAGCGCCTTCTTTGTCGAGCTGTCGAAGGAGATTCAGGATGACATTATCCGCCGCACCGCGCATCAGCTGTGAGGTGATTGAAACGCGCGCCGATACGGCGCGCATTTTCAACATCCAGCGCTATTCATTAAATGACGGTTACGGTATTCGCACGGTCGTTTTTTTTAAAGGCTGCCCGCATCGCTGCCCGTGGTGCGCCAACCCCGAATCCATCTCACCCAAAATCGACACCGTGCGCCGGGAGAGCAAGTGCCTGCACTGCGCCACCTGTCAGCAGGACGCCGAAGAGTGCCCTTCCGGCGCATGGGAACACATTGGCCGCGACGTGACGCTGGCATCCCTTGAACGGGAGGTGCTAAAAGATGAGGTCTTTTTCCGCGCCTCCGGCGGCGGCGTGACGCTCTCCGGCGGCGAGGTACTGATGCAGGCCGGCTTCGCCACCCGTTTCTTACTGCGCCTGAAGCAATGGGGGATTCGCACCGCCATCGAAACGGCAGGCGATACCTCCCCTCACCGCCTGCTGCCGCTGGCGCAAGCCTGTGATGAAGTGCTGTTCGATTTGAAAATCATGGATAGCGAAACGGCACGACGCGTCCTGAACATCAACCAGCCGCGCGTGCTGGAGAACTTTCGCCTGCTGGCTAGCGAGGGGATCAATGTGATCCCAAGACTGCCGTTGATCCCCGGTTTTACCCTCAACGAGGACAATGTCGCGCAGATTCTGGCGTTTCTGGCACCGCTGCCGGTGAATGAGGTTCACCTGCTGCCGTTTCATCAATACGGCGAGCCGAAGTATTCGCTGCTGGGCAGCGAGTGGGCAATGGCGGGAATTAAAGCACCGGAGCCTGAAGAGATAGCACCTATTCGGGCGATGGTGGAACGGGCGGGATATCGGGTCGTGGTTGGCGGGTGAATCCTGGCGCGCACCTGTCTGCGGCCGATTATCTTGCCTCCTCTCCCTTAGCCAGGGAGAGGAGGCCATCAGAGCCTGAAGATCACTCCACATCCAACAGCCATTTCTGCGCCGGCGTTAAGCGACTGGCGGTTTCCGGCGTTAGCCAACGGCGCTGATCCTGCTGGGCAGTGTCAGCCCGGTCAATATACAAACCGTGCAGCACCCGGCGGCGTGAACCTTCGCGATTGGTGGTCCCCCCGTGCCAGGCATGCGCGTTATAAATCATCACACTGCCCGCCGGGGCTTCAAAAATCACTTCATCCGGATGCGGTAATCCGACATCTTCCAGCACCTCTTCCGGCAGCTCCGGGCGGAGATGGGTAGCTGGGATAATTCTCGGCGCACCGTTGGCGGCGTAGAGATCGTCAATGGCCCAGATGGTATTAACCAGATGCACTTTCGGGAAGTCCGGGCGCGGCTTTTTCCAGTCGGCGTGCAGCGGCTGATGGCCACCGTTGTATAACGCTTCGCGGGCGTTGAGGCTGGAGATTTTAAACTCGCCTTCAAAGATATAGCGACACGCCGAGAGGATCAGCGGATGTGACCACACCTTTTCCCACACCACGCCTTTGTTCACCAGGTTGGCGACGCGGGTGGCGGTCTCCTCCTGGTGGTGTTCAACCGCCAGATTCTCCCCTTCTTTCTCTACCAGGAAGTCAATACGTTCGCGCATCGCCGCCAGCCAGTCGGCGTCGGCCACGCCATGCACAATCGTGTAGCCCTGGGTATCCAGTTCATGTTTCATCGTTGCTGACAGTTCGCCGTTGGCGCCCAGTGCATCCAGCCAAAATGCCGCTTGCTTGTCCATATCGCCTCTCTTTTGTTAACCATTTCACAACATGTATGAAAAGTTACTGCACGCGGCGGCGGCATTCTGTATGAGATAGCTACACAACACTGGATTTTTGTGTACAGCAAAATAAAGTGTGATGAGATTCAAAATCCAGAATAATAACCAGGACATGAGCATGTCAGAGCAATCCCTCGTCCCCGTGCTGGAGCAGCTATTGCGACAGCAGGGAGACCTTGTCGTGCGTTTCCCGCAAACCGTCCAGCCCGCACCAGAGCTGGCGATGAGCCTGTCATTTCCCCGTCTGGAGATTGTGCTGGAAGGCGAACTGCCGGATGACTGTCTGCACTCACCGCTCGGCCCGCTCCAGGCGCTGTATATTCCCGGCGGCCGCTGGAATGCCCCGCAGTGGCAGGGGCCTGCCACGACGCTAAGTATTTTATTCAGTAAGCAGAAACTGGGATTTAGCCTGCAGCGCTTTGACGGCCAGAAATTTGTTGAGATCCGCAAGCAGCACGTCGCGCGTTTAGGGCCGCGCGTGGGATCATATCTTTTGCTGGCGCTCAATGAGCTGGCGATTCGCCCGGTGATGCCAACGGCGCAGATTGTCCTGAGCGGGCTGCTCAGCCACTGCATCGATCAGCTCACCCATCTGGCGGATACGGTCAGCAAAAGCAAAGAGCTGTTTATGGCGATTCAGGAGTATATCGACGAACACGCCGCCGAGGCGCTTAGCCGGGAGACGGTGGCGAGGAAATTCCACATCACCCCGAACTATCTGTCGCACCTTTTTCAGAAATCCAGCACCGTCGGCTTCAACGAATATCTGACCGCCGTCCGCCTGGAGCTGGCGAAGAAATTACTGCGCGGATATGAGATGAAAATTAAAGAGATTGCCCATCACTGCGGCTTTGAGGACAGCAACTACTTCTGCCGGATCTTCCGTAAGCATACGGCGCGATCGCCGTCAGAGTACCGCCGCCACTGTCGTACGATGTAAGCGCTATTTTTTCGGCCGATACTTTTCCGGCAACTCCGGCACGGGACGCCGGTCGTCAATCAAATGGCGAATGGTGAGAATCGGGTGGCGCCAGAGCATTCGCGGCCCCGCCCAGCGCATAATTTGCTTCATCTCTTCGCGCTTCGCAGGCTGGTAGCAGTGGACCGGGCACTGTTTACAGGCCGGCTTTTCTTCACCAAAAACACATTTATCTAGCCGTTTATCGGCATAGGCGTTCAGCGCCTGATAGTGCTCGGCATCATTCTGCGCATCCGTACAACGCCCCTGATATAGCGTAATCATGCTGCGGATAGTCCGTTTTTCACGGTCGATGCGTTTGCCTGCCATAGCCTGTTCCTCACCAATAAAGATGCATTAATAATACACTTTTAATGATGTTTTCGCAGCCGCTTTATCCGCCGTTCTTATCCACATGCCCCAACGGTTTTTCCGGGAAGCAGACGTCACGCACCCGGCGCTTTAGCTCCGCGGCATCGGGAAAACCGTCGTCACGCTTGCGATCCCAAATCAGCTCGTCGCCAACGGTAATCGTGAAAATTCCCCCGGTGCCCGGAATCAGCGTTACCGAAGCAATATCGGTGCTAAAGGTATGCAGTAGCTCCTGCGCCATCCAGCTGGCACGAAGCATCCAGTTGCACTGGGAACAGTAGGTGAGCGTAATTGCAGCTTTCTGCGTCATGGCGGTCTCGCGAAGGATGAAAAGCACTAGTGTAAACAAATTGTTTCATATGCCGAGATTAATTTGCAAACTTTATTGCAAATGATAATTCCTATCATTACTATTCGCATCACTATAAAAACGGAAAAACGTCGAATCGCTTAAGGAAAAGCGGACTTCTGGAAGTAACGAGTGGGCCAATACTAATAACGATGAAGGCATGGCAACTATGTACAAATCCATTCAATCAGAGGCGTGGTGCAAGAAAAGCCTACTGGTAACCTCTTTGCTCGCAGCGATTTATCAGACTTCCGCGGGCGCGGCTGACACACAGGACAAAACGACCGCCGTTGACAGCGCAGAACAAATGACCGTCACGGCACCGGCGCCGGTACTGAAACCGGGCAGCCAGCACGCCGTCAGCGCGCAGGAACTACAGGATAAGGGAGCCAACGATTTTGGTTCCATCATGCGTTATGAACCGCTGATCGGCGCAACCGGTGCCAGCGGTGGATCCGGCAATGGTAAGAGCGGCTTTGACCGCGGTGGCTACACCGGTTACAACATCCGCGGGCTGGAAAGTAACCGCGTTGGCATCGATGTTGACGGTATTGCCCAACCGAATGCCACCGGACGTAGCTACGTTAGCCGCGCCGGGCTGAATTCCTTCGGCATTGGCCGCGACTACATCGACCCGTATATGTATGGCAGCGTCGATATTCAGTCCGGGGCGACCGATACCGAAACCGCCAACACCTCTATCGGTGGTAATGTCTCCTTCCAGCCTAAATCGGCTGATGACTATCTACATCCGGGTAAAACCACCGCCTTTAGCTATCGCAGCGGCTATGACTCTGCCGATCGCAGTTGGCATAACGGCCTGACGGCGGCGGGTGGCGATGAAACGCTGCGCGGTATTTTTGTCTACAGCCGCCGTGACGGCCAGGAAACCACCACCAACAGTGCCAACGTTGATGCTTACCCTGCCAACTGGCACTCCGACGCGTTTATGACTTCCGGCATTTGGCAGCCAAACGATCAGCATAAGCTGACCAGTACCTTCGACTACTACCATAAAACCAACCATACGCACTACGATGTCTGGGACAACGCCGGCGACAGCACCATTGGTAACGCACAGCAGACCAGCCAGACGCGTCGTTGGGGATTGAGTCTGAAGGATGACTGGACGCCGATGAATGACTTCATCGACAGCATGTCGACCAAGGTTTACTACCAGCATACTGAAGCGCACGACCGCACCTACATGCCGGACAGCACCAGCGGTAAGATGGAAACGGTGTACTCCAACTACGATACCGACACCTGGGGCATGCAAACCGCGCTGGCAAAAAGCGTGGGTCGCCACGATCTGAGCGCCGGTTTTAATGCCAGCACCACCAAAACTCAGCGCCCGTTCAGCCAGTCGCCGATCCCAAGCGTTTACAGCGAAATCATGCAGCCGGAAGCGGATAGCCGGGATTACACGATCGCGGGCTTCCTGCAAGATCAGATCAACTTCGATCTCGATGGGCACAACTTTGCGGTGATCCCTGGCGTTCGCGTCGTCCATCAGTCAACCAAGCCGGAAAATCTCTCCAGCCTGACAACCAACAGCACCGTGCTGACCGAATCCTCAGTGTCGACACTGTACGGTAAAAACTCAGACACCCAGGCGCTGCCGTCACTGACTTTCCAGTACGACCTCACGCCGCGCATGATGACCTATCTGCAATACAAACGCGGGGCTGAATTCCCGAACACCAGCCAGCTGTACGGTTCATGGAACCTCGGTTCAAGCTATGCGGGACGCGGCCAGTACGCTCTTATCGGCAATACCGATCTGAAAACTGAGACCAGCGATAACTTCGAGTGGGGTATGAAGGGCGAGGTCACGGAAGGGATCACCATGCGTACCGCGCTGTTCTACAACAGCTATAAAAACTTTATCGCCTACACCCGCTACACCCGGGCGAACAACCCAAGCCAGTTCACCAACGTACCGTCCAACATCTATACCATTTATCAGGCAGAAAACCGCGATAAAGCCTATATCTACGGCGGTGAGATCAGCGCGAAGTTCAACTTCGGCACCTGGTTTGAACAGGTGGACGGTCTGAGCGCCACGCTTGCCTACGGTTACAGTGAAGGCCAGTCGAAGTCCAGCTACTACGGTGATAAATACGTTGATCTTGATAGCGTTGCGCCAATGAAAGCCATTGTTGGCGTGGCGTGGGATGATCCAGCTAAACGCTACGGTACTGCGCTGACCGCGACCTTCGTTAAAGGCAAGCGCGCAACCACCACGAACCGTGAAAGCTACACCAACACCGGCAGTGCGCTGACGGATTCCACCAGCGAATACATGCGCGTACCGGGCTACGGTATGCTCGACTGGACAGCCTACTGGCGCGTGACCAAAAACGTTCGCCTCAACGGTGGCGTGTATAACCTGACTGACCGTAAGTACTGGGACTACCTGAGCAGCCGCAACATTGAAACGTCTACTAATCAGGACGCCAATGATAAATCGCTGGCGGTGATGCCAGGCCGTACCTGGCAGTTGGGCGTCAACGTCGATTTCTGATAACAACATAACCAAAACCTGCCCCCGGCCATTGGCCGGGGAAATAATAAGGAAGAGAGCTATGCAAAATGCACCAACCGAACTGTGGCAGCGCTATCAGACCATCAAGACAAGCGGCGCCGCCAAATACGCCCGCGATATCGCGACGGAAATGGGGATTAGCGAGGCCGAATTGACCTCCGCACGCGTGGGCCACGATGCCCAACGTCTGCAGGGTGAAATCCGCGACATTTTAGGCGCGCTGGAAAGCATCGGCGAAACAAAATGCATCTGCCGCAACGAATATGCGGTGCATGAGCAGGTTGGCGCATTTACCAATCAGCAGCTGAGCGGCCATGCCGGGCTGGTGCTGAACCCGCGGGCGCTCGATTTACGTCTGTTCCTGCATCAGTGGGCCAGCGTTTTCTACGTCAAAGAAGCCACGGCTCACGGTGAACGTCAGAGCATTCAGTTCTTTGACCATCATGGCGATGCCCTGCTGAAAGTCTATGCCACCGACAATACCGATATGGCCGCATGGGGCGAGGTTCTGGCACGTTTTCTCAGCACAGAAAACGCGCCGCTGGCACTGAAAGCGAAAGAAGCCGTCGCTTCTACCGCTCAGGCCAATGCGCAGACCGTCGATCAAGAGTGGCGCGCCATGACCGATGTGCACCAGTTCTTCATGCTGATGAAGCGCCATAATCTGACGCGCCAGCAGACCTTCGAGCTGGTGGGCGACGACCTCGCGTGCAAGGTGTCAAACGACGCGCTGGCGCAGGTACTGAACGCCGCCCATCAGGAAGGCAACGAAATTATGGTCTTCGTTGGCAACACCGGCTGCGTACAGATCTTCACCGGCAACATTGAAAAAGTGGTGCCAATGAAAGGCTGGCTGAATATCTTCAACCCGAACTTCACTCTCCATTTGATGGAAGAGCACATCGCGGAAACCTGGGTCACGCGTAAGCCGACCGTTGATGGCCACGTCACCAGCCTGGAGCTGTTCGCGAAAGACGGCACCCAGATTGCACAACTGTTTGGCCAACGCACCGAGGGTCAACCGGAGCAGACCCAGTGGCGCGCCCAGGTTGACGCTCTGACGCCAGAAGGACAGCCTGCATGAGACGCCTGCTTGCCCTGATTGCTGCGCTTCCTCTGATGGCGTTTGCCTCCGCGCAGGAAAGAATCATTACCCTCGGCGGCGACGTCACCGAGATTGTCTACGCACTTGGGGCAAAATCGGCGCTGGTCGCTCGCGACAGCACCAGCCAGTGGCCGCCTGAAGCGGCCGCACTGCCAGACGTCGGTTATTTGCGCCAACTCAACACGGAAGGCATCCTCTCCCTGCGCCCCACGCTGGTGCTCGCCAGCAGCCAGGCACAGCCTTCGCTGGTACTGCAAAAAATCCAGGACAGCAAGGTGAAGGTGGTCAACGTGCCGGGTGGCTATGACGCTGCGGCGATGGACAGCAAAGTAAGCGTAATTGCCGATGCGCTTGGCAAGCAGGCGCAGGGCGACAGCCTTCGCCAGACGCTGCATGCCGAGATGGCGAAAATTCCCGCCCAGCCGCTGAATAAGCGGGTGCTGTTTATCCTCAGCCACGGTGGCTCCGGCGCACTGGTTGCCGGCCAGCAAACCGCGGCGGACGCTGCTATCAAACTGGCCGGGCTGCAAAACGCCATGCAGGGCTTTGACCACTATCGCACGATGTCGCAGGAAGGGGTCATTGCCAGCCTGCCGGATCTGGTGGTGATCTCCGCCGAGGGGTTGAAAGGCATGGGCGGTGAAGCCTCGTTGTGGAAACTGCCGGGTCTGGCACAGACGCCTGCCGGTCGTCACCAGCAGGTGCTGGTGGTCGATGATATGGCCCTGCTCGGCTTCGGCCCGCGTACGCCGCAGGCGCTGTTGCAGCTACGACAAAAAGCGGAGCAGCTACCCTGATGTTCGCTACCGTCTCCCGCCAACTGTGGCTGATGGCCATTGTGCTGCTCGGCTTGACGCTCTTTGCCACCACGCTCGGCGCAATGCGCCTGCCGCTCGCCAATTTGTGGGGCTCAGGCGATGAAGTGCTGCGCCATATCTGGCTCACCATTCGCCTGCCTCGCGTTTTGCTGGCGCTGCTGGTGGGTAGCGCGCTGGCACTTTCCGGCTGCGTGATGCAGGGGCTGTTCCGTAATCCACTCGCCGATCCCGGCCTGTTGGGGATCAGCAGCGGCGCGGCGCTGGCCGTCGCTTTTTGGCTGGTGTTACCAATAAGCGTTCCAGCCATTGTCGCGCTGTATGCACCAATGCTGGCGGCATTTATTGGTAGCCTGGCGGTGATGGTGGTCATTTTTGTACTCAGCAAGTCGGGGGACAGTTCGCTCTCCCGCCTGCTGCTGGTGGGTATTGCAATTAACGCCCTGTGCGGCGCGCTGGTGGGCATGCTGTCGTGGATAAGCAACGACACGCAGCTTCGTCAGCTCTCGCTATGGGGCATGGGCAGCCTGGGGCAGGCCGAGTGGTCAACGCTCATCGTTGCCGCCACGCTGATGATCCCCGCGTCTCTGGTGGTGTGGTGGCTGGCATCGCGCCTCAACCTGCTGCAATTAGGCGATGAAGAGGCCCATTATCTCGGCGTTAACGTGCGTCTGATGCAGCGGATTTTGCTGCTGTGCAGCGCCGTATTGGTCGCGGCGGCGGTCGCTATCAGCGGAGTGATTGGTTTTATTGGCCTGGTTGTTCCACACCTGATGCGCATGTGGCTGGGGCCGGACCACCGTGGATTGGTCCCGGGTTCGCTGCTGGCGGGGGCGATTTTGCTGCTCATCGCTGACACCCTCGCTCGTACCGTTGCCGCTCCCGCGGAAATGCCGGTGGGTCTCTTAACCAGCGTGCTCGGCGCGCCGTGGTTCCTGTGGCTCATTTTCCGCCAACAGAGGTCGACTCATGGATAATCATTACACGGCGCGTTCGCTATCGCTGCGCCTTGGGAAACGCCGGGTCATTGATGACGTTTCTGTCCAGCTACGACGCGGCGAAGTCACGGCGCTCATTGGCCCCAACGGGGCGGGGAAATCAACTCTGCTCCGCCTGCTGACCGGCTTTTTATCGCCTGACCGTGGCGAACGGAGCATTGAAGGCCAACCGCTCGATACGTGGTCAGCCAACGCCCTCTCCCGCCGCCGTGCGGTCATGCTGCAGCGTACGCAGCTTACCGCCAACTGGCCGGTGGAAACGGTGATCGCCATGGGGCGCGCTCCGTGGGGGAACGAGGTGGATAGCGCGTTAATTCAACGGGTGATGGCCGAAACCGGCTGTAGCCACCTGGCGGGACGTCTTTACCCTGCCCTTTCCGGCGGAGAGCAGCAGCGCGTGCAGCTGGCGCGCAGCCTGGCGCAGCTGTGGCATGCGGATGGCCCGCAGGGCTGGCTGTTTCTGGATGAACCGACCTCGGCGCTGGATCTATTTTACCAACAGCACCTGCTGCGCCTGTTGAAAAAACTGAGCCGCCGCGGTGAGTTACACGTGTGCATTGTGCTGCACGACCTTAACCTCGCCGCGCTGTGGGCCGATACCATCCTGTTGCTGCACCAGGGTACGCTGGTCGCCGAAGGTAGCCCGCAGGAGGTTATCCAACAGTCGGTGATTCAACGCTGGTACGGCGCGGATATTAGTATGGGCTTACATCCTGAAATTGCAGTACCTCAGGTTTATCTTACCCCCTAATTGTCTGGGCGTGATACGCCGCCCAGACAATTAGTACCGACCGTCATTATTGTTTTATTTATTAAGTGCAGGCGAAACAATAATCTATAAATGCGTAGAAATAAGCATTCGTGACCAATTTCACAAATGAATACATAGCTAATAGACAAATAAAATAATTCTAATAATGTAGGGTGTGTCTAATGGAGAACGTACATTATGAACAGCCTAAATAAAACGTATAAGATTTCAAAATGGTTTAACATTGACAATGTTATTGTCAATCACCGTCCTTAATTCCTCAAACGCCTCCGCATTAATATCACAGCAAGCAGATTAATTTTCTGTTTGTGATATCCCATACGAATTTTGTGACTCTGAGTTCGCTACGGCTTTCGGCTTAAGCGTGTTTTCAACACGTCTGAGTTAAATATCGCCGTGGTCACCAGACGTCAGGAATAAGCATTCGTATTGCGCAAGATTATGGTTTTCATTACCGATGAATGCCGCGGACGAGTGCGTCTAAATTTAAGGATTACACCATGAACAATTTTAAACATCTGCCAGAACCTTTCCGTATTCGCGTTATTGAACCGGTTAAACGCACCACTCGCGAGCACCGTGATAATGCTATTATCGAAGCCGGGATGAACCCATTCCTGCTGGACAGTGAAGATGTTTTTATTGACCTGCTGACCGACTCAGGCACCGGTGCCGTCACGCAAAATATGCAGGCGGCAATGCTGCGCGGGGATGAAGCCTATAGCGGCAGCCGCAGCTATTACGCACTGTGCGATGCGGTAAAAGATATTTTCGGTTATCAATATACGATCCCTACCCACCAGGGACGCGGCGCCGAACAAATCTATATTCCGGTGTTAATTAAGAAACGCGAGCAGGAAAAGGGCCTCGACCGCAGCAAAATGGTGGCCTTCTCCAACTATTTCTTTGATACCACCCAAGGCCACAGCCAAATCAACGGTTGTACCGTGCGGAACGTTTATATTAAAGAAGCCTTTGATACTTCTGCGCGTAATGATTTTAAAGGTGATTTCGATCTCCAGGGGCTGGAAAATGGCATCGAAGAGGTCGGGCCAAAGAACGTCCCTTATATTGTGGCAACCATTACCTGTAACTCTGCAGGTGGCCAACCGGTTTCTCTGGCTAACCTGAAAGCGATGTATGAAATCGCCAGGAAATACGATATTCCGGTGGTGATGGACTCCGCGCGCTTCGCTGAAAACGCCTATTTTATTCAGCAACGAGAGCCGGGGTATCAGGATTGGACGATTGAGCAAATCACCCGCGAAACTTACAAATACGCCGATATGCTGGCCATGTCAGCGAAGAAAGACGCCATGGTGCCGATGGGTGGTCTGCTGTGCATTAAGGACGATGGCTTCTTTGATGTTTACACCGAGTGCCGCACCATTTGCGTGGTACAGGAAGGCTTCCCAACTTACGGTGGCCTGGAAGGCGGCGCCATGGAGCGTCTCGCCGTGGGTCTGTACGATGGCATGGGTCAGGACTGGTTGTCGTATCGCATCACGCAGATCCAATATCTGGTCGATGGCCTGGAAGCCATTGGCGTAACCTGCCAGCAGGCGGGTGGGCACGCGGCGTTTGTTGATGCAGGCAAACTGCTGCCGCACATTCCAGCCGATCAGTTCCCGGCGCAGGCGCTGGCCTGCGAGCTGTATAAAGTCGCTGGGATCCGCGCCGTGGAAATTGGCTCCTTCCTGCTGGGCCGTGACCCGAAAACCGGTAAACAGTTGCCGTGTCCGGCCGAGCTGCTACGTTTAACTATTCCACGCGCTACCTATACCCAAACGCATATGGACTTTATTATCGAAGCGTTTGAACACGTTAAAGAGAACGCTGCGAACATTAAAGGCCTGACCTTTACCTATGAGCCAAAAGTGTTGCGTCACTTTACGGCGAAATTAAAAGAAATTTAACCCTCAACTATTCCAATGGCTATATCTCTGATATAGCCATTTTGGATTCTGGCACCTGGCACTATTTTATTCCTGATACAACATCAACTTAACCGTTATTATTAAGGGAAGGCCATGGACGAAGATTCAAAGACAAAACATTCCTCATTCTGGGGAATTATGGTCATTGCCGGTACCGTCATTGGTGGCGGTATGTTTGCATTACCGGTTGACCTTGCTGGGGCCTGGTTTTTTTGGGGCGCATTTATTCTCATCATTTCCTGGTTTTCAATGCTCCACTCCGGACTCCTTTTATTAGAAGCCAATCTTAACTATCCGGTCGGTTCAAGTTTTAACACCATCACCAAAGATTTAATCGGTAATAAATGGAACGTGGTCAGCGGCATTACGGTGGCCTTTGTGCTGTATATTCTTACCTATGCCTACATTTCTGCCAATGGCGCTATTATCAGCGAAACGATCGCTATCAATGCAGGGACGCACGTCAACCCGCGCATCGTCGGGATCGGCAGCGCCATTTTTGTCGCCAGCGTGCTGTGGGTGAGCTCCCTGGCCGCCAGCCGGATCACCTCCTTTTTTCTCGGTATTAAGATCATCGCCTTTATTGTGGTGTTTGGCTCTTTCTTCTTCCAGGTCGACTACTCTATTCTCCGCGATATCGCGGCGCCCGAACATAACAGCCGTTATTTCCCCTATATTCTGATGGCCGTTCCGGTATGCCTGGCCTCGTTTGGCTTCCATGGCAATATTCCCAGCCTGATCATTTGCTACGGAAAGCGCAAAGATAAGCTGATTAAAAGCATTGTCTTCGGTTCCATTCTGGCGCTGGTGATTTATCTGTTCTGGCTCTATTGCACCATGGGGAATATCCATCGCAGTAACTTTAAAGAGATTATCGCCTCGGGCGGCAACGTGGACTCGCTGGTAAAATCCTTCCTCGGAACCAATCAGCACGGCGTGATTGAGTTCTTCCTGCTGATTTTCTCTAACCTGGCGGTAGCAAGTTCATTCTTTGGCGTCACGCTGGGGTTGTTCGATTATCTCGCCGATCTGTTCAAAATGGGCAATACGCCGTGGGGACGCTTTAAGACGCTGCTATTAACCTTCTTACCGCCGGCGGCTTTGTACCTTATTTTCCCGAACGGCTTTATCTATGCCATCGGCGGCGCCGGGCTGTGTGCCACCATCTGGGCGGTGATTGTGCCTGCATTCCTGGCGCTGAAATCGCGCGAGCGATTCCCGGATAAAAACTTTACCGTCTGGGGCGGCAAAGCTATCCCTGCGGTGGTGATTGCGTTTGGGGTGATGGTGATTCTGTGCTGGTTTGGCAGCACGCTGAACCTGCTGCCGCGCTTTGGCTAAAAACGCGCTCTCGCCGGGAGGCGAGAGCGGCCGATTACTTCTGAATCAGATAGCGAATGGTTGGCCCATCCTGCTGAATGTCCAGCACCGTGTAGCCGTGGTTTTTGGCATCCAGCGGGATATTGTTAATCGACTGCGGACAGTCGCTGACCACTTCCAGTATTTCACCTTTTTTCAGCTGCGGCATCGCCTCAAGGGTCGCCACCGCCGGATACGGGCAAGGCTCTCCGACCATATCCAGACGGTAATCCGGGACTATCGTGTTCATACGCTCTCCTTCGCGGTAACGTTAGCGGTGGCTGCCCGGCGGAAGAAGCGTTTTTCCCAACCGATAATCAGCAGTAGCGCTATCAATAACAGACCGTAGGTGACTAACAGGCCGCCCAGCGGGCCAAAGGTGTTCAGCAGGTTAACTTTATCCCAGTTGGTGGCAAGCGCCGGGGAAATGTCATCCCAGTAGTAGGCCAGAATGGTGGATCCCACCACATTGCCCAGCCCCACCCACCAGTAGTGCACCTGGCCTTCTACCGCACGGTACATCCAGCCGGTTTCGCAGCCGCCGGCCAGCACAATGCCAAAGCCAAACAGCAATCCGCCGATGACCGCATTCGGGCCGGCCCACATAATTTTCGGTGCCACGCCCAACTGGACATAGCTGAAGATCCCAATGGCGCTGACCGCCATACCAAAGATAATCGCTTTTGCCATTTGCGTGCGCCCGGTGATCCACAGGTCGCGAAATGCCGAGGTAAAGCAGATTTGCGCGCGTTCAATCAGCAGACCGAAGCCCACGCCAAACAGCATTGCCAGGCCCAGTTTCGGGCTCCCGACGGCGGTTAACAGCGCCCAGCCCACCATCCCAACAAAGATCAGCATTCCAAGACGGAAGCGACGGCGCGCCTGATCCGGACGCTGCGTCAACGGAGAAGCGGCAGAAACTTTGACCATTTTTACCGGAATGCGGAACATCGGCAGCAGCGTGAAGCGCGCGCCAAACCACGAACCAATCGCCGTTGCCAGCGCAAAGAACCAGGCGTGAAGCGAGAACTGCGGAATGCCGGTAAAGAACGCCGCGAGGTTACAGCCCATCGCCAGACGTGCGCCAAAACCGGCAATCATCCCGCCGATAATCGCCTGAAAAATACGAATACGGCTTTTTGGCAAACGCAGCTTGACGTTGTTTGCCCACAGCGCCGCGGCAAAGCAGCCGCCGAACATGCCGATAATCATCATGCCGTCGATGCGCGTCAGCGGTGTTCCCTCAAGGCCAATCAGTTTGTAATAGCCCCAGGTTTCCGCATGCACGCCGGCCAGCTGAAGTAATTGCCCGCCCCAACGGGTGAACTCGCCGGTGACGGCCCAGAAGGTGCCGGTAATGCCGAAATAATAGGTCGCGAGAATACCGGCGGCGATCACGGCCGGCACCGGTGACCAGAATTTGATCAAGAAAGTGTGTTTGAATTGTTGCCAGGTCATAACGATGTACCTCTGAACTCAGAAGGATGGTGGTGCGGAAAGCCGGGGATTATAGCGGTAATATCATGCGTATTAATGACAACCTCAGTAAAAGATCGGTTAGATCAATTTACCGTACCGGCAGACGAGACAACCGCCCGACAGCTTTTCGTCCAGATGCCGCCTCTTCTGTTTTCCTGACATTCAGACTCCGTTATCATGCAGCCTACGTACTCATAAAAAACGGCAGGGATCGGATGCGATCCTGCAACGACAAATGAGTCTGCAACAGAACCTTCAAGATTTCTAAGTAAATGGACATCATAAACGGATGAGTACAATCGACAATCTCGACGCCCACACGCCGATGATGCAGCAGTACCTGAAGCTGAAAGCGCAGCATCCTGAAATTCTGCTGTTCTACCGAATGGGTGACTTTTACGAGCTGTTTTATGACGATGCGAAGCGCGCATCGCAGCTGCTGGACATCTCCCTGACCAAACGCGGTGCCTCGGCCGGTGAGCCTATCCCAATGGCGGGCATTCCGTATCATGCGGTAGAAAACTATCTTGCCAAGCTGGTAAATCAGGGCGAGTCCGTCGCCATTTGTGAACAAATCGGCGACCCGGCCACCAGCAAAGGGCCGGTGGAACGTAAAGTCGTGCGCATTGTGACGCCGGGCACCATCAGCGACGAAGCGCTGTTGCAAGAACGTCAGGATAACCTGCTGGCCGCTATCTGGCAGGACAGCAAAGGCTTTGGCTACGCCACGCTGGATATCAGCTCCGGGCGTTTTCGCCTGAGTGAGCCCGCGGACCGTGAAACCATGGCCGCCGAGCTGCAGCGCACTAACCCGGCCGAGCTGCTGTATGCCGAAGATTTTGCCGAAACCTCGCTGATTGAGGGCCGCCGCGGCCTGCGCCGTCGCCCGCTGTGGGAATTTGAAATCGACACCGCGCGCCAGCAGCTGAATATGCAGTTTGGCACCCGCGATCTGATTGGCTTCGGCGTTGAAGGCGCACCGCGCGGCCTATGCGCCGCTGGCTGTCTATTGCAGTATGTCAAAGACACTCAGCGCACTTCCCTGCCGCACATTCGCTCCATCACCATGGATCGTCAGCAGGACAGCATCATCATGGATGCCGCCACGCGCCGTAATCTTGAGATTACCCAGAACCTGGCCGGCGGGCTGGAAAATACCCTCGCATCAGTGCTCGATTGCACCGTCACGCCGATGGGCAGCCGAATGCTGAAACGCTGGCTGCATATGCCGGTGCGCGATACCAAAATATTGACCGAACGCCAGCAAACTATCGGCGCCTTGCAGGATGCCACGGCAGATTTGCAGCCAGTATTGCGCCAGGTCGGCGATCTGGAACGTATTCTGGCGCGTCTGGCGCTGCGTACCGCCCGCCCACGCGATCTTGCCCGTATGCGCCATGCCTTCCAGCAACTGCCGGAATTGCGCGCCCAGTTGGAGAGCGTTAACAGCGCGCCGGTACAGGTGCTGCGCGAGAAAATGGGTGAATTTGCCGATCTGCGCGACCTGCTTGAACGCGCGATCATCGATGCACCGCCAGTACTGGTGCGCGACGGCGGCGTGATTGCTCCCGGCTACCATGAAGAGCTGGATGAGTGGCGTGCGCTGGCCGACGGCGCGACCGACTATCTCGACCGTCTGGAGATTCGTGAACGCGAGCGTACCGGGCTTGATACCTTAAAAGTGGGCTTTAACGCAGTACACGGTTACTACATCCAGATCAGCCGTGGACAGAGCCATATGGCCCCAATCAACTACGTGCGCCGCCAGACGCTGAAAAACGCCGAACGCTACATTATTCCGGAACTGAAAGAGTACGAAGACAAAGTTCTGACTTCGAAAGGGAAAGCGCTGGCGCTGGAAAAACAGCTGTACGATGAGCTGTTTGACCTGCTGCTGCCACATCTGGCCGATCTGCAACAAAGCGCGAGCGCGCTGGCGGAGCTGGACGTGCTGGTTAACCTGGCAGAGCGGGCGTATGCGCTGAACTACACCTGCCCAACGTTTAGCGATAAACCGGGCATCCGGATTATTGAAGGCCGCCATCCGGTGGTGGAGCAGGTGCTAAACGAGCCGTTTATCGCCAACCCGCTGACGCTCTCACCGCAGCGGCGGATGCTGATCATTACCGGTCCTAACATGGGCGGTAAAAGTACCTATATGCGCCAAACCGCGCTGATAGCGCTGCTAGCCTATATCGGTAGCTATGTGCCAGCCCAGAGCGTTGAGATAGGCCCTATCGACCGGATCTTCACCCGCGTGGGCGCGGCTGACGATCTGGCGTCTGGCCGTTCAACCTTCATGGTGGAGATGACCGAAACCGCTAATATCCTGCACAACGCGACTGAACAGAGCCTGGTGCTGATGGATGAAATTGGTCGTGGCACATCCACCTACGATGGCCTGTCGCTGGCTTGGGCCTGTGCGGAGAATCTGGCGAATAAAATCAAAGCGCTAACGCTGTTCGCCACCCACTACTTTGAACTGACCCAGTTGCCGGAGAAAATGGAGGGCGTCGCTAACGTGCATCTGGATGCGCTAGAGCACGGTGAGACTATCGCCTTCATGCACAGCGTGCAGGACGGCGCGGCCAGTAAGAGCTACGGTCTGGCGGTTGCGGCACTGGCCGGCGTGCCAAAAGAGGTGATTAAGCGCGCGCGCCAGAAGCTGCGCGAGCTGGAAAGCTTATCGCCAAATGCCGCGGCGACTCAGGTCGACGGTACGCAGATGTCGCTGCTGGCCGTTCAGGACGAAGTGTCGCCAGCCGTTGAAGCGCTGGAGGGGCTGGATCCGGACTCGCTGACCCCGCGTCAGGCGCTGGAGTGGATTTATCGTTTGAAAGGTATGGTGTAAACACTGCCATGTTAAAACCGGGCCACAAAAGTGGCCCGGTCTTTATGATTAACTCTTCATGGCGCATCGCGCCTGCAATAGACAACTCACCTATTTCCCGCCGCAGTACACCCTATTCGGAATGCGCTAATCGCGGAGGATAAGCCAATTTATTCAGCGCTTATCCTGCGCCAGCAGCGGCGGGATACTCGGCACCATTGGGGCGTCATCAATATCCTTCTGCGTCATTCGGAAGGCTTCCGGGTAGTGCTCGCGGCTGGTGCGGCGCAGTGGTTCGCTATCACGCCAGGTGTACAGGCAATGCTGGCACTGATATACCGTCCAGACATCTTTTACGGGTGACTTCGCCATCACTTCAATATGTTCGTCGGCGCAACGTGGACAAATCATCTTTTCCTCCTTACTTACGGTTAGCCAGCATAGCGGTCAGTTTTGCAGCCCAGGCTTTGGTTTCCGGCAGGTCCTGCACCGGCTGGCTGTAGTGGCCGCGGTTGTCCGGGGCAACCGGCGTGGTCGCGTCGATGACCAGCTTATCGGTGATCCCCGCCGGACTTGATCCAGGATCAAGTTCCAGCACCGACATGTTCGGCAACTGGACAAGATCCCCCGCTGGATTCACTTTCGACGACAGCGCCCACATCACCTGCGGCAGGTTGAACGGGTCAACGTCTTCATCCACCATAATCACCATTTTCACGTAGCCCAGACCATGCGGTGTGGTCATGGCGCGTAGCCCTAC
>PPYF01188245.1_pt1 | contig 25677 bp, 23 predicted proteins | sample 1559871 | NCBI WGS metagenome assembly PPYF01 (sample SAMN08240021, study PRJNA423297) | Human gut metagenome, whole genome shotgun sequencing project. | reverse complement strand
CGAGGTGATGGGCCAGCGCCAGCGCGCGGCGTACCGGAATCGGCTTGTCGAGATGCTGCTGATAGGCTTCGGTATAGTGGCGTGCGCGTTCGGTACATACCGGTGGCTTAACGATATGCACCAGCGCGGTTTTGTGAGCTTTGATGCGGTCGGTCAGTTTGTCGAGAGTCAGAGTGGTCATCGTTTTATCCTCGTAATGTCGCCGTTAACCCTTTTTCGCGGGCGTACTGCTGGGCAAAATCCAGCAGCGCCGGGTCGTTCAGCGGCTTGTCGGGTGCAAAGTAGGGAAGGCCGAGCAGGGTATATTTGTTGATACCCAACGTGTGGTACGGCAAAAAATGAATGTCGCGCACGCCCGGCATCTCGTCGGCGGCAAAATCAGCAATCGCTTTGATGGAGTCTTCATCGGCATTAAAGCCCTGAATCAGCGGTACGCGTAGGGTTACCTGTTTTCCGGCGGCTGCAAGGCGTTTCAGGTTATCGAGCACGCGTTTGGCCGAACCGTCGGTCCACTGCTTGAAGCGTGCTTCGTCTACGTGCTTCAGGTCAGCGAGGAACAGGTCGATATAGGGCAGTGCGGGCTCCAGGTAGCGCCATGGCACGTGCAGGCAGGTTTCTACCGCCGTGTGGATGCCCTGTTCATGGGCGCTTTTCAACAGTTCCAGCGCCAGTTCCGGGTTCATAAACGGTTCGCCGCCGGAGAGCGTCATACCGCCGCCGCTGCGATCGTAAAACGGTTTATCGCGCAGCACGGTGGCCATAATTTCTTCGGCGCTTTTCTCTTCGCCGCAGACGGTCAGCGCCTGCGTCGGGCAGCAGTTGGTCAGTGTGGCAAGGTGGGCGTTATCCAGCTTTTCCCGATGGATAACCAGCCCGTTAAGCGCACGTTCAATGACCGACGGTGCAGCTTTCTGGCACAGGTCGCAGCCGTCCAGGCACAGACGCGGGTCGAACAGCAAATCCTGCTCGCGGGAGCGGCTTTCGGGGTTCTGGCACCAGCGACAGCCGAGCGAACAGCCTTTCAGGAAAACCACGGTACGGATACCGGGGCCATCGTGGGTGGAATAGCGCTGAATGTTGAAAATCATATGCTGTCCTCATCTTTCGTATAAAGATTAAAATGCTTTCGAATGAAAGTTATCTTGACATGAATCAACTTAAGAAGAGGTTTTGCTGTGGTAATGTTATTCCATGCTCAATATCACGGTTTAAGGACACATCATGGAACTCTATCTCGACACCTCTGACGTCGCCGCAGTGAAGAAACTGGCGCGCGTTTTCCCGCTGGCGGGCGTGACCACAAACCCAAGCATCGTGGCGGCAGGTAAGACGCCGTTGGACGCGCTGCTGCCGGAACTGCTGGACGCGATGGGCGGTAAAGGCCGTCTGTTTGCCCAGGTGATGGCGACAACCGCCGACGGCATGGTGGCGGACGCGCGCAAGCTGCGGGCGATTATTCCGGATCTGGTCGTTAAAGTGCCGGTGACGGCGGAAGGTCTGGCGGCGATTAAGCTGCTGAAAGCGGAAGGGATCCCGACGCTGGGTACCGCCGTTTACGGCGCAGCGCAGGGTCTGCTGTCGGCGCTGGCGGGGGCTGAATATGTCGCGCCTTACGTTAACCGCGTCGATGCGCAGGGGGGAAATGGTATTCAGACGGTGTGTGAATTACAGGATCTGCTGACTCTGCATGCGCCACAGTCGAAGGTGCTGGCCGCGAGCTTTAAAACGCCGCGTCAGGCGCTGGACTGCCTGCTGGCGGGCTGCCAGTCGATTACCCTGCCGCTGGACGTTGCGCAGCAGCTGATCAGCTACCCGGCGGTAGATGCCGCAGTGGCGAAGTTTGAGCAGGACTGGCAAACGGCGTTTGGCCGCACGTCGCTGTAATACTTTCTCTATTGGCACGATCGGTTCCCTCTCCCCACCGGGGAGAGGGTTAGGGTGAGGGGGTTACGCCGAAGCCTCCCCGCACACCTCGCACGTCGGGCTACGCATCAGCTTCATCTCTCTGAACTGGCAGCGCATCGCATCATACATCACGATTTTGCCCGCCGCTGGCGTACCGTAATGGGCCAGCACCTTAATCGCTTCCATCGCCTGCATCGCGCCAATCACGCCCACTAGCGGCGCCATCACGCCCGCTTCCACGCAGGTGAGCGCATTCTCGCCGAACAGACGGCTCAGGCAGCGGTAGCACGGCTCGCCTTCCTGATACGTAAACACCGAAATTTGCCCTTCCATGCGAATCGCCGCGCCGGAAACCAGCGGGACTTTATGCCGGAAACAGCCTGCATTCAGCTGGTTACGAATAGCGACGTTATCGGTACAGTCGAGCACCAAATCCTGTTCCGCAATCAGCGCCCACAGCGCCGCTTCTTCCAGCAGTGCGTTGTGGGTCGCCAGCGTGACGTGTGGGTTAATGCGCGCCAGCGCGTCGCGGGCGGAGTCGACTTTCGGCTGACCGATAGTGGCGTCGCTATGCAGCGTCTGGCGTTGCAGGTTGGAAAGCGCCACGGTGTCGAAATCGAGCAGGGTGAGTTGGCCAATTCCCGCGGCGGCCAGATACTGCGCCGCCGCACAGCCCAGCCCACCCAGGCCGACAACCAGCACGCGCGACGTCTTTAACTGCTCCTGGCCGTCAAAATCAAAATCCCGCAGGATGATTTGCCGGTTGTAGCGCAGCATCTCGGCATCGCTGAGTTCGGCGGCCATCACAGGCCTCCCAGCAGATGGTTAAAGGGTTCAACCTCTACGCATTCACCGGCTTCGACGTTGCCGCGCTCACGCTCCAGCACGATAAAGCAATTGCCCTGGCTGAATGAGCTAAAAATGTGCGAGCCCTGATGGCCGGTCGTGGACACGGTAAGGTCGCCGTTGGCGTCGCGGGTCAGCAGGCCGCGCTGGAAGTCGAGACGACCCGGGGATTTTTTCAGCCGATCGGTGGTACGCACGCGCAGGCGCGGAGCCTGCGTGGCGTTGCTGCCCGCACTCAGTTTGGCCAGCAACGGCTGCACTAACTGATAGAAGGTCAGCGCCGCGGAGACCGGGTTACCCGGCAGACCGCAGAACCAGCTGTGGCTTAGCTTACCGAAAGCAAACGGCTTGCCCGGTTTGATGGCGAGCTTCCAGAAGCTGATTTCACCCAGCTCGTCGAGAATCGTTTTGGTGTAGTCCGCCTCGCCAACGGAAACGCCGCCGGAGCTGATAACGACATCAGCCTGCTGGTCGGCCTGAATAAAGGTCTGGCGCAGCTGTTCCGGGTCATCGCGGATAATCCCGAGGTTAATTACCTCACAGCCCAACTGTTCGAGCATCAGATGCACCGCCAGACGGTTGGTGTCGTAGATTTGCCCATCGCCCAGCGGCTGGCCCGGTAGCTGGAGTTCGTCACCGGTGGAGAACAGCGCGACGCGTACTTTTCGCACCACGTCCACTTCGGCAATGCCGAGAGAAGCCAGCACCGGCAGCTCGGCGACGGTGAGGCGGGTACCCGCCGGGAAAACCACCGCGCCGTTGGCGATGTCTTCGCCGCGACGGCGAATATTCTGCCCCGGCTTCACAGCTGCGGTGAAACGGATACCGGCGTCGGTCTGCTCGGTCTCTTCCTGCATCACGACCGCTTCACAGCCTGCGGGAATTGGCGCACCGGTCATGATGCGCACGCAGCTTCCGGCAGGCCATTCACCGTGGAACGGCTGCCCGGCAAAGGCTTTACCCGCGACCGTCAGCGGCGTTTGCGCCGCGAGGTCGGCCAGACGCACCGCGTAGCCATCCATCGCCGAGTTATCAAAACCCGGAACGTCCAATGGGGAGACGACATCGCCTGCGGTGATACGGCCGAAAGCCTGTAACAGCGGCACCGACTCGCTTTCACGAAGCGGGCTAATTTGCTCAAGCATCTGGGCGAGCGCGGTATCAAGCGGGATCAGTCCGGCGGTAAAATCCATGGGTAAACTCCTGCGGGAAACGTTCGAATGCGCACATTATGGCAGAAAACCCCCGCAGACTGTATGCCACCTGTGGTGTACCCTGACATTTCCGGACGCTCTTTCTATATTCAAAATTGATATAGGAACAGAGTCACTATAATGATATTTATAAATAAAATGACGTAAGGGATAACGAATGGGTAAGGCAGTCATTGCGATTCATGGCGGAGCAGGGGCAATAAGCCGTCAGCAGATGTCAGTGGAAAAAGAGCGCGAATATGTCACCGCGTTGTCCAGCATTGTGGAGCATGCGCAGCAGATGCTGGAATCCGGCGCCAGCGCGCTGGATACGGTGACCGAAGCGGTTCGTCAGCTGGAGGAGTGCCCGCTGTTTAACGCCGGGATCGGCTCGGTGTTTACCGCTGATGAAACGCATGAACTTGACGCCTGCGTGATGGACGGCAATTCGCTGCAGGCGGGCGCCGTCGCTGGGGTAAAGCGCCTGCGTAACCCGGTACTGGCGGCCAGGTTGGTGCTGGAAAATAGCCCGCACGTGATGTTGATTGGCGAAGGGGCAGAGGCTTTTGCTCAGGCGCAGGGCGTCGAGCTGGTCGAGAATTCGCTGTTCTCCACCGACGCGCGTTTTCAACAGCTTATTGAGGCGCGCAGCAACGGTGAGTTTATTCTCGACCACGACGCGCCGCTGGATGAACGGCAGAAGATGGGCACCGTCGGCGCGGTGGCATTAGATCTCGACGGCAATCTTGCCGCGGCGACGTCTACCGGCGGCATGACCAACAAGCTGCCAGGGCGGGTGGGCGATAGCCCACTGGTCGGCGCGGGATGCTATGCCAACAACGCCAGCGTAGCCGTCTCCTGTACCGGCACCGGCGAGGTGTTTATCCGCACGCTGGCGGCTTACGATATCGCCGCATTAATGGAATACGGCAATCTCAGCCTGCTGGAAGCCTGCGAACGCGTAGTGATGGAAAAACTGCCCGCGCTGGGCGGTAGCGGTGGGCTGATTGCCATCGATCGTGAGGGCAACGTCGTGCTGCCGTTTAACAGTGAAGGGATGTATCGCGCCTGGGCCTATGCCGGGGATACGCCTACGATTGGCATTTATCGCGAATAGAAGGAGTCACCGTGCCGCATTCCGACGAGCTTGATGTCACGCAGGTGCTGAGCATTCAGAACCTGAACGTCGCGTTTCGCCAGGACAAGCAGTCCGTGCGCGCCGTGCATCAACTCTCTTTTCATCTGAACCGGGGAGAGACGCTGGCGATTGTCGGCGAGTCCGGTTCAGGTAAGTCCGTGACGGCGCTGGCGCTGATGCGGCTGCTGGAACAGTCCAACAGCCAGATGCAGTGCGAGCAAATGCTGCTGCGGCGGCGCAATCGCGAAGTGATCGAACTGCAGGAACAAACGCCCGCGCAGATGCGCAGCGTGCGCGGTGCCGACATCGCGATGATTTTTCAGGAACCGATGACTTCGCTTAACCCGGTGTTTACCATCGGCGAGCAGATTGCCGAGTCCATCCGCCTGCATCAGGGGCTGGGCCGCGAAGAGGCGCTGATTGAGGCGAAAAAAACGCTCGATAAAGTGCGCATTCCTGAGGCGCAGACCATGCTGTCTCGCTACCCGCATCAGCTCTCTGGCGGCATGCGTCAGCGAGTGATGATCGCGATGGCGCTGTCATGTCGCCCGGCGGTGCTGATTGCCGATGAGCCGACGACCGCGCTGGACGTCACGATTCAGGCGCAAATTCTCCAGCTTATCAACGTGCTGCAACAAGAGATGTCGATGGGGGTGATTTTTATCACCCACGATATGGGCGTCGTCGCGGAAATCGCCGACCGGGTGCTGGTGATGCATCAGGGGGAGGTGGTGGAGACCGGTAGCGTTGAGGCTATCTTTAACGCGCCGCAGCATCCGTATACCCGTCGTCTGCTGGCGGCGGTTCCCCGGCTGGGGGCGATGCGCGGCAGCGACTATCCGCGCAGTTTCCCTGAACTCAACGCGCCGGAGATTGAGCCTCAGCAGCAAAAAACGGTGGTGGAGGGCAAGCCGATTCTTCAGGTGCGCAACCTGGTGGCGCGCTTTCCGCTACGCGGCGGCGTGCTTAACCGCGTCACCCGTGAAGTGCATGCGGTGGAAAATGTCAGCTTTGACCTGTGGGGCGGCGAAACGTTGGCGCTGGTGGGCGAATCTGGCTGTGGCAAATCCACGACCGGGCGTGCGCTGTTGCGGTTAGTGGAATCGCAGAAGGGCACGATTACCTTCAACGGCGAGCGTATCGATCTGCTCTCCGCTCACCAGCTTCAGCCGCTGCGCCGCGATATTCAGATTATCTTCCAGGACCCTTACGCCTCCCTCGATCCGCGCCATACGGTCGGCTTTTCGATTATGGAGCCGCTGCGTGTGCACGGGGTGCTGCAAGGCGAAGCGCTCCAGAAGCGGGTTGAGTGGCTTTTGCAGCGCGTCGGATTAGAGCCGGAACATGCCTGGCGGTATCCGCACGAGTTTTCCGGCGGCCAGCGCCAGCGTATCTGTATCGCGCGCGCACTGGCCCTACAGCCGAAGGTGGTGATTGCCGATGAGTCGGTATCGGCGCTCGATGTTTCCATTCGCGCGCAGATTATCAACCTGCTGCTGTCGCTGCAGCGGGAGATGGGCATCGCCTTTCTGTTTATTTCCCATGATATGGCGGTGGTGGAGCGCATCAGCCATCGCGTGGCGGTGATGTACCGCGGGCGGATTGTGGAGATTGGCCCGCGGCGCGCTATTTTTGAGAATCCGCAGCATCCTTATACCCGCAAGCTGCTGGCCGCCGTGCCGGTGGCCGACCCGACGCACAAACGTCCGCAGCGCGTGCTGCTGTCTGACGAGCTGCCGGGCAATATCTACAGACGGGGCGAAGAGGTAGAACCGATCGGTTTGCAACAGGTGGCGCCGGGGCACTATGTGGCCCGCGAACCGGCAAGCAGTGCGCTGATAAATCGATAATAAAACGACAGGCAGGGGACAATATGACACAACGCGTTTCACGTAAATGGCTGGTTGCACTGGGGGTGGCTTCAGCGCTGGCCTCCGCTTCCTCGTTCGCGGCAAAAGATGTGGTGGTGGCGGTAGGCTCCAACTTCACCACCCTCGACCCGTACGACGCTAACGACACGCTGTCGCAGGCGGTGGCGAAATCCTTCTATCAGGGGCTGTTCGGCCTGGATAAAGAGATGAAGCTGAAGAACGTGCTGGCGGAAAGCTACACGGTATCGGATGACGGCAAGGTCTATACCGTCAAGCTGCGCCAGGGCGTCAAATTCCAGGACGGCACCGATTTCAACGCCGAAGCGGTGAAGGTCAACCTCGATCGCGCCAGCAATCCAGAAAGCCACCTCAAGCGCTATAACCTGTACAAGAACATTGATAAGACCGAAGTCGTCGACCCGCAGACGGTGAAAATCACCCTCAAGCAGCCGTTCTCGGCGTTTATCAATATTCTCGCCCACCCGGCGACGGCGATGATCTCGCCAGCGGCGCTGAAAAAATACGGCAACGAGATTGGCTTCCATCCGGTAGGGACCGGGCCGTATCAGCTGGATACCTGGAACCAGACCGACTTCGTGAAGGTCAGCAAGTTTGCCAATTATTGGCAAAAAGGGCTGCCGAAGCTGGACTCCATTACCTGGCGTCCGGTGGTCGACAACAATACCCGCGCGGCGATGCTGCAAACCGGTGAAGCGCAGTTTGCTTTCCCGATCCCTTACGAGCAGGCGGCGCTGCTGGCGAAAAACAGCCAGCTTGAGCTGGTGGCCAGCCCGTCAATCATGCAGCGCTATATCAGCATGAACGTGACGCAAAAACCGTTCGATAACCCGAAGGTCCGTGAGGCCATCAACTACGCGATTAACCGCCAGGCGCTGGTGAAGGTGGCCTTTGCGGGTTACGCGGCACCGGCTACCGGCGTCGTGCCGCCGTCGATTGCCTACGCAACGCAGTATCAACCGTGGCCGTACGACCCGGCAAAAGCGCGTGAGCTGCTGAAAGAGGCGGGTTACCCGAACGGCTTTAGCACCACGCTGTGGTCATCGCACAACCACAGCACCGCGCAGAAGGTGCTGCAATTTACCCAGCAGCAGCTGGCGCAAATTGGCATTAAAGCGCAGGTCACCGCGATGGACGCCGGGCAGCGTGCGGCGGAAGTGGAAGGCAAGGGGCAGAAAGAGAGCGGCGTGAGAATGTTCTACACCGGCTGGTCGGCCTCGACCGGTGAAGCCGACTGGGCGCTGTCGCCGCTGTTTGCCTCCTCAAACTGGCCGCCAACGCAGTTTAACACCGCGTTCTACGGCAACCCTCAAGTCGATAAAGACCTCAGCGCGGCGCTGCAAACCACCGACAGCAACGAAAAAGCGCGGCTGTATAAGGCGGTTCAGGATACTATCTGGAAAGAGTCGCCGTGGGTGCCGCTGGTGGTGGAGAAACTGGTATCAGCGCACAGCAAGTCGTTGACCGGATTCTATATTATGCCGGATACCGGGTTTAGCTTTGACGACGCGGATTTGAAGTAAGCGACGTTTCCCTGCCTCATGAAGGGGCAGGGAGTCATCGGCAAGGAGAGTCATGCTCAACTATGTGATTAAACGCCTGCTCGGCCTGATCCCCACGCTGTTTATCGTGGCGGTGCTGGTGTTTTTGTTTGTCCACATGCTGCCCGGCGACCCGGCCCGGCTGATTGCTGGCCCGGAAGCGGACGCGCAGGTGATTGCTATGGTGCGCCAGCAGCTGGGTTTGGATCAGCCGCTGTACGTGCAGTTCTGGCATTACATTAGCCATGCCGTGCAGGGCGATTTTGGCACGTCGATGGTTTCCCGCCGTCCGGTATCGGAAGAGATTGCCAGCCGCTTTTTCCCCACGCTGTGGCTGACGCTCGCCAGCATGGGCTGGGCGGTGCTGTTTGGCATGGGCGCGGGCATTGCCGCCGCCGTCTGGCGCAACCGCTGGCCGGACCGCCTGGGCATGGCGCTGGCGGTGACCGGTATTTCGTTCCCGGCCTTTGCCCTGGGGATGCTGCTGATGCAGATTTTCTCCGTCGAACTGGGCTGGCTGCCGACCGTGGGCGCCGACAGCTGGCGACACTATATTTTGCCTTCATTAACGCTGGGCGCCGCCGTCGCTTCGGTAATGGCACGCTTCACCCGCGCCTCGTTCGTTGACGTGCTGAATGAGGACTATATGCGTACCGCGCGCGCCAAAGGCGTCAGCGAAAAGGTGGTGGTGCTCAAACACGGGCTGCGTAACGCGATGATCCCGGTGGTCACCATGATGGGGCTGCAGTTTGGGTTTCTGCTCGGCGGCTCGATCGTGGTCGAAAAGGTGTTTAACTGGCCGGGGCTGGGACGCCTGCTGGTCGATTCGGTGGAAATGCGCGACTACCCGGTGATTCAGGCCGAGGTGCTGCTGTTTTCGCTGGAGTTTATTCTTATCAACTTAGTGGTGGACGTGCTGTACGCCGCCATTAACCCGGCTATCAGGTATAAATAACGTGCGATTATTCAACTGGCGTCGACAGGCTGTTCTTAGCGCCATGCCGGTGATGCAGGCAGCGTCGCAGCGCACGCCGTGGCGGGAGTTCTGGCGGCGCTTTCGCCAGCAGCCGGTGGCGATGGCCTCGGGCATTTTCGTGCTGCTGCTGATTGTGGTCGCGGTGGCCGCACCGTGGATTGCGCCGTTCGATGCGGAAAACTATTTTGACTACGACAGGCTAAACGACGGGCCGTCGCTGATTCACTGGTTTGGCGTGGATTCGCTGGGGCGTGATATTTTCAGTCGCGTGCTGGTGGGCGCGCAGATCTCGCTGACCGCAGGCGTCTTCGCGGTGCTGATCGGTTCGCTTATCGGTACCGTGCTGGGGCTGGTAGCGGGCTACTATGAAGGCTGGTGGGATCGCATCATCATGCGCATCTGCGACGTGCTGTTCGCCTTTCCCGGCATTCTGCTGGCCATCGCCGTGGTGGCGATTATGGGCAGCGGCATGACCAACGTGATTATCGCCGTGGCGATTTTCTCCGTCCCGGCGTTCGCCCGTCTGGTGCGCGGCAATACCCTGGTGCTCAAGCAACAGACCTTTATTGAGTCGGCACGCAGCATTGGCGCCAGCGACAGCGCGATCATTTTCCAGCATATTCTGCCGGGGACGGTATCGTCGATTGTGGTCTATTTCACCATGCGTATTGGCGTATCGATTATCTCTGCCGCCAGTCTGTCGTTCCTTGGCCTGGGGGCACAACCGCCAACGCCGGAATGGGGCGCTATGCTCAATGAGGCGCGTGCTGATATGGTGATTGCGCCGCACGTCGCGGTCTTCCCGGCGCTGGCCATTTTCCTGACGGTGCTGGCGTTTAACCTGCTGGGCGATGGGCTGCGCGACGCGCTGGATCCGAAGCTGAAAGGGTAATCTCTCTATTTCTTCCCGTAGCCCGGCCGAGCATAGCGACGCCGGGGCAAACCTGTTTCCCATCACAAATCGCGGCATTTTTTTGACTCCGCTCGCTTTTTTCCCCTCGTAATAAAGAACGCGTTTCCTCCTGCGGGCGGAAAACGGCGCTCAGTTTGCGTGCACCAGAAAGCCTAGTATTGACGCAATCTAATCGGGAATAAACGCATGGAGAGGTAGGTCAATGCTCATTGCTCGGGACAACATTTTTCTCAACCAGACTTTCGCCGATAAGCAGTCTATTTTCCGTTTTCTGGCCCATCATGCCGTGGCGCAGGGCTGGGCCGAAAGCGCAGCGCAAATTGAAGCCGATCTGTGGGAGCGAGAGAAGCAATACTCCACCGGTTTTGAGAACCAGATAGCCATTCCTCACGCCAAAACCGCCAACGTCTCCCGGGCCGGGGTGATTTTTATCCGCCTGCAGCAGCCGATTCCCTGGGAAAGCCTCGACGGTCAGCCGGTACAGATTATTTTCGGCCTGCTGGTACCGGAATCCGGCGCGCAGTTTTTGCATTTAAAAATCATCAATAGCCTTGCCAGCCAAATTGTTGAAGACGAATTCAGAGCCTATTTATTCGCCGCCAACGATGAAGACGAGTTGTTTCACTTTATGCAGTCACGCATCGAAATAAAGGAGCAGATATGAATATTGTGGGAGTGACTTCCTGTATTGCCGGTCTGGCCCATACGCCGATGGCCGCTAAATCGCTGGAAAAAGAGGGGGCGCGTCTCGGGCATCGGGTCAATATTGAGCAGCAGGGGGCGCTGGGCATTATGGACCGTCTTTCCGAGCAGGATATTGCCGACGCTGATTTTGTGCTGATTGCCGCCGATCGCGCCATTGAAGAAGAAGAACGGTTTGCGGGAAAAACCATTATTCGGGTCAAGATTGGGCAATGTGTCAGCCATGCGGCCGATGTGATTACCAAATGCGTTTCGGCCGTTGAGGCGCGTCGCAATCAATAAAACAGAGATGGTGATGTCATGAAAAAGATAATGATAGACATAAAAAACCATTTAATGACCGGGATTTCCTACGCTTTACCGGTCATTATTGCCGGTTCACTGATGGTGGCCGTGGCCAAGATTATTGGCCTGATTGTCGGCGAGCCTAACCTGGACGCTTTTGCCAAAAGCGATGGGTTAATGAACTGGCTGTACCTGACTCAGGATGTGGGCTTCAAAATTATCGGCCTGATGAACTACGTGCTTGGCGCGTATGTGGCCTTTTCGATCGCCGGGAAAAAAGGGCTGGCAGCCGGTTTTACCGCCGGGCTGATTGCATCGATGACCGGCTCCGGCTTCCTTGGCGCGGTGCTGGGCGGGCTGCTGGCGGGCTATTCATCGGAATGGGTCGGGCGCAAAATCCGTATTACCGGCTCGGCGTCCAGTTCCGTCCCGCTGATTATTCTGCCGTTTATCACCGTGGGTTTACAGGTGGTGATCATGCTGCTGTTGCTCGGCGATGTGCTGAGCTGGATCAATGCCACGCTGATGGGCTGGGTACAGCAGATGACTGAAGATGGCACCAGTACGGTCATGCTGGCGGCGGTACTCGGGGGAATGATCTGTTTTGACCTTAGGGGCCGGTCAACAAAGCCGCCTGGGGTACCGCCAACGTGCTGTTCCTGAGCGGCGTCTACCTGCCTGCGATTCTGGTCAACGTGGCCATTATTATCCCACCGCTCGGCTATGCCGCCGCGCGATTCCTGCGCCCCCATAACTTTAACCAGACGCTGAAAGAAGCCGGTAACGGCGCGGTCATTATGGGCATTCTCGGTATTTCCGAGGGCGCGATCCCCTTCACGCTGCGTAACCCCGCAAGGCTTATTCCGATTAACGTACTGGCCGGTGCGCTGGGCGCAATGACCGTGGCGCTGTTCAAAGCCTATCCGATCATGCCGCCGCTGGGCGGGCTGTACGGCGGTTTCACCGTCGGCCATCCGTGGGCCTATTTTCTTGGCGCGCTGGTAGGAACTGCAGTCATCGCCATCGGCGCCAATCTGCTGGTGAATTTTAACGACGAATCAGCTGAAGAAAACGCCGCTGCGCCAGCGGTCAACGAAGAGATTGACATTAAGTTTGATTAATCGGCTCAGGCCGCTGAAGGGAGGGTGGGATGAAAGAGAAAGTTGTGCATGTTTACAGCCATACTCACTGGGATCAGGAGTGGTATTTTACCTCGTCACGTTCGCGTATTTATTTGTTAAATCACGTGAAGAATGTGCTGCGCGTGCTGGAGAATAACCCCGATTTCTCCTGTTACCTCCTCGATGCGCAAAGCGCCTTAATTGAGAGCTACCTGCAATGGGCGCCGGAAGATAAGGATCGTCTCGGTGCCCTGATCGCGGCGAAGCGTCTGCTGACCGGGCCGTGGTACACGCAAACCGATCAACTGGTGATTCACCAGGAATCGGTGGTGCGTAACCTGTGGTACGGAATGAAAATCGCCAAAGAGGCGGGCGGCTGCATGGCGCTGGGTTATGTGCCCGACTGCTTTGGCCAGGGCGGCAATATGCCGCAAATATACCGCCAGTTCGGCATTCACCATGCGCTGTTCTGGCGCGGAATTGCCGACAATACGCTGCATGAGACGGAATTCTGCTGGCAGGGCGACAACGGCGATACGGTGTTTGCCGTGCAGATGCCCTGGGGATACCACTACGGCGGCCTGCTGGATGAAACGCCGGATAGCCTGACGACATTTTTGAACGAAAAAATGAGGCCAATTGAAGCGCGCAGCGCCCGTGCCAACCTGCTGTATCCGCATGGTTTCGACCAGGCGCCGATCCGCGAGAATTTGCCGGAACTGGTGCGTCAGTTCAACGCCTGCGACAACCAGCGTCATTACCAAATCAGTAGCCCGCTCGACTTTATTACCGCACTGGAACAGGAGGCGGGCGCAGACGTTCGCGTCCTGAAGGGAGAGTTGACGGAGGGGAAACACTCGAGGGTACATAAAACCATCTTTTCGTGCCGGGCTGACCTGAAGCAGATGAATAACGATATCGAAGCGCTGCTGGTTAATACGCTGGAGCCGGTGCTGGCGATTGGCCGTAGCCTGGGGCATGACTATCCGGCTCGGGTGATGGCCGATATCTGGAAGCTGATGTTTTTCAATGCCGCGCATGACAGCATCGGCGGCTGCAATAGCGACGACACGAACCGGGATATTGCCGCCCGCTATAAGCAGGCGCGCGATCTCGCCAGCAACCTGCTGGAGCTTCATACCCGGCAGATTGCGATGCGTACGCCGCGCGAACACGATTATTGTTTTACGGTATTTAATCCGCTGACCGTGGCGGTGACGCCGCAGATAACCTTTGAAGCCTGGCTGCCGGGCGTGCCTTTTACGCTGCGTGATGCGACAGGGCGCGCGCTGCCGTACGTGATTGAAGAGCAGACGGAACTGACCGATTATGTGCTTAATCAGACCATCCGGCTTAACCCGGGCAAACCGTACCATAAACCGCAGCAGGTTTACCGCAGCAGGGTAACGGTAAACAGCAGCGCGCTGCCTGCCTTGGGTTACACAAGTTGGTATCTGGATTTTAGCGCCGACGGGGAGAGCCAGCGGCAGAGCGATACGCGACCATTTATTGAAAATGAACACTATCGTGTTGATGTTGAAGAAAATGGCCTGCTGACGATCGCTGAGAAAGCCAGCGGTAAGCGCTATGCGCGGCAAATGCTGTTGGTCGAGAACGGTGATGACGGCGACTCCTATAACTATTCGCCGCCGCGTGAAGATCTGACCGTGACCTCGGAAGGATATCTCACCGCAGTGTCGCGGGAATGCAGCGATGTACGGCAGGCGTTGAGCCTTAACTATCGGATGCCGGTACCCGTCGATCTTGAGGCGCGCGCTCGTGGCGAGCTTGATGGCGTCATGCCTGTGACGGTGCAGATTACGCTGCGACAGGATACGCTCATTCACTTTACCGTCGAGGTGGAAAACCGGGTGCGGAGTCATCGCCTGTGCGTGCATTTTGCCACCGATATTCTGGCTCATATCTCCTGTGCCGATCAGCTGTTTGGCGCGGTCACGCGCCCTGTACAGCTCAGCGACGCGCTGCGGGTATGGGAAGATGAAGGCTGGCACGAGAAGCCTGTCGCTATCGAGCCCATGCAGAGCTACGTTAACCTGCATGATGATAGCCACGGTTTTACTCTGCACACCAACGGCGTGCGCGAGTATGAAATCGTCGGCGATCGTTTTGATACCATTGCCGTCACCCTGTTCCGCTCTTTCGGTTACATGGGAAAAACCAATCTGCTCTATCGTCCGGGGCGAGCATCGGGTGAAACGGTCGTGGCAACGCCGGATGCTCAACTGATGGGAACGCTCCGCTTTAATTTTAGCTGGCGTATTTATCAGGGGCGGTTTGATGATGCCCGGCACGCGCAGATCTCAAAAGCGCTACTGACTGCGTTCCCGGTGTATCAGGACAGCGATTTCCTCAACGGTCGCCTGCGTTTTTGCCTGAGTGATGAAAAGCGCACTTATCCATTGGAGCACAGCGTGCTGGCGCTGCCTGATGGTCCGCAGGATGCCCAGTTGAGCGTTGTCAAATGCGCTGAAAACGGCAATGGGCTGGTGTGCCGTTTCTATAACCCGAATCTGGCGGCGTCGGTAGCGATTCCCGCGCTGGAAAACGCGCGTTGCGTGCTGCTGGATGAGCAAACGCCAGCGCCGGAGAGACGCATGCTGAAGCCAAACGATGTGCAGACGCTCTATATCGAGATCGCCTGAAGAGGGAAAGATGAGACTGTTCACCAATAAGCGAGTCAGAGATATCTTTATCCAGATAGCCCAGGGGACGGTGACGCAGCAGTCGTTGGCAAACGCGATGCATGTTTCTACCCGCACTATTCGTAGCGATCTGAAGGCGCTGGGCGAAATCATCATGCAAGCCGGTAATCGTCTCATCTACGATCGCAAAGTGGGGTTTTCTATTCAGGTGGATAACCCGGCGGGCCACCGCAGGCTGTTGGAACAGTCGCAAAAACCATGGAGAGAGACGCGCTCTACCCGCGAGCGGCGTAGCGCGTTGCTCACGGCGCTGTTGCGCCAGGATAAAGATGTTTCGCTGGAGCAGCTGGAGTCGACGTGGTTTATCAGCCTCTATACGTTGCGCAACGACATCACGCTGCTCAAACGTCACTTTGCTCTTTACGATATCGCCGTCAACTGCGAGGGCGCCGAGCGCTATAAGCTACAGGGCAGTGAAATCGCGCTGCGTCGTTGTATCTACGATCATTTACTGCGGGCCAGAGAGCCGGAGGAGGAGTTCGCCGCGCTGTTCGACAATCGCGGACAAGTGGCGGATATCAAACAGGCGCTCAGCCGCTATGTCGTGGCGCATGGGCGACAAATTAGCGATGTGAACCTGCGCTTTTTTACGCTGATTTGCGCGATCGCATCCGGACGCATGCAGCGCGGCAGCTGGCTATTGGACTTTACGTTCAACGGCGGCGAACCGACGATAAAAACGGCGGCAGCAGAGATCTTCGCTTTGCTCTGCGGTGAGGGCGCGTCGGGGCTACAAAGTGAAATCGACTATATTGCGATGAACCTTGCTGCGTTTTGTACACATGCGGGGGACGACTTGTCGGAAAACTGTGCCGCCGAGTGCGCGGTGATGAATCATTTTCTCAGCTATGTGAGCGCCTCATGGTTTTGCGATGTGTTCTATGACGAAGCATCGCGTTCCAGCCTGCTCAATCATATTAAAGCGATGCGCATTCGGGTTAACAACGGTATCACCATCGTTAACCCATTGATAGAACAGATTAAACGACACTATCCGCTAATTTATGAAATGACGCTTGCGGCATTCAGCGAACTGGAACATTTTTTCTCCGGGCGTATCAGCGATGACGAAATTGGCTATCTGGTGATGCATATTGGCGCCATCCTGGAAGAGACGCATCTCAAGGAGGCGACTCTGAGCACGCTGGTGGTCAGCGAGCAGGGCGGCGCATCGGCAAGACTGGTGTGCCAGAAAATAACCCGCATGTACCCGCAACTGGTGATTGCGCGTTACATCTCGGTTGAACAATACAATGCCGCAGAAAGCATTGATGAGAATCTGGTTATTAGTTTCGTCACGGTGGCGGAGAAAAACCGGCGGGTGATTCATCTGCCGCCGCTGCCCGAGCGCTGGCAACTGGAAAATATGAAGTACTTTCTGCACGCGGAGACCACGCCGACCGCCATGGTGAACTATTTTTCGCCTGAGCATTTTTTTGTTTTTACCGAGCATCAGCATGATAAAGCTTCGTTAATTCATTTTCTGTCCGCTCAACTGGTTCGTCAGGGGCGGGTGGATGAACGCTATCTGGTGTCAGTGCTGGAACGAGAGGAGCGTGCCTCAACGCTGCTGGATGATAAAATCGCCATCCCCCATCCGCTGGGCTTAGTCGCGTTGAGCACCATGGTGACGGTTGCGGTATTCCCCAACGGTATTGAATGGGACGCCGGGAAAATGGTGAAGATGGTCTTTATGCTGGCGATTAGCGAGGATGCGTTTGTCGATAGCATGCTGATTTATGATTATTTAACCAACATTCTTGATGATGACGTGATTGACGTACTGAGTCAGTGCGCCAGCTATCCCGCGTTTATGTCGCGGTCGCAGAAGTATTTTTTGTAGCGCATGAAACATGCCTTTCCCCGTCAAGGGAAAGGCATGCGAGATTAAACCCGGCTACCCCACAGGTCATATTCGTCGGCGTTTTCTACCTTCACACGCACCACGTCGCCCGGTTTCACCTTCGTTTCACCGTTCAGATAAACCGCGCCGTCGATTTCCGGGGCATCGGCCATGCTGCGGCCAATGGCACCTTCTTCGTCCACTTCATCGATCATCACCAGAATTTCACGGCCTACTTTTTCCTGCAGACGTTCAGCGGAGATTTGCTGTTGCAACTGCATGAAGCGGTTCCAGCGGTCTTCCTTCACGTCGTCCGGCACCTGGTCCGGCAGATCGTTCGCGGAGGCACCATCAACCGGGCTGTACTGGAAACAGCCGACGCGGTCGAGGCGGGCTTCTTTCAGGAAGTCGAGCAGCATCTGGAAATCTTCTTCCGTTTCACCCGGGAAACCGACGATAAAGGTTGAGCGCAGAGTCAGGTCCGGGCAGATTTCACGCCATTGTTTAATCCGTGCAAGCTGACGGTCTACCGAACCTGGGCGCTTCATCAGCTTCAGAATGCGCGGGCTGGCATGCTGTAGCGGGATATCGAGATACGGCAGAATTTTACCTTCCGCCATCAGTGGGATCACGTTGTCAACGTGCGGATACGGATACACATAGTGCAGGCGCACCCACACGCCGAGTTTTGCCAGCTGTTCACACAGGCTTTCCATACTGGTTTTCACCGGCTCGCCGTTGTGGAAACCGGTACGGTGCTTCACGTCCACCCCGTAGGCTGAGGTGTCCTGAGAGATCACCAGCAGCTCTTTCACGCCAGCGTCGACCAGACGTTTTGCTTCAGCCAGCACTTCGCCAATCGGACGGCTCACCAGATCGCCACGCATCGACGGAATGATGCAGAACGCGCAGCGGTGGTTACAGCCTTCGGATATTTTCAGATAGGCGTAATGGCGCGGCGTCAGCTTAACGCCCTGTTCCGGCACCAGGCTCAGGAACGGGTTGTGCTGTGGTTTTGGCGCGTAGTGGTGCACGTGCTCCAGAACCTGCTCGTAGCTGTGCGGGCCGGTGATTTCCAGCACCTTCGGGTGTACTTCGCGAATTTGATCTTCTTTGGCACCCAGGCAGCCGGTCACAATGACCTTGCCGTTTTCTTGTAGCGCTTCACCGATCGCCTCCAGCGACTCCTGGACGGCGCTGTCGATAAAGCCGCAGGTATTGACGATGACCATATCGGCGCCCTCATAAGTGGGTACCACCTCATAACCTTCGGTGCGCAGCTCGGTAAGGATGCGTTCGGAGTCGACCAGATTTTTCGGACAGCCTAAAGATACAAAACCAATTTTGCTCATTTTATGTACGAATCATTGCTCAGGAAAACGCGGAGTATACATCATGCCCCAACGCTACAGCTATATCCGATGGTCATCTGATTGTCAGGAAAAAGGGAGGCGTACTGAGCCGTCATCCATTGCCGAACCGAATGTCGTTGATGGCGTTGAAATCATTAAGACATAAGTTCATGTACTTGAGGAAAGTTGCCATAGTAAACTTGAAGACCTTATCGGCACGATAAACTGCGGTGCAGTTACTTTTGATTAGTTACTATTTTTAGAGAATCCCCCGTGTTCAGGGCTTCGGTCATCAACCTATTCATTCGCTTTTAAATTTATATATCCAGTAGTTAGGCTAATCATAGGGCATAAATCTTGTTGATATATTATATATGCAAGAGAAAGGAAAATCGTACTTGTAATTTTTGCATACTATACTCTGGTGATAACAACAAAAAACAGGGGGAAGGATGGACGAAAAAAATGTTAAGAATATTGGTATAGGTGTAATGGCTATAGTTGTCTATCTCGCTTATACCATTTTTGGCGTCGCTGCATCCTTAGCGGTTCCAGTCGCAATTATCGGTTATTTTGTTCATGATTACTATACCTTTCAAAGCTTTCTATCTGACTGGATTGGTTCAACTGCTGTTACTTGTGTAATAATTCTTTTATTTATGGGCTTCTCTGTATTAAACAACCGATAGTGAAAGACCCATAGAATGGACTCTATGGGTTTTATAATCAACTTCAACAAAGAAAATGTATTTAATTATAATTTATATCTTTCTTGTTTAGGTGCGTAAATATAATGGCGTGCTGTTTTATTTAGAGTGTGAATAAGGTGTGGTTTAGCTTTTAAATAATCGCATTGGAATCGTAAGGTTCTAATAACACGCAGGTTTTGATATCGATAAAACTAAATAAAATGTCAGGAGGATATTATGTAATTGATAATGTTAATTCTAAAGTCACGGCCAAATAAATAGATATATTTCCTGGCGTGGAATGTACCCTGGAACCTGGAAAACGATACGCCAATAATCACGCTTCGTGAGCACGAATGCAGGCCCGAAAAAGCGCCTGCATTCTGCCTTCACCTCGGCAGCGTATTACTCTTTTTTCGCCACATCGCCCCGGATAAGGAAGGGCACGGAATCGCGCAGCGATGGATTGACGGTACCACTGTGGTCAAGCCCTTCATAAACATGCACTTCTGCCTGTGTGCCGGCGGCTTTAACGGCATCGGCGAAGCGCATCTGCATGGCGGTAGGAACGTTGATATCCGCGCTGCCAATACCGATAAACACCGGGTGCTGAAGGCGCATTGTCGGGTACAGCATGGTGTTGATTCCGTTGCTTAACAAGGTTTCGATAGCCGGTTTGAGCGTATTGCCGGCGTTCAGACCCGCCTGCATCGTTTTTTGCGTCAGCGGCGTGATACAGAGATTTTTCGCCTGTTCCAGCAGCGGCAGCGCGCCGTCCTGGAAATAATCTTCAGGCTTCAGCGAGGGATCGGCGTCCGCCGCGGCGAGGTAGATATAGAAGATATACGGAATCTTAGGATCTCCGGCGTTCTGATTATCCCCTTTTGTCGGCGGCAGGATATCAGCAGCGGTAGTTCCGATCGCAAAATACGGTGTGCCGGTTAATACCGTGGCGCGGATGTTCAGTTCCGGCGCGTACTGAGGCTGGAATCCTGCGCTGGAAAATGCCGCGTGAGCCCCTTGTGATTGACCGACCAGAGTCAGTTCATTCTTCAGCGGAAACTGGCGCAGCGCGGCGCGAACGCCATCCAGTATGCTCCATGCTTCGCCACGAGCATTGAGATAGTGGTGTACGCCTTCCGAACCCAGACCGGCATAGTCCGGCGCCACAATGGCGTAGCCAAGCGAAAGCCAGGTATTAAGGTATTGTTTATCGCGGACGGTACGTTCATTGAGCGATGGTGCGCATTGGCCGGCTACGCCGACGGTGCCGTGCGCCCAGACCACGACGGGCCATCCGCCTTCCGGCGCTTTCCCTTTTGGAATAAACACCGCGGCGGAGTCCACGCGCGGCGAATGCCCGTCAACGCCACTACGGGAAGGGTAATGCATCAGATACTGCTGGGCGGCTTCGCTAAGCCCATGGTCGGCGGCCAGCGTGGCCGTAGTTTCATGCTCTTTGGCCTGCGTCGGCGCGGCAATAACCGGGGAGGCGCTTGCGGATAACAGCATTAATGCACAGACCGTCATCCTTACTCTTTCCTGAAATAACATGCACAACATCCTTTTTTGTCGTCTGAATAGTCACAGTGTAGTCGGCGACGCGTTAACGTGGCGTCAATGACGTTGTGATGTGGGGCAGGGCGCTTGAGGTCCTTTTCCCGCTCCGACGATGATTAAGGTTGGCTCATTGTTAAAAATGTTGCAAATGATGAATTGTTGATATCGCGCAGCATTTTGTACGTTAAGTAATCTCATAATGAGAATGCCAATGGGTGGCAAGGGAGGTAAATGCATGACGGAAAGCAAACTGAAACGCAAGCTGGTGGGGCGGCTCATCAACGCGCGAATTGACCTTGATGCCTATTTGCAGCTGAGGAAGGCAAAGGGGTATATGTCAGTCGGTGAAAACGATCATCTGCGTACTAACCTGCTTGAACTGTGCGGCGAGCTGCGTGATAACGCGGTCGCGCTTAAGCGCTGTACATCACTGAACGAATTGGAAATGATGCGGCAGGCGGGCGAGGCAATGGCCTCTGCAGCGGTTTGCCTGATGAGTGGGCGCTATGATTGCCCCTCTTATATTGCGATTAACGTAGAAACGCTCGATCGCTGCCTGGCGGCGTTGACGAAAAGTATTCGTAAGCTGGACGCAGGGTCTCCCGTGGTGGAAACCTGAAACCAGGGGGACATTAGTCCCCCTGCTCGTCGTGCTAGCGCATAATGCGACGTAAAATGCGGTTAGCCTGCTCTTCAAAGTTGGTCGCGGCCTGGTCGATCGTGGCTTTACCGTAATCGATGCTTTGCAGCGCGGAGCTGAACAAGGCGCCAAACTGCGGATCTTCAAGATACGGCAGCGCCTTCGACTTATTCGGCAGCGAGGCGGACTGCAGTAGCCCGGAAATCACCGGGTCGTCATCGGTTAACAGTCCCGCGTCGCGCAGGATTTTTTCACCTGACTTGCTTAGCGGCACGCCGCGCTCCAGCGCCACAGGGATAACGCCTTCTTTCTCGCTCATCAGGAAGTTAATCAGCGTTGCCGCTTCCTCCGGGTGACGCGTGTTTTTGCTGATAGACAGCATCAGCGCCGTTTTATGGAACTGGCCGGCGTCTTTTGCCCCTTCGCGCATCGGATACGGCCCCATCACCAGATCCGCCGGATTGGCCAGATTCTGCGACTCGGCGGTGTACAACACGTTCCAGTTATAGACGCCGCCCCATTCGCCGTTGATCCACGGTTTCATCTCATAGGCCACGCCTTTGCCAAACGATGCCATGGTACGGGCGTCCGGCACCGCGTGGGCGTCAACCAGCTTACGATAGAAGGTGAAAGCCTCGACCAGATCGGCATGGTTCCAGCCGAGCTTGCGGGCTTTCTCATCGACCATCGGTTTCTGGTTGCCCTGATAGACATACGAGTTCAGCAGCAGCAGAGAATCCTGCTCGGTGAGAATCAAGGGATAGTAGTTATCACCCAGCTTCTCTTTAAATACCGGCCCGGCCTTCAGCAGTTCGTCCCAGGTTTTGGGTAACGCAACGCCGGCTTTTTTCCACGTGGCGGCGTTGTAGTAAAACAGCATCACGTTGGCGGAAACCGGAATGGCGTTGACCTTGCCATTCACTGTGGTGCTGGCCAGCGACTCCGGAGAAAACTGATCGAGTCCAATAGGCTTCGCCAGTTTATTGAGGTCATAAAAACCGTCGCCGGTTTTTGACAGCAGCGTCAGCCAGTTCCAGTTGGTCTGGATAACGTCGGCCTCGGTATTGCTGTTGATCTGCGTGGTCAGACGCGAGTAGAAGCCGTCCCAGCCGGTGTATTCCGCCTTCACTTTGATATTGGGATATTTAGCCTCAAAGGCCTCAAGCGCTTTCAGGGTCGCCTGGTTGCGGGCCTTGCCGCCCCACCAGGCAAAACGGAGTTCCACCTGATCGGCGCTGTGTGCGATGGGCATCGCGCCGAAACTGCAGCAGGCCAGCAGGAACAATATCGACTTTTTCATGGATGAATCCTCCGTGTCATAAGATTAACGCTGCTGCCGACGCCAGGTCGTTAAACCTTTCACCAGCTGCATTTCCTGCTCGCACCACGGTTTGCCCTCTGGGGTTAACACATCGTGGAACCAGAGCGACTGCGGATTGGGGTGATTTTTATTGACGCTGGTCCATGGGATCCAGGTCTGGGTGCGGCCCTGCACCAACCCCCACTGATAGCAGCCGGCATCAAAGGCGCAGAACAGCGGTAGCTGTTCGCTGAAGACGCAGTCCATATGACGAGCCAGCCACTCGGTACACAGTACGGGACGATTGCGGCGAACCAGGTTCTCCAGCACGCTCAGCTGGCGGGCGGCGGTGTTGTAGTTGTGGTAGGTGATGATGTCCGACAGATCCATTGCGGCGGCGTCGATCGGGTGTTCCAGCGTGCCGTACTTGTCGTGATCGATATGCCAGGCGCCCACGGTCAGCGGCTGGGTTGGCCCCACGTCACGCGCCCAGCCGAAGGTGGCGATCATCAGCTCCAGAGCGAAGCTTTCCAGCGTTTCGTCATACTCTGTTGATTCCGTTGGCGACAGGTTGATGCCGCGGTTTCCCGGTTCGTTGTAGAGATCCCAGATGCTGATGCGTGCGTCGTCTTTAAATTGGATCAGCACATCGCGCACATAGGCTTCAACCCGCGGCCACTGCTGTGGATCCATCACGATGGCGCGACCCGGGCTGGCGGCAGCCTGACTGTTGTGGACGCCTTCACGCGGCGCTTTTTGCGGGCCGAGGTACGGCTCATCGCCAGAGAAGCCGCAGTCGTCCATCAGCGTCAGCATCACCTGAATGTCATGCTTTGCGGCGAGTTCCAGGAAGGTGTCGATACGCGCCAGCAAGCCCTCGCGATCCGCTTCCCAGACGATAAACGGCAGGTTAGTGCGCAGGGCGTTATAGCCGTAAGCGTGCGCCCAGCCCAGCTCCTGATCGATCGTTGCGGCGTCAAAGGTATCGGCCTGCCACATCTCCGTCCAGTTGACCGCGCTGCGTGGTAGATAGTTAAAGCCGCAGGCCCAGCCATGTTGTTTAAGCCACGCCTGCGCCTGAGATTCGGTCCATTGCGAATGCATTGCTGTTTCTCCATTGCTAATAATTATTAGCTAATATTTATTAACACCTGACCCGGACGCAACGATCGGGCGCTCATTCTGCTGGGGTGTTCACAAAAAAGATGGAGGATAACTGTGCTATAGTCGGCGGCGACAAGGAGTAATCATGCAGAAAAAAAATAAGATAACGATGAGTGATATCGCCAGGGAAGCCGGTGTTTCTCAGGCGACCGTTTCGCTGGTGCTCAACAATAGCCGGGCAATTCGCCTGAGTGATGCCACGCGCGACCGGGTGTACGCCGCGGCGCAGGCGTTGGGCTATCAAAAAATTATCGTGCCGCACCGTAAGGACGGGCAGGAGGAGATTGCGCTGCTGCTCAGCGGTATGCCGAATTACGATCCCTTTGTTGACGCCATTAGCGAGGCCAGCAGCACGGCATGGCAGCGCGATACGCTGCTGACGGTTTACGATTACGGCGACGATATGGAGCTGGCTGGGCAGATTCTGCGTCAGCTGGAACGGCGCAACTGCGCGGGGGTCATTCTCGCCAGTTCTGTGACGCGCGCCTTTGATTTTTCGCCTTTTGAGTCGCTTATCAATAAACCGGTGGTGCTGCTGAACCAGTACGATCCCAACCGCCCGCTGTTGCCGACTTTCCTGCCGGATGACCGGGCTAACGCCTGCCAGACGGTCAACCATCTGCTGGAACAGGGGGTGACGCGCATCGCGCACATCATGGGCGATGAGTGGATGGACGCCAGCGTGCTGCGCCTGGAAGGATATCGCCAGACGCTTGAACATGCGGGTATTACGGTGGATGACGCGTTGATCAAGCAAACGGACTGGTCGCTGGACGCCACGTTTAAGGCCACGCTGGAGCTGATGCGCCTGCCGCAGCCGCCGCAGGCCATCTTCTGTGCCAGCGACTGGATGACGCTCGGCTGCTATCAGGCGCTGGCAACGTTAAATGTGTCGATTCCCGGGGACGTACTGGTGTGCGGCTATGACGATCAGCGGATTGCCCATCAGTTGACGCCTGCGCTGACCAGCGTGCAGCTCGCTTATCACGAGTTGGGGAGAATGGCTGTGAGCTATCTTTGCGATGGCGACGATACCGCCGCGCATATCCGACTGGTGGGTAAACTGCAGGTGCGCGGCAGCAGCCAGCGCACCTGAAAAAATTAGCTGACGGGAATCATCACGACGTCGCGGAACGCCGGGCGCTCGGCTAACTGCTGATACCAGCGCGCCAGGTGTGGACGTGGCTGCCAGGTTTTAACGGTTTCCAGCAGGTTATAGACGAACGGCGCAACGGCAATATCACCGACGCCGAACGTTTCGCCGGAGAGCCAGGTCTGTTTTGCCAGCGTGCTCTCCAGAATGTCCAGCAGCGGTTCGCAGGCTTCAATGGCCGCTTCAATCTCCGCCATATTGCGCTGTTCCGCTGGGGTTCTCACCAGCCCGAAGAGAATTTTGCGGTGCACCGGTGACAGGGTTTCGTTGGCCCAGTCCATCCATTTTTCACTTTTGGCGCGCTGGATTGGGCTGGCCTGCCACAGGCTGTCTGCACCGTACTGCGCCGCCAGGTAACGAACGATGGTATTAGACTCCCACAGCACATCATCACCGTCTTTCAACATCGGCACCAGACCGTTCGGATTGAGCGCCAGATAGGCCGCGTCGCGGTTCACGCCAAAGCTCTGGCCCGCCATAATCTGCTCGTAGGGCATGTTGAGTTCGGCCAACGTCCAGCGCACTTTCTTCACGTTCGTTGAATTATTTCGTCCCCACAGCGTAACCATAACCACTCCCGTTTTTTTAGCGAAGGTTCAATGTGCGGCAAAGTTAACGCTTACGCAATCTTGATCAAAAAAAATGTCAGGTTTTAAGCACAAGCTGGGGATCTTGCGTAAACTTAAAAAACTTTACCAACTCACTGTTTCTTTAAGAGAGTTTCTACGTTATTACTCACGGCCT
>PPYF01027320.1_pt1 | contig 25678 bp, 30 predicted proteins | sample 1559871 | NCBI WGS metagenome assembly PPYF01 (sample SAMN08240021, study PRJNA423297) | Human gut metagenome, whole genome shotgun sequencing project. | reverse complement strand
GAAGATGATATAGGAAAGTTGCTGTTGATGCTCACTGCAGGTTGTTAGTCTTTTATTTCTTAATTGTAAAATTTTATTTTTCCATTGACAGGAAGATCGATTTTTGATATAATAATACAAGTGCTATTGGGGTATAGCCAAGTGGTAAGGCAACGGACTTTGACTCCGTCATTCCGCTGGTTCGAATCCAGCTACTCCAACCAAAAATCACGCATTTTCGGCGGTTTTTGATTTGTGCAAAAATGTCCAATGTCTGCATCTGCCGCAAATCTGCCACCAGCGTGTAAAATCGTAAAAATCCGTTGCTTCTTGCAGCGGATTTTTTGTTATATATAGTAAGGTGGTGTTCAATTATCGCAAGTCATTCAACAAAGTCTAATGTAAAAATAGTTATTGCAGGAATATTTTTCATATTTCTATTCCTCTATCTTTTTTCTAAAATCTTATTCTGGACAGAAACAGGGAGCTTTCATCGCACAATTACGAAAACCGATGCAGTAGAATTTGTAATAGAATGTGATCCATTCGATGTATTAGCAGTGGCAAAAGAATTAGAACCCTATGCCAAAAAGTATACAGATGTAGAAGTTGAATTGAAATATACCGAATATTCTTTTAAGGGAAATGAAATTACAGCGATGTACGGATTCAAAGGGACGAAATACAGAAAGGGAAGAGGAGAAACCATTCAATTCTATTTGGATATTGACAAACACACTTTATATGAAATATCCTACTTTGCAGCAGGTGGAAAAGAATTTAGCAGTTTTCCAAGCCAGTATTTCAATGCCAACATCAACATTATGGATGAATACGAAAAAATCAAAAACAGCAATCCGGATTTTGATTCGATAGAAGAAATTCAATTTATATTATCTAACAATCAATGTGAATCGCTTTATAAGCAAAAGAGAACTACTCGTTCTCTTTTGCTTTGTCTGAATTGAACAATGAAGAATTGTCATTTCGTCAGTTTTTGAGAAACCACTGTACTAAGGTACTGATACCTGTTGCTTATGGAGAGGGTGGTTTGATTAATTGTAGAATAATAATTTGAAAAATATATATGATTAAATCAGTACATTGTAGGTTTTATTATGGCGTTTGTAAATGCGTATTTAACGGAAGAAGATAAGAAGTTTATTGCTTCTTTTAAATTTCACAACCCAATCGGAAGATTGAATGAATTAGCACCTCTTCCGGAAGAATGGTCAATAGATAAGGAGAATAAATACTACCTTATATGTTTGGGCGGACAGGGAGAACTTGATAGTGAGTATCCTCCTAATTATTATAAGCTGATAGTTAACATTGATGTTGTTGATATCAAAGCTCGATATCAAACTGTAGGTAATGGAAAAATAGGGATAAAAATTACTTGGAAAATTGAAAGCATTGTCGTTAATTCGAAAAAAACAGATGTTGATATACAACAAATAGCTATGTTAGCACTTAAATCATATGGAAATATTCATTTTGGAGGGCATATTATTTGTAGTGAGTTTATGAGTATACCAGTCCCCCATTATTTAAAAGGTGAAAAATAATGGATGAATTATTAAAATTTATGAATGAGTGGATTTAAAAAATGTAACAATTTGATAGTAAATACGAAAAGATCAAAAACAGCAATCCGGATTTTGATTCGATAGAAGAAATTCAGTTTATACTATCAAATAATCATTGTGAGACATTTTATACAAAAAGGAGAACCGCTAGTTCTCTTTTTCTTTGCCTGAATGATACAAGGAGAGCTTGTTATTTTGTCGATTTTGATTGACTTTTGTAAGCCTGCGTGATATAATCAATGGGTGCAGAAACATTTGATTGTGCCATTTGGAACAGAACATGAGGAGATGATAGAAATTGAAACAAACCCATTTTTTTGCAGCTGTTGTTACGGCTGGTATGATGTGTTTGTCTACATTTTCTGTACAGGGCTATGCTGGAACGGATAACAGCAAGGATGTTGTGGAAACAGTAATTGGTGATATAGATCAAAACGGAGTAGTAGACCCTGCGGACGCAATCGCCATTTTAAAGATAAATGCAAATGAAAACGCCTATTCAGAAAATCAAATCAAAGCTGCTGATGTAAATGCAGATGGAGCAATCACGGCGGAGGATGCCACGATGGTGCTTACTTTTTATGCGAAAACAGCAGCAGGAATGAAGCCAATCTGGAATTCCAATGCGATTTTTACCTTTTCTGATGACAATATGAAATGCAAAAAGAATGATGAAAACTATACTGGAATGATTGCCAATGCGGATTCTGATGTTTATTATTATCAGGATGGAATTGCCTCGAAAGGCGTCTATGAAATTGACGGGGAGAAGCATTATTTCAGTTATGAAACGGGTATCATGCAGAAGGAAAGTGCAGATGGATATGTCATAGAAGATGGAACAGTCATCTATGAGCCTACATCACCGCTGTTATCATCCGATCTTTTCGGAGCGTATTATGAACGTGCAACAGAAATCATGAATACCATGACATTAGAAGAAAAAGTTGGACAGCTTTTCTTGATTGGAATCGCACAGACAAATGGAGAAGAAATTGTAAGAGATTATCATCCCGGTGGAATTGTCATGTTTGCCTATAATTTTAGCGATCAGACAGTTGCATCAGAAAAAGAACAGATTGCTTCTTATCAGGCAAACAGTCGCTTTCCATTGCTGATTTCGGCAGACGAAGAGGGCGGAACAGTTGTAAGAGTCAGCAAGTATCCTGCATTTCGAGATACGCCATTTCTTTCGCCGCAGGAATTATATGCACAAGGCGGATGGGATGGTGTTTATCAGGAAACCATCGAAAAAGGAAATCTCCTAAAAAGCCTTGGCATCAATCTTTGTCTTGCACCAGTAGCGGATATTTCAAACAATCCCAATGACTATATTTATGAGCGAACATTTGGAGGAAGTGCAGAGGATACCAGTCAATTTATAGAAATCTCGACAAAAGCATATCGAGAAACCAACACTGGTTGTACGCTGAAACATTTTCCGGGCTATGCCTCCAACTTGAATACACATAATGGTTCTTCTGTGGATAACCGAGAGCAATCACAATTTTATGGAAATGATTTGAAACCGTTTCAAGCGGGAATTGATGCTGGTGCACCCGTTGTCATGGTGAATCATAACATTGTATCCTGTTTCGATGCAGAGAATCCAGCTTCTATTTCTCCAGAAGTGCACAGCGTTTTGCGAAAAGACTTGCATTTTTCTGGATTGATTTGCACGGATTCCTTGGACATGGGTGCAACAAAGAATGTCACAGATGTCTATCTAAAGGCAGTGGATGCAGGAAACGATTTGATTGCGACTTGCGAAACAGCAGGCTATCCGATTGTATTGCAAGCAGTCCATACAGGCAGAATATCGGAAAACAGAGTGAATGAAAGTGTCATTCGGATTCTTGCGTATAAATTATACTATGGATTGATGAGTTAAAGAACTTTGGAATACAAAAAATGCGTATCGGTTTTGACATCGGTACGCATTTTTATTTGCATGGATTTTGATGGAACCGTTATTTTCCAACTTCCCAGACAGAGGACTGTTTTTGCAATTCTGTCATGTGTCGGAACAGTCCGTTTTGTTTTTGCATCAATTCTTCTGGTGTTCCGCTTTCTACGATAGTACCATCTTTTAAAACGAGTATCTTGTCTGCATTTGCAACGGTTCGCATTCTATGAGCAATCATCAATACGGTTTTGTTCGCAATCAGGCGAGAAAGTGCCGTTTGAATGAGTGTTTCGTTTTCAACGTCCAGTGAAGCCGTTGCTTCATCCAATAGAATAATGGGAGCATCTTTCAGGAACGCTCTTGCAATGGAAATCCGCTGCCGTTCCCCGCCGGAAAGAGCACTGCCATTTTCTCCAATCATGGTTTGATAGCCGTTCGGCAGCTTTTCAGCAAATTCATCGCAGTTCGCCAGCTTTGCAGCTCGCAAGACTTCTTCATCCGTAGCACCTTTTTTACCCAGTCGAATATTTTCCAAAATGGTATCATGAAACAACGTGACATCTTGGAACACAATGGAATACAGTGTCATCAACGTTTCTGGGTCTACCTTGGAAATGTCCATCCCGCCAACGGTAATTGTACCTTGTTTGGTATCCCAGAAACGAGCAGCCAGACGAGAAACGGTTGTTTTTCCGCTGCCGGAAGGTCCAACCAGTGCCGTAACCGCACCTTGTTTTGCCGTAAAGCTGATGTCTTTCAGAATGGTTTCGCCGTTGTCATAGGCAAATCCAACGTGTGAGAATGTAATATCACAGCCCTGATTAGACAGCACATCTGCACCCTGCTGTGTCGGATGGTCGAGAATTTCATTCATACGGGCAACATTGGTACGAGTAGAAATGATGGCTGCCAAATTCTGCAATGCTCCTTGTAACGGGTCATACAGGCGAGAGGCAACCAATAAGAACAAGAAAAAGGTTAGCACGTCAATCGTTCCTTTAGAGAGCAGGATTGCACCAACGAGAGCAACGGTTGCAATACCCAGCTTTAGAATCATGTTTGCGGAAACAACAAAGGCAGCCGTTCCAAATTCGCTGACAATCGAGCGTTGTTCAACGGCACGAACTTTCTGTTCCAGTCCGTTCAGATATTCTTTTTCGGCATTGTTTGCCTTTAAATCCTGCAAGGTTTCGATGTATTCTTGAATCCCGTCTGCACAAGCCATTTTTGCCTGCATGGATTTTTGGCTTAGATGGTCTTGTACTTTGGAAGACGCTGCAATGATGATAAAGGCAACTGGAATGACCCAGAGAGCAGCCAATGCCATATGCCATTCAAAGAAGAGCAGGCTCAATGCAATCAAGACAGTAGAAATCATCGAGCCGACCAATTCCGGAATGAAGTGAGAAAATGCCGTTTCCAGCGTTGCACAGTCTGCCATCATGGTGCTGGTCAAATCGGAAAGGTCTTTTTCCCCGAAAAAGGAAAGCGGAATTTTCCGCAGTTTTTCTGAAAGATGAATCCGGCGAACGCCAGATTCTACATAGGTTGCCAGAAAAGCTGCATTGTACTGAAAATAAGTGACAGCACAAATCAGTGCCAGACAAACCACAATTCCAGCAATGTAGAATCCGGTTTTTGTTCCGGAAACACCACCATTCATCAAATCCTGTACCAACAAATAGAGCAGGCAAACCGGAAACATGAGAACGATATTTTGCAGCGTACAACAGATAATAGACTTGATTAAATCTTTTGCTCCTTGCGGAGAAAGTGCAAACTTTCGCTGTATTTTTTCCATCATAGTGTTTGACCCTCCTTAGAAACTTTCCATTGTACCGATGTCTGGTAAGCATCCCACATCTTCTGGAACACGCCGTTTTTGCGTTGCAATTCTTCTGCCGTTCCGCTTTCAATCAGCTTTCCTTCTTCCAGAACGAAAATATAATCTGCATGTGTAATGGTAGAAAGCCGATGGGCAATGATTAAAATGGTCTTATCTTTTGCCAGTGCAGAAATCGCAGCCTGTACCTTTGCTTCATTGTCCGGGTCGGCAAATGCAGTTGCTTCATCGAAAATCAAAATTGGTGCATTTTTCAGAATGGTTCTTGCAATTGCAATTCGCTGCTGTTCTCCGCCCGACAGGTAAATACCACCCGTTCCGATGACGGTTTGCAGCCCATTCGGCAGCTTTTCCAGAATGTCCATACACTGAGCCTGCTCCAAAGCGGCACGTACTTCCTGCTCTGTCGCATCTGGCTTGCCCATTTTTATGTTGTCTAAAATCGTCCCTTTAATCAAGCGGCTATTTTGGAAAACAAAAGAAATGGTTTCCATGAGCTGTTCCTTTGGAATTTCCTTGACATTCACGCCACCAATTAATACTGCACCTTTTTGTGTATCGAAGAAGCGACTGATTAAGTTGGCAGCAGTTGTTTTTCCGCTACCAGAAGAGCCGACAAAAGCAGCAGTTTTTCCAGATGGAATGGTTAGGGAAACATCATCCAATGCATTTCGTTTACCATCATAGGAATAGGAAACGTGCTGCAACTGGATGGAAGCATCTGTTGGAACAGTTCCAGCAGCATTGTTGAAAAGCGGTGCAGCATCTAAGATGGTATCTACACGCTTGAGGGCATCTGCAACAATCATGCCATTTTCGCTCATAAACATCATTTTCGTCATGGTAAGCGAGATAACCGGCGTAATAATGATATAGAAGAGCAGGTTCAGCAAGAATATATCGGTTACACCGTTTCGAGTCATCACCAAAGCTGCTGCAATGAGAACTGCAAATACGCCATTGATAACAGTGGTGTAAAGCATCATTGGCACACGCAAATCTTTGGTATAAGCAATCGTCCAAGTTTTATATCGGTCGATGGATTGCTTGAACCGCTGGAAGGAGAAGACGGTCTGACCAAAAGTTTTGACAACTGGAATCCCACGCACATACTCAACCGCTTCATTGGACATTTCATCGAGTGCGTTTTGGTATTCCTCCATCTTCTTCTTCATGTTTTCGCCAGTCATGCTTGTCATGACTAAGAAACCAGCTGCAACCGGAATCAAACTTAACAGACCCAATTTCCAATCAAAGAATAACAGCAATGCAATCAAACCGATTGGGGTTGCAATTGCATTTGCCGTATCAGGCAGCATGTGAGCCAGATAGGTTTCCGTTGCTCCGCTGGATTCGTTGATGGTTTTTCGTAGTTTGCCGCTTCCGAATTGTTGTGTAAAGCCGAGTGGCAATTCTGCAAGATGATGCAACATCTGCAAGCGAAGATTGGTTGCAACACGAAATGCAGATAAATGCGAGCACATCAATCCGCATACATAGACGACAAAGGAAAGGACTGCAAATAATACTGCCAGCCAGCCGTTTTGAATGAGGTGTTCTGCCTTTGAAAAATCGGGCATCACATCAATGACTTCTGCAATGATTTTCCAGAGATACCAGAATGGAACGAGTGCGAGCAGGGCACTGCCAGCAGACAAAATCCAAGATGCATAGGTGAGATAGCGGTGTGAACCAGCATATTGCATTAATCTGGATAAATTGGATGGTTGTTTTTTCAAGAGAATTCCTCCTTTGAATTAGTTTCAGCTAACTACAAGAGATAAATCCATATAGATAGACAGAACGATTTATATTTTAATCTGCATCAACTCCGCCCAGCCCGCTTGATAGAACCGACGAAGTGCAGAAATATAACTTTTTGCGTTTTCTTTGGTCATATCATGCACGACAATTTCAAATACGCCACTAAACATCCCGCTGCTGACAATATGGCAAAGCTGCCGGTCAATCGGGGGAACGGCTTTCCCGAGGCGATGAAGGGTTTTCAAGAACTGAAAGGTTGCATCCACTTCCACCTCTACCATCTGATGAATGAAATCCTGATAGGGCGTTCCTTCCGAACAGCAGATAATCAGTTTGACAGCATCATAATGGGTTTGGTCGGAATAGAGATAGTCAATCATCCAGTCAAAGCAAGCACCGGATTCCATCCCCATCTGTTGAATTTGGTCTTCATCTGGCAGCTGGGCAAAGTGGTCTTGTGCCTGCATGAATTTTCCCATAATGGCAGCAGCGTGTGGCTCTACGAGTGCAGAAAAGAGGGCTTCCTTATTGGAATAGTATCCATAGAATGCACCGGTTGTCACGCCTGCAAGCTTGACGATGGTTCGGAGCGAGGCGTTTCGGAATCCTTTTTCTAAAAATTCGGTCTTTGCAGCTGCTAAAATGCGAGTTTGTGTTCCTGTTTCTGTGGTGAGCATATGCATCCTCCTATTCGAGTATAACAGTGTTATATAACAGTGTTATTATAGCATGTCTGTTTTGGTTTGTCAAGTAGAAGAGCTGATTTTTTCTAGAAGTGGAATGTGTTTCTGATGGAGCAGGAAAGTGGTTCACGGATATAGAAACGATTTGATCGGAAAAATAGGGGAGGGGTTCTACTTGAAATACAGGGATTTTGTAAAAAAAGAAAAAATATCAGATTTTTTTCAAAAAGCCCTTGACAAATTGCACTTCTTGTAGTATAATAAAAGCATCGCCGCTGTGGTGGAATAGGCAGACACAAGGGACTTAAAATCCCTCGCTGGCAACAGCGTACCGGTTCAAGTCCGGTTAGCGGCACCATCGAAAGAATGTCGATTTTACGGCATTCTTTTCTTATTTTCTGACTAATTTGGTAGAAAAGTTTCTTGTGAATGAGCGTTTTTCTACCGGATTTCTACCAAATTTTCTACCAAAATCGCTGCTTTTTTCAATTTCACTTTCATTTTTGGTCTTAGCACAAAAGATTTTTATCCCCCGTGTCAAGTTGACCTGATTAACTTTTTTACTTTTTTTATAATGCCGCCGTGGTAGAATGGGTAGACGATCGGCACACTATTATCGCAGGTTCTCAGGTTGAGGACTTGCGATTTTTTTCGTCCTCTGAACCTTTATCATGGATAGCCTGTTCCGTATCTGTACTGTCTCCACCCAACACTTTGGCGATAGTCTCCGCAGACTCCACTTTGGAATGAAAGTCGAGGTGACTATAAAAATTGGCTGTAACATTAAATGTTGAATGTCCAAGCCACTCCTGGATCGCCTTCATGGATACTCCGTTTGCCAGCAACAGACTGGCACATGAATGACGAAGATCATGGAATCGAATGTGTTTGAGCTTATTTTTCTTAATGATGTACTTGAAGTGAGTAGTTACAAAGTTTGGCGTAATCAGCTTACCGAAGTTGTCACGGCACACAAAGCCGTCATATTCCCTGTCAAAGTCTTTACCGAGGAGCTTCGAGTAGTATTCTTCAAGGTTTTTGCGTTCTATTAGCATCTGCTCAATATGAGGAATCAAGGGAAAAGTTCTTACACTGGACTCAGTTTTAAGCTGATTTTCGACAAAAATCATTTCTTTGCCGCCGCCATAAGTGCTGGAAACCTTACGGCGAACCGTGAGTTTCTTTTCCTCAAAGTTGACGGAATCCCACTTCAAACCAATAATCTCGCTCTTGCGAAGTCCGTAGTAGGCTGCAATATGTACCACAAGTTCAAGTCTATCGCCCTTGAATACTTCAAAGAGCTGTTCCAACTCGTCCTTGTTGTAGAAATTGGCTTCAAACTTCTGGATTTTCGGCAGTTCAACCTTATCTGCGACGTTTACATCGAGCATATCCATTTTTACAGCATATTTTAGTGCTTTGTGGATATTGGCATGGTAATGCTTTACCGAATTGCCCGAAAGACCGCTGTTGAACTTATCGTTATAGAACTGCTGAAGCTGTAAAGCTGTCAGGTTGCCAAGAAGAAGATGCGGATAACGCTCGTCAAAATAGTTTTTGATCCTGGTGATATAGCGATTGTAGCTTTCATAAGAGGTTCGTGCGATTGTCGGTCTGATTGTTTCAAGCCAGTAGTCAAGAAATGCTGTGAACTCAAAACTTGTCTTGCATACAGCATCATCACTGAGAACCTCCTCGCTGAGTTCTGTCTTTTCCTTTGGGGTTTCCTTGACTTTTGTTAAGCTGCCTGTGAGAAACTCCTCATAGAACTTTGCTACTATTACGTTCACCTTTGCTGTCAGTGCTTTATAAGAACAGTCAACAGGCAAATCGGTTGTAACCCATTTTCTCTTACGCTTGCCACTATCGTCCTTGAAATCAAAGACAACATAGTTTTTGCCCTTCTTTTCGGCAATAATGTACTTAAAAGGCAGACTTGCTTTCATTATATTATCCTCCTTATGTCGAAAGCGGTGGTCTGCGCTATTGACCTCATAACTATATTGTAGCGCGATACAAAGTCATTTGCAAGCGTTTTCCTACCACTTCTACAAAATTTGACACAAGGGACATTTCTACCAGTTATTTTTGTGCGCATTGCAGAACGAAATCTATAATCGTAGCTTTTGCGACCTTGATTGTTCTACCACAAGGAATTTTTTTGAGTTGTCCTTCCTTGATAAGCTGATAAACCTTTTTCTTTCCATAGCCGAGAATTTCACATAAGTCCTTTACTTCCAGTATCTCAGGATATTCGCTATACATATTCTTATATACAACTTCAAGCGGTATTGAATCCATAGGACATAACCTCCTTCCTGTCAGAAGAAAAGAAACTGAAAAAGCGTAGATGTTCCATATTCTATTGTCAAGATACTAAGTGCATCGTTGTCAGTTATTTTTATGCCTGATATTTGATGTACTGTTGGCAGCTTCTCCTCAAATCGAGAGGAAGCTCCCGACAGCATATCAGCCGTCAAACAAAACTAAGAGGAATGTGTGAGATGCCTTTGGCAATGTACGCTCCGAAGGACGTACACTCCCAACAGCATCTCTGCTGTTGACAGAAAAATAAAAGAAATTAACATGAAAGCATAGTTGAAAGTATGGGACGGTGCGGCAAATGGAAGAACCGTACCGCCCCTCATCACGGAGGATAGGATATGTCAGCGAGTGATCCGTACCCTTTTCAGCCATCAGTGGTATGAACCCCTCTATATATCAACCGAGGATTTTGCAAAATCGGGAAGGTTTTTCCCATGTTTATTTCTCCAAAAAGAAAAAATCAGCGTTCTGCACATATTTCTTTATTCGTTTTCGTGCAAGATGATATACTCCTTGAGCTTCTGCTTTGCAATCTTGATTCGGTAACGCACCATATCAATTGATAAACCGTATTTCTCAACGAGATACCACATCGTCACCTTATCCTCTCTCAGAAAGTAGTCCCGTATAAGCTCATACCCTTCAGGAAAATCCGATTTCAGCAGTTCTAAGGCATCAGGCAGATAATCAAGCCTGTTCCGGTGCCTGATCTGCTCCTTTTCTTCTTCATCGCTTATGGGAATACTCGCAGGATCGGGATTCGAAGATAGAACATCGTCAAAATCGGGATAGATCTTTCCGTTTTTTGCATCCAGCTCCTCAATGTATCGTTCTTTTCGCAAGAGCTTGTTGTACTCTTTCTCGATGTTACGGGGAACATCATCGCCAAAGTGGACATACATAAATCTTCCCATTACTCACTGTCCTCCTTAGCAGAGGTCAGGTTTGTAAGAGGTTTGGTATGGATTGCCTTCAACTGTTCATTGCAGGCTGTAAGCGTAAAACGTTTATCGAATGCACAGCCGTCAAGATAAGCCCTGATGATATTCTTATCTGCTTTTCTGTAATCCTGGTCACATGGCATCGCATACAGCAGGAGCGAAAACAAGTAACGCTGCCTGAAAGGGTGAAGTCTGATTGCTATACAGACCGCACAGAGGTAATCATACTGCATCTTCCTTTTACCCGAAAGATACCGTGAGAGCGTAGATGGAGCAATTCCCGTCAGTCTTGCAAGCGTTTTCTGGCTTATATTGATCTCGTCTAAATACAGACATAATGCCACGCAGAAGCTGTCCTTGTTCTGCTCATTGAGATCATCAGTCCCGTAAACGTAAACTTCGTAGCTTTGCGGCTCCTCATGTTCGCTGAATAATGAAATCTGAGGAGTATGTAAATCATTCATAATACCGGTTCCGTCCTTTCTGTCAGACGGAAATCAGCAAATGAACATAGTAAGCCTGTCATTCGGAATATACCCGTCCGACAATCAAACATTACTCGTCCATTCGATCGTTTCATATTCAGTTTCCATACAGTGATCGAGTAACCCTCCTGCGCAGTAAGGTTCACCGTTGGAGCAACGCGCCGATGCGTTCTATATTATTATGAACCATTACAGCGTAAAAAGCAACTTCTCAGCGTTCCCGTTCGGGAACACCCGATTTTTATAAAAGCCCCATTTTCCTGCACTTTTCGATAATGCACTACCGATTCAACATTTCCACCTAACTCATTCAAACCTCAGTCCCATGTTGAAAAATTACTCTTTGTGCAAAATTATAGTGCGGCAACTTTTCACCAAAATTTCATTTTCCTATCACATTATGAGTAAAAAAAAGGGCGGCCTGATCTGCTCAGACCGCCCTTTATGCCGAGAGTTTACAGCATAACACACTCAACTTCTGTATCAGCACAAACAAATCCGCAAGGCAATCAATGCAGACCGTGATCTATTATCATCGTCCAGTACACAGCTATCACCCCCTAAAGACCGTAATGGATTACCGATCAAGTCTTGTATGGAACTGTTCAATGACATCACAAAAGTATCGAGTTGTATGCTTGTCTGCTTCCATTATATGAAACCAGTTGTACAAAATTTGGCTTTCTGGAAACAAACTTTCATTTTTTATTATATCATTTAAGATAGACAGAATTTGTACTTCTGAAAAGAAAAGAGCCATTGCTTTATCGCAACAGCTCTGATAATTGATGATTTATAGTTTGTATTCTTTCACATATTCTCTCACGTCAATACCGCTTTCGATATATCTCAGCAGTATCTCCGCACAGGCATGACTATCACTGTCTGCCTGATGATGATCGAGAGCAATACCGTAGTGATCGCACATCACGTTTAGGTTATGCTTCATATCAGGCAGAACACGCCTGCCGATCCGGACCGTACAAAGGTATTTTGCCGTCGGTTTCCAAGAGATACCGTAATCACGCAGACAGGCACGAAGAACGCTCATATCGAACACAGCATTATGTGCAACTAGGATACCCTTGCTCATGATAGGCTCAATCTTCTTCCATAGCTCTGCAAAATTCGGAGCGCCCTTGACCTTATCCGCATCTATTCCGGTGAGCTTAGTGTTGAAGTAGTCGAAGTGTGTTTCGGGATCAACAAGAGAAAAGTAGTTCGCCACGATCTTATTATCCTTGATTGCAGAAATGCCTATCGCACTCATACGGTCATTTGCACGATTGGGCGTTTCAACGTCAAAGACTATGTAGACTGCCATATCGTATCACTCCCAAGCAAAGCAGATTATAGGTTAATTATACCACAACGGAACGGAAAGGTCAATTGGCAGAAAGAAAACAACCGACATTGCTGCCGACTGCCTTTCATTATGCTCCGATTCGCTCAAAGCTATTCAAAACCTGTTTATCCGAGAACAATGACAGCTTACCGTCAGATCATTAATTATGGGATTGCACAAGAGTTGCTTGTGAGTTGCAGAAAGAGCCGTCAAAAAGCTGTTACTAAGCAAATTCAGGATAAGCTCTTAGCATTTTACGGACTTCTTCCAAATACTCAGCTCGTTCTTTTACAGGCGAAACAAGCTCCACACCGTCACCATACTGCATAAGCCACAGATAAAATTTGCGGTTGATACCTACCCGTACACGGATACGAACATAGTCAGAATCTTCATCGTGAAAAATCGAAGCGTAATCTCCAAAATTTTCCCTCATTTCATCGAGCAGATACTTCTTTACCCGCAGTGTGACTACGGTGAAGTATTCAGGAGCAAACATATCCGTTACGAACCCCTCATAATTGTCCTCCGGTGGCAGCCGAACATAAGACACTTCGCCACCGAGGATATTCTTCATTCGGTCAACTCTATATATACGCCATTTCCTGTCCTTCTCATTGAGGCATTTAAGATAGAATCGCTCATGGAAGTAGATCACGCTCACAGGGAGCATTTCCCGTTTCTTATAGTAATAAGCTATCTGTTTCGTTGTTTCGTCATACTTGCCGTATTCAAAATCTATTTTCTGCCGTTCACCGATCAATCTATGAATCTTATCCAAGTTTTCCAAGAGATCGAGTGTCGAGGGACAACGTTCATTCAGAACGATACGGCTGATGAGCTGCCTGATCTCTGCATCGGAACACATACCCTCAAATTTCTTTATCAGTGTTTTCTTCTGAAATGCTGTCAGGAATTTGTTTATCGAGATCGAATCAACGATGAAACGTATTTCATTGAATGAGAAACTCTTGTCAATTAAAGCATAGTATGCCGTGTTATGTTCACGGTTATGCTTTACGATATGATTTCCCATAGCAGTCAGCCTGTCAAGGTCACGGCGAATCGTTACGTTCTTCACTCTGGTCAGATTGCAGACATTGGCGAGGTGTTCTTGTATCTGGCTGATTGATACATAGTGGTTCTCGTCCGTGTACCGTGACAGATAATCGTAGATGTATATAATTCTTTCATGATCCATTTTATTTTCCCTCCTGAAAAAGCTGAAAACCCTGTTCTGAAACGGAGTTCAGAACAGGGATTTTTGCATTTTACTTATCCCGTTCACGCATCGCCCCTAAATGAAATATATTCTTCTGTCAGATAGCGATCCGGACACAGCCTACTATTACTATTTTACCATAATTATGCATGAGTATCAATCAAGTTCGAAAAAAAACGGTATATTATTCGGAATGTTGTATCATCAGCAAATTTAACTGTAAACTTTTCATGAACATTTGCGGATTTCTTTCCCGATTTCTCAAATTTGGCGGTATATAAGTGAGGGGGTATTGCAGCCGAAGTTGCAAAGCTCCAATTTCTCTGACGGAGAGAGGAAACTTTGCAGAGCCAAAGGCTCAAATTGAAATCACGCACGGAGGGCGTGATTCAAACCCAGCAAGCTCGGTATCTCCGCATTACAATTTCTCAGAAATTTAATGTTCCGATACAATGCTTGCAAGAGGGACACCCCTTGAACCCCGAACAAAAGGAGATGAGAAAAATAGCAGAGATCGAACCGCATAATCGGTATATGCAGATACGCCTCACCGAAGCAGAATACGAAGCTATCGAGCGCAAGTTTCGCAACAGCGGTCTGAGGTCACGGAGCGAGTTTATCAGGGCTATGATCTTTGAGGGATATATAGTCAATTTTGATGAGGAGAAGTTTGATAAGATTTACAGGCTTGTCGGAAGTATTTCCAACAACATCAATCAGATAGCCGTGAGAGCGAACAGCACGAACAAAGTGTATACCGAAGACATCGTGAACATCAAGGAGGGGCAGGATAAGATTTGGCAATTACTAAACTCTTTGCAATCAAAACTACTGAGGTTAAAGCGTTAGCCTATATCGCCAACCCTGAAAAAACAGACGGCGGCAGACTGATCTTCACATACGGGTGCAGCTCTGATCCTGCACAGGCAAGCAGAGATTTTGAAGCAGTCCGTGCAGGAGGAACGGGCTTGAATACTGTCCTCTCTCAGCACTTTATTCAGAGCTTTAAGCCTGGTGAGATCACGCCTGAAAGAGCTTTGGAAGTAGGCAAGGAACTTTGCGAAAAATTCCTCAAGGGCGAATACCAATACTTTCTCGCAATCCATACCGATACCGACCATACACATCTGCACGTTATCTTCAATAATGTGAACCGAAAAAACGGCAGAACTTTCGAGACCAATATGAATCAGGGCAAGGTCAAGGAACGTGCGTGGAAGAAGCTTATTGACCTGTCGGACGAAGTATGCAAACGGCATCATCTGGATGTTATCGAACACCCCGAAAGAACGAAGGGCAAGAGCCATTGGGAGTGGGATATGAACCGTCAAGGGCTATCGTGGAAAGCCAAGCTGAAATACACGATAGATCAGGTTGTGAAAGCAAGCGAGGACTTCGATGATTTTATCAGGAAGTGCGCCGAGTATGGTGTGCTTGTTGAGTACAATCCAGACCACAAGATCGACCTGAAATTTATGCTTTCGGAGCAGAAAGAACGCAATCCGAGAGCCAAGATGACTCGTGCCCGAACACTCGGCTGGTACTATGAAACACGGCAGATCAAAGACCGCATCGCTCAGTATCACGGAGTTATGATCTACACGCCGAGGACAAAGGTCAGAGTTATCACAAAGAAGCCACCGAACAAGTTCGTTCAGGACGCTATCGACCGTGGCAATATGAAGCTCGCCAGTATCGCAAAGAATGTGATAGCCGAGTACGGTGCCCCGCCTGATCAGATACGGCAGGCGGCAATATCGGAATACGCTCACAGCCGAGGACTTCTCTCCGAGCTGAACACCATGAAAACTGAGATTGAGGACTTGCAGGTGAAGCTGAAAGTCCTGCGGAAATACCGCAAGCTGAAAGTATACGGCGAGGAGTTGAAAACTCTCAGCGGAAGTGCTGCGAAGAAGTACCGCCGTGAACACAGTGCAGAGCTTACCGAGTACGGGCAAATCCGCACTAAGGTATTGGAGCTTTATCCCTCCGGTCATATCCCGACCGTGGAGAGCCTGGACAAAAAAATAAACGCCCTTATACAAGAGCGTTCATTGAAGGATCAGCAGTTTCGTGAAGCGGACAAGCGGGCGCGTGACCTTGCCGACGCACAGCGTACCATTGAGGAGTTTCTCCGTCAGGAACGCAACGAACAGCAGCAAGACTGCAAGCGTAAGAAGAACGGGGATTTGGAGTGACATTTAGTCTGTAACTTCAAACATTACTGTGATGTTCATAGAACCGAGCTTATTATTTACATGATTCAGGTATTCAATGCAGAAGTCAGACGGCTGGTATTTGAATTTGATCTGTATTTCGTAAACAGACAGACTTGCATTAGGATAAGTTTCTTCGTACTGCTTACTGTCTATAAACCATATATAAGTGTTCAGCTTGTCCTGAAGCATAAACATATGCTCCTTGATTATCTCATCATCAAATTCCAAATGGTCATAAAGTTGAAGTATCAGCTTCTTACCTTCATAGGCAGTAGCATCAATGACCTCAGCATTATCAATAGCCATTATTATCCCTCCTGCTTGTGAGCTTTTTGATATTCCTCCAACGCCGTGAGCAACAGCTTATTCACGCTCATACCGAGCGTTTCCGCATAAGCCTTGATCGCATCACGCTCCTCGGCGGACACATACAGCTTCAGCGTTTTGTAATTCGCTTTGGCATACTGTGCGTTTGAGGAAATCTTCTTGGAACGAGCCTGCTTCTGCTGGCACTCCTTACAATACTTTTGAGAGCCTGCCGTCACCTTATAAGGCTTTTCGCAGATAGAGCATATCTGTTCGCTGCCGATCGCAACAGCTTCTCCGGCTTGCTTCTTCTCCTTATATGCCTTATTCCGCATGACCTGAGCCTTGTCACGGCAGTAGATGCAGTATTTCGCTCTGGCGGACGGCGATTCAAACTCCATTCCGCAGATCTGGCAAGTGTGCTTATACATCAGATCACCCCTTGATCGGTTATTACAGCTATTCTATCACATTAATGGGGATATGTCAAGTATAATTGAAAATATAGTGACGCTGCACTGGGGAAATCAGATAATTTGCTGCGCATTGCCGAAATTCAAAAACTTCTCAAAATTATACTTGACAATAGGGATATTGAATAGTATAATGAAAGCACAACAGGAACACAGAAACCCGAAACCACGAAAGGAAGGTAAATACCTATGTTAAACAAATTCTTAGTCTCAGGCAGAATGACTGCCGATCCCGAAATCAAGACTATTGGTGAGAACCGCCTCTGCGAGTTCACTATCGCTTGCGAACGTCCGAAGCGTAAGGGTGAGGAGACTGCCGAGACAGACTTCTTCCCCTGCACCGCCTGGAACCGCAACGCCGATGTGATCGTCGATTGGTTCGGCAAGGGCGATATGGTGACACTCGTCGGCTCAGTCCACAACAAACGCTATGAAAAGGACGGTCAGAAGCGTTCGGCTATCGAGGTCAAGGTCGAGGAGATCCACTTCAACGGCGGTAAGAAGCGTGAGAACACCGCACCGACTGACAACGGCTACGATAATCCCTACGCAAAAACAGAGGACGATCCGCTGTTCTAAAGTATAATCACAAGGAGGATAAAGAAAATGGGCATCACGATCGCAATCAGTAATCAGAAAGGCGGTGTGGGCAAATCCACCACAGCCTATAATCTCGGAGCTTGCCTTGCTCTGAACCATGACAAGAAGGTGCTTCTCATCGACTTCGATCCGCAGGCGAACCTCTCCGAATACCTGAAATACGAGCCGGACGGCAACCCGACCATGACACAGCTTATCATGTCATTCTACACAGGAAATCCCGTGACCGCCGAGACAGCTCAGAGAGCGATCCGTCACAGCGAAACCGCAGGAGTGGACTACCTTCCCGCCGACATCAACCTCGCCAATGCGGAAACGATCATGGTCACGATGATCTCAAAGGAGCATATTCTCCGCAGGATACTCACGGAAGATGTGATCGGAGCGTATGACTTCGTGCTGATCGACTGCCTGCCGTCCCTCGGAACGCTCCTTATCAATGCCCTTACCGCTGCGGACAGAGTGCTGATACCCGTGCAGACGCAGAAGTTCAGTATGGACGGTTTGCAGTCCCTTGAAGCTCTCACACAGCTTGTCAAGGCAAATACCAACCCGAAGCTGAACCTCATCGGAGTGCTGCCGACTATGGTTGACCGCACAAAGGTCAGCAGAACGGCGATAGAAACCCTCAATGAAAAGTACGGCGAAATGCTGTTCAGGACAAGCATCAGCAAGTCCATTGAAGCGGCGAAAAGCTCCGAGAACGGCACACCGCTTTGTCTCACAGGTCACAAGTTAGGTCAGGAATATGATGAATTAGCTCAGGAGGTGCTTTCAAGATGTTAAGTATGTCAGAACTCGCAATGAACCCCAACCGCAAGGTCACTACCAAATGCTACGGCGAAGTTAAGGTGTGGAACGACCGTGAAGAAGCTCAGGCTTATTTCCTTGAAGCGATGATGAACAGTGACGGCGCAGAGCATGACCGCTACTCCGGCATCTACATTCAGCTTCAGAACGGGCTTGACTACTGCACCGATGAAGATGATGACGAGGAGGATGAGTCATGAAGCCCTTTGATACCGATAAAATGCCGTGGCTTTTCACTCCCCACGGCGAGGGTGAGCTGAATGAGTATTTCAGCTCCGACCACAGCATAGTCATTTCCGAGACTTCTAAGGAAGTGATCGCAAGCCTTTCCGAGAGCCGTGACAGGTTCTCAGGGAAGCTATGCTACATCTTCAATTACAATCAGCGCAGATACAGATACACGCTCCTGCGGTTTGCGGATGTGATCGTCCGTGCAGATGTGTCGATAAAAATGCTGAAAAAGCGCATCATGGAGCTTGATATTGACAACCGTGAGCTTCGCAAACAGCTTGCGGACATGGAAAGGAAGATGAAACGATGAATACACCGCAGTTTGACCTGAGTGCTATGCTCTCCACACCGCAGCAGACCGCTGTTCAGCAGATTCCTTGCGACAAACTCCACCCATATCACAATCACAAGTTTGAGCTGTACTCCGGCGAGAGACTTGAAGATATGGTAGCCAGCATCAAGGAAAATGGTGTGCTATCACCGATCATCGTTCAGCCGGACGGAGACGGATACGAAATTCTTATCGGTCACAACCGCTGGAATGCTTCTAAACTTGCAGGACTGTCGACTGTTCCGTCGATCATCAAGGCAGGGCTCACCGAGGACGAAGCCGAAATGTATGTCATAGAGTCGAATGTTATGCAGAGAGGCTTTGAAAACCTCAGAATATCGGAACAGGCTGCCGCCGTTGCACTCCGCCATTCCGAAATGTTCTCTCAGGGCAAGCGGAATGATATTCTCAGGGAGCTTGCACGCCTTGAAAATCCCTCAGCCGAACCCGACAGCTCAACTTTGAATCCAGTGGGTTCAAAGTTAGACACGAGCGAGAGCATCGGAAATGAGTACGGTGTCAGCAAAGGCTCGGTAGTAAGGCTTATTCGTATCAATAAGCTCACTGATGAGCTGAAAGCCCTTGTGGACAGCGGAGATATTGCTATCCGAACAGGCGTGGAGCTTTCTTTCCTTTCTGAAGATACACAGGCGGTCGTTGCCGAGTGTGCTGAGGACTGCAAGATCGACATGAAAAACGCTAAGAAGCTCCGTGCTTCTGCCGACAGCGAGGGCAATATCACTCCCGAAACCGTTCACGCTATTCTTTACGACGAGGACACCGAGCCGAAAGTGAAGCCCAAAAGTGTGAAGATCAGCCACGATATTTATACCAAGTATTTCAGCAACGGCGAGAAGCCGAAAGAAATCACTGATACTATTGAAAAGGCACTTGAACTCTACTTTAAAAATATGGAGGACAAATAATATGAAGAAGATTATTACAACGGTATTCTGCACCGCAATTGCACTCTGCTCAGGCTTGAACGTCTATGCTGCCGAGATCCTTGAACGGGACTATATCGAAGCCGAGATTTGGGAGGAGATGTGGAACGGCAAGGGCGATAACGGTCTTGACTTTCCCGAAGCATCATACAAACATCATCTTCTTGACAAGTGGCTTGACGAGAACTATGGTTCAGAAGATTATGACTGGACTGAGATAGGAGAGCTTCAATATGAATACAAGGACTACTACCGTCACCTGATCGAAGATTGGGATTTTGAGGACGATAATGAGGGTGGCTGGACAATTAACACCGAGGACAACCATTACAGCTTTTTTCTGCTTAACGGTATGTGGCAAATGACAGACAAGAATGGTGATACCGTTGACTCATTTCCGCCGTTCAGCACATTAGAGGAGGACGATCCCGAAATCGCAGACGGTTACGAGATCAATGATGACGGTGCGGATAGTCCGAGAGTGATAGGTAAGGTCACAGGCGGAACGAAAACGACTTCTGAGGGCGGTTCTTCCGCAGAGGGTAACGATACCACTGTTAGTCCGTCAGACGGTTCTGAGGGCAATTCTGACGGCTCTGGTGCAAGTTCTCTTGCAATCATTGCAGGAGTGACAGCTCTCGCAGGAGTCGGCGGCGCAGCTTACTACTTTACAAGAAAGAGGAAGTGATTTTATGATTTTTCAAAGCAAACAAAAAGTAAACGGTGCTCCCATATGGGAAGTCGATACCGACACACAGACGGTAAGGCACAGAAACCCCAAGACAGGCGAAACAGAGCGTTATGTGTTTCATACCGACCACATCAGGTACTATCTGCACCACATTGAAGAAAAGCGGCCCGACCTCTTGCAGGAGATCGTGGACAAGGGCGAGATTTACAAGCATCTGGACGATCTTGATACAAAGGTCACGGACGCAGTAAACCGTCAGACTGAGCTTCTGATGCAGTCGAGCCGTGACTATCAGGTTGCCGTTGAATCGGGAAATCTCAATGCTGTTGGCTCAATCGGCAATCTGCTCCGTATGCAGGCGCAGAGAGTCGTTTACGATACCATGATCTATCTTTGGAGGGACGAATAATGTTTTGTGCGAACTGTTACAATGAAATTCCCGCAGGCAAGAGCTATTACAAGCATCAGGACACCAATCAGAGCTACTGCTCCCTGGACTGCCTGAATGACCACATGATCTATACCCACACGATCACCCTTGAAACGAGCGAGGGCGAGGAAAGCACCGAGGAAAAGGACAATGACGAGTGAGGATTTCATCGAGGACTTGCGGAGAAACGGTGTGAAGCTCATAAAAAAACGACGGCTCTCTTACCGAGATCCCGCCGGACTTCTTGAAACGAGCCACCGAGCTTTGCAGTCAGCTCAGTTGCAGCTCGATCAGCTATGATATTGTTGATCCGCAGGACAGCGAGCATACAAAGCTCAGGGTGCTTGATTGTGGGTATGCGGAATAAAAAAACGGATAGCCGTCTGTTAAGGACGGTTATCCGTGTTTGAGTATATTCAGTTACTAAGCTAAATCAGAATTTAAGCTGATGTTCCCCATTGGTAGAAAACATATTCTGATTCCGTTTCCACTCCTATTGTAATATCATTCCATTCTGGCGGAATTATATAAACCGCACTTATGATTGAATCATATGCAATACTGATACGCTGATTCATTTCCTCTAATCTTGATTTCATCCATTTCTTTTCTTCCTCGTCAATTGGTGAATATACTCTGTTTTTGTACATCTCAGTCCAGTTATCGCAAAAATTTTTATGTGATTCCAAATACTTCAATGCGTTGGTGACAAAGCTGTCCATTGAGGGGTAATCCTTTTTTGAAGCAACAACAATCAGGATACTTTGTTCGCCAGACGGCTTATTAAAACAAAGATGTCCGAAATGAATTGCTATCATTTTATCTCACCTCTAAATTCCGATTTAGCAGAGAGCCGTATTGTTCTCTCACTTACCCCTATTATACCAAACCGCCCCGAAAAAGTCAATCTCTACACACTTTTTCACACCCTTTTCATTGCATTATACCGCCATTTGTGCTATAATCAGGATATAGAGCAGATCGGAGGTGAAATGCAATGGATAACGAAACCGAAGAATTAGTAAACCGTGCATTATACAAGCAGATCAAATCAATGAACCGTGCCGAAATGGAGACTTTCGTGAGAAATGTCTTTGCTCAGGGCTATCAGAGAGCCGAGGAAGAAACGCACCCCATTGATTATGACAGCTTACGAGCCGATCTGAGCAAAATCAAAGGTATCGGAGAAAGTCGGCTTAACGAGATAATGACGGTCATCGACAAACATATTGCAATCAATAACGATGAATAGGAGGAATTTCCTTGACCGTTGATACCAAAGAAGTAGTTACCACGATTGCCTATATGATCGGTGTCCGAATGTCGGCACTCACCGCAAGCTATGGGGAATGTGCCGAGCTGATAGACAAGCTCAAAGCCGACCGTGATGCTACTGCGATACGATATTTATGTAAGCTGCGAACCGCACTGATGCAGAAGTTCAAAAAGACCGATGATCTGATACGGTATCAGCTCAAAAACCTGCATAACATCGAGTGGTATGACCACGAAAACATCAAACAGCTTGAAAAATGGGGATTTACCATTATTCAGGCAAACTCACGCTCCGAGAAGTATATGCAGGAGTTTACAAGGCTCATCAATGAAAACATTGATAAATGCTCCCGTCTGTTCTATGACTGGCTGAATTGGGAGTATATCCGAGACTTGTTCTTTGTCCCGAAGTACAATAAGAATGGCGTAATGAAGGAAGAATTCAATAAATACATGGCGAATATCGAACATTACCCGTTTCAGATGTATATTCACTGGCAGCCAGCCGAAGTCGGGAGCATCGTATATTCCGACCGTAAGTTCCTGAAGATCATCTACGGTCAGCATAATGACAGCTTCACCGACTATACGAAATATCGGGACGCAGACGATGAAACCCGAAACAATATTTATAATTTTATCGACAGCGCCGAGAAAACTGCTGTCGCCGTCGATTGTGAGAACTCTAATCCGTACAAGCTGTATAGTGTTCTGAAAGGCTTAAATCAAGAAGAACTTGCCAAGATCGAGAAAATCACGCTCTATGACGATCCGAACACTACCGCAGGCTGGGATTGGCTCTCCAAATTCACGCAGATACCCGTTGAGCATATAGAGATCGACCGTGTGACCGACAGAAAGTCCCTGGTCGATTTAAGAATGACAGCGAGTGTTGTCACGGATTTCTACCGTGACGGGATCACATCGTTTATTATTGTGTCGAGTGATTCCGACTTTTGGGGACTCATTGAGAGCCTGCCGAAAGCTCATTTCCTTGTTATGTACGAATATGAGAAGTGCGGAACGTCAATCAAAAATGCCCTCACACAGCACGGTATCTACTATTGTGCCATTGACGATTTCTGCTCCGCTGCCACCGAGGATATGAAGCGAGCCGTCCTGTTTGCAGAGCTTGAAAAGCATTTGCCCACCCTCTATGGGGAAAACCCTCTGGAACTCACGCAGAAAATCTATGAAGCCACAAGAGTTACCGCTACCAAGAAGGAAATGGAGAACTTCTGTAATCGGTACGTCAAGACATTGCGGCTCAAACTGAACTCCGAGGGTAAATTTATTATTGAGATACAGAAATAAAGTAAAAAGGACGGTCATTGCGCCGTCCTTTACTTTTTGTGGAACTTTGAATCCAGTGGGTTCAAAGTTGGTTATTGAACCATTCTCTCTTCAAAATCGCATACTGATATGTATTCTCATACCGTGGAGTGCCGTCAGGATTATTCACAAAAGATATAAACTCCTGGAACAGCCCCTCACGGCGCATACCGAGTTTTTCACATAGGTGCTGACTTGCCGTGTTATAGTCCTCTGTATAGGCATAGATACGTCTTGCTCCTTTATCTTTGAAAAGATAGTCGAAGAAGGCATGAGCAGCTTCGTAGGCGTATCCTTTGCCTTGATAGTCTTTATTCAGCATCCAACACGGAGAGAACGTGTCTTTTGGATCATTTTCATCGGAGTGCTGTTCTCCAGTTTCGGGATAAGCCTCTATCTCACCGATAACTTTTCCCGTATCTTTCAGTGTGATAGCAAAATAATATTCAGTTTCACCGCATCTTTTCTGCATCTCAGCCTTTGCTTCTTCAAGAAAATTCAGTTTCATACACGCAAAACAATTGACAGCAGGCTCTCTTAGGTATTCAAGTACATCGCCAGCATCTTCTTCGGTAAAAGGACGCAGGACAAGTCTTTCAGTTTCAATAATCATATCGTAATACAACTCCTCTATATTCCGTCTTTAATATTCGCTGCCTGCAAAGCCTTCAAGTTTTCCTCTTTCTCAAAAAAAGCCTTTTTTATCTGCTCATATTCCGCCTCGGTACATACTTCTCTGCACTTCGGTTCAAAGGACTTCGTTACAGCAAAGCATTCTCTAATATTATCACAAGGAAACTCCGCACATTCCGAACAGTTCTTGATACCCTTATCCTCACAGCATTTGACAACAAGGTATCTGCACCAGTTTTCGGGACGGCAGCCGATACAAGAGATTTCTTCATTTGAAACGAGCCTGTCTCTATATCCGATCTCCAGCCACAATTCGGCTGTATACTTAAGTTCTTCATCTGACTTTTCATACGGAGGTGCAACATATCTCGGACAAGCCGAGCAATCATTTCCGCAAGCTGCTATTATCTTCTGCATTGTGATTCTCCTAATCATTTCATATAAACGATAAGCAAACCGTAATTATTGCCCAATATCTTGATCCGTATTCTCTGAAAGCCTGCCTTTTTTCCAAGCTCTATATATTCGTCTTTTGTGAATTTCTTGAACCCGTTTTTCGTATAGAAATACTTATCTAAGTTTTCCTTTGATATAACAGCATTGTAGAAAATACCGCCATCCTTTAGGACTCTGCTGATCTCAGCCATTCCCTTAGCAGTATCACTCCAAAAGTATATGGTATTCATCGTCGTGACCACATCAAAGGATTTGTCCTTGAAAGAAAGGTCACAGCAGTCACCGAGCTGAAATTTCATATTTCCCGAAGCAACATACCTACGGTTCGCTGCGGCTGCCTTGCTGACCATATCTTCGGATATATCAATTCCGGTGATAAAACACCTGGATTTCTGAATTATAAGTGTTTCAAGGTATCCGTTGCCAAATCCTACGTCAAGTATCCTCGTTTTGGGTGAGATTTTCAGTTCATCGACAATACCCTTATACATAACATTATTTGCACGGTTCATCGCCCATGTCATGATCTTTCCGATAACTCCGTGCGGATTTCCGCATTGCGAAGCAAAATAATCACCGATTTTACTCATTTTATTCGCCGCCGTTTCTTTTGATCCGTACACACCTGGCTACCATGAATGCTGATATAGGTACCATGTATCTTGCATTTCGGAAGCCACATATGATAGGATCGTTCTCATCAGCTTTTCAAGGACAGCGTAGTGCTGTTCTGAGAGCATCACCATATCAGTCACAATGTTCCTATGTACGATAAAATAAGCCAATTTATATATAAAGCAGCTTTTCATTCCTTATTATATCATTAAATCTTTTATATGTAAAGGACTGTTTCGGTATATAGTAG
>PPYF01437682.1_pt1 | contig 25686 bp, 22 predicted proteins | sample 1559871 | NCBI WGS metagenome assembly PPYF01 (sample SAMN08240021, study PRJNA423297) | Human gut metagenome, whole genome shotgun sequencing project. | reverse complement strand
GAAAAAAGTCTATTAAAGTTTGTATAGGGGGAGTCTGCGCTTTTTTAGCTACCCAGAAGTTAATGTTTCACAGTAAAAATGCCGCAAAATCTGTGCAGATCAACCGCATATAACACTGAATTCCGCCGTATCTCCATATCTGCCCATAAATTTTGCCGATCAGACGGCAGGAAAATATACATACAAATGCAAGAAGCATCTGCTGCAACTCTCCTTTTTGCGTCAATTTTTCAGGACTCTCATACAATACAAGCAAAAGTACAGATGTCACTGCATATACGATCACATCGTAAAAAAACAATCTCCATCTTATACGAAACGTAGTCTTTCCTCTCATCTGTAATTTCCTCTGTTATCTCTCAATACGTCTTTTTTAATTTCTCTTAATACGTCTTTGATTTCTTTCTTATTTTTTCAAAGTTTACTGTTGCTCTTATTCTTATCATTTTTTACCAGAGTCGGAACTTTTTTCCCATTATTCCGGCAAGAAAATAGCCCGAAAATATTTTATATTAACGAGCCATCCCTTACTGTCAGCCTCTAAAGGCATTCTTACTTATTATTTTTCTTTATTTTTTCTCAATACAAAGATTCCTGCTGCTCCTAAAATGACAGCTCCGCCGATCCAAAGAACAGAAACCGGAAATCTTCCTGTCTGCGGAGACGTTCCGATCGCATTATCTGCAGATGTATCTACTTTTGCAATAACAGCAACCGGTGAAAGGTCTTTAAAGGACGCAGTGATCTCTTTGTTTTTGTAATCTACGTTTGATGCTTCTACAATTTCCCATGCAGCGCGGTCTGTGCTGAAGTGAAGGAATGCAACTTCTGTCATAGCAGATGAAACTGCCGGTACGCTTACTGTTACGAGATAGTCTCCGTTGTCATCTTTGATTCCGCCGTTTACAGGCTCAAGGTCAAAGAATTTTGTAACGAATGTTCTGGAATCCAAATCTGCTGCCAGAGCATCAATCTGCTCTTCTGTCATTTTCAGACCTGCCGCGCCCTCTGTTTTGATCAGTTCTTTCATGTTTGCAACGAGCTGTGCAAGCGTCATACTTCCGTTATTTACTTCCATGATCGCGTCAACAGTCTTCGGAGAAACTGCTTCTGCCTCTTCAAACGCCTCTCTTGTTCCTTCTGTCACTTCGTAATAAGCCGCAAAATCATCCGGAAGTACGACTTCTGACGTTTTACTTCCTGCAAATGCCGTTACTGCCTGTGATGCGATAAGCGCTGCTGCCAAAATTACACCCATAATTTTCTTTTTCATATTGTTCACTCTTCCTTTCTCTGATAAATGATTTTCTTCTTATTTTACTGTTCTATGGAGACCAGCACTGCCTGGACAAGAAACCTCATATCCGGCTGGTTTGCATAGCATGTTGATAAGGTCAGTATTTTATCGTCTGTCCCTACTTCCGTCGCTGTATCGATGCTCGCATTCATATCGCGGATTGCAAAGATACGGTATAAATATTGCTGATACACTTCTTTATCTGTAAAATCAAAACTTCTCAGCAAATGTCTGCTGTCATACGGATACGCCGCGAATATTTTATAATGTCGGATCGCATCCGGCATATAGATCAGCACTTCTTTGTTTTGTTCAAAAAATGTTTTATCCCGATAGTCAAGCAGTCCCTTAAACATCGAACCGTTTCTCATATCATGTCCGTAGATGACTGTATTCGGATCTTCAAAATCGGTATTGTTATAATTTTCCGTAAAGATTGCTCCCTCGGTTTTTTCTTCATGATCGATCGTATGATCCAAATAATATGTGTTGTCATTCTCCCTTTGAAGAATCGGATAGTCTATAGCCGTTCCCGGAATATTGATCCATGCATACACATCCGGATTTTTTTCTTTTAGCGCCGCAAAATCGATCGGAATATCGACTTTTGATTTTGAATCTTCTTCCGGCTCTTTTTTTACTTCTTCCGAAAGATCCTCATATCCTTTTCCGGCGTTTTGTTCTTTCGTAAATTGATAAACTCCAACGCCGAGACAGACGACTGCGGCTGCGATAAGAACGCTTCCTATTATCTTAGATGTCTTTTTCATATGTCTGTTCTGCAATTTATTTTTTCTCTACATAAAATGTCTCAACTGTTTTTTCATACAAGGTGTCATCGTCTACGACATATTCATCGTACTCTTTACCTTGAATTCCTTCTCCGGGAATCGTCCATCGACTCACTGATCCGCCTTCAGACACGCTTTCCGTCAGATCGACAAAACGACTTTTTCCCATATTCGTTACCATATACGGTTCAATCGCCTGATACAGATCCGTAACGAGTTCTTTATCGGCAGATGCCTTTTTTGACGCTTCACCGAATGCTCGGATATATTCCTGCTGACGCTCCATACGAGTGATCGCACTCTGGCTGATTTCTGTATTTCTGTATCGAACGAACTGTTCTGTGTCTTCGCCTTTCAGTGTTACCACTGCACCCTTTACATATCTGGCGTCAACTTCCGCCAAGCTGTCATTCGGTACGGTTACTGTCACACCGCCGACGCTGTCTGTCAGAACCGGCAGTCCATCCATATTCAGAGCGCAGTACCCGTCGATCGGCAAACCGTAAAACAATTCTGACACTGCATTTTCTGCCAGTTCGCAGCTTTCATATCCTCCGTCGCCATATGCGTAAGATAAACTGATATGATCTCTGCTCTTTCCGAGACTTTCCCCGCCCGGACCGAATGTCTCGATCTGGGTCATCGTATCTCTCGGAATACTGATTACTGTAATATCTCCTTCCAGTCTGTTCCATGAAAGCAGATATAACGCGTCCGCCTGTCCGGCGTCTGCCTGTCCTGTTTTTGTTTCTGCCTTTTCTTTTGTATCAATACCGAGGAACAAAAAGTTGCTCAAATGCTCATTGTAACTATATGTCTTTCCGTTCCATGTGATATCCGATGCCGATGCGGCTGTTCCTTCTTTTGTAGCAACGTCTCCTGACGTCTGCGCCGCCTTATACTGCGTATATACAAATATCCCTGTTCCTGCAATGAGAACCGCAGATGCAGCCGCAATCCACCATTTCAAATATTTTTTCTTTTTCATTTTTTTCTTTCTGATCCCCTCCCATTATCTGATCGTTCAAATATTACTTAAGAATACCGTTTTATTTCTCTTTATTTTTCTTTGTAACTTCCTTTTTTTCCTGATATCCGTGATAGTAATAGTTATATTTGTGATAATATTTATTTTTCTTTATATCAACCTTATTGAGCACTGCGCCGATCAATCTGCACCCCGTCATCTGAAGCTGTTCTTTGATCCGAACCGCCTCTTTACTGCTCACAAGTTCACTTTCAAATACAAGTACCGCTCCGTCACACTGTTTTGCAACGATCGCCGCATCAATAATACTTCCGATCGGCGGCGTATCTACAATGATGTAGTCATAACGCTCTCTTAACGCTCCCAACAGTGTTCCAAACGCTTCCTGTCCAAGCAGTTCTGATGGATTCGGCGCGAACGAACCCGAAAAAATGATATCCATATTTTCATAATTCGTATGATAGATAATCTCTGCGATAGAAGCCTGACCGCTCAAATAATTTGATAATCCATGAACCTGCTTTCCTACTCCGTATCGTGATGCGAGAATAGATTTGCGGATATCGGCATCAAGAAGAAGTACCTTTTTCCCAAGTTTTCCGATTTCCTGCGAAAGTTGGAACGTAATATCGCTCTTTCCTTCATTCGGATAGCAGCTTGTAAACAGAATTGTCTTTACATCCATTCCGGCAAACTGGATATTCGTTCTCAGCGTCTTGATCGCTTCCTGATAAAAATAATCCTCTTGTCTTGGATCTGTCATTATCACCTTTTGTTCTGCCATTTACTCTGCCTCCTTCTTTTGCCTTTCTTCTTTTTGCTGCCATGATCGTCTATATAATCTTTTCTGTCAGGGATCACAGCAAGTGTCGGAATGCCGAGCGCTCTTTCGATATCATCTTCTGTTTTGATCGAATCGTTCATAATTGCAAACAAAATTACGATTGCCGCCGCAAGAGCAAATCCTGCCAGCGCGCCCATCATGACATTTTTATTCATACTCGGGCTGACCGGAGATGACGGAACCTCCGCCTCTTCGATAATCTTAGGAGGCGCCACTTCCATTTTTTCTTTTATATACTGCGCCGAAACAACCGCCATAGTATCTGCGATTTTTTTTGCAGTCTCAGGATCGGAACTTCGGGCTGTTACTTCCATAATATGTGTTCCTTCCGGATTCGTGATCGTAATACTTCCTCTCAACTGATGATGATTCATATTCAGTCCCAGATCTTCGATCACCTCTTCAAGTACGCTCCTGCTTGTCGCAAGGATACTGTAATCTCCCGTAAGCGCGCTTCCAAGCTGAAGGTCCGCAATGGACGTAAGCGTTGTTTCCTGTGTTGTCACAAGCATAGATGATGTTGCCGTATACATCGGGGTGATGCAAAGCTTTGTATATACACCTGCCAAAACACCGCCAAGCAGACACGCCGCTAAAATAATCAGCGCCCGCTTTTTCAGCGCGGAAATTAATTCCCACAGATCGATTGCCATTTCTTCATCATGTGTTTTTTCCATATCTTATCACTTCCTCTTTTATCCGTTTCTCTATTCGTAATATACTAATCTTTTTAATTATATATCATATTTTTGAAATTGAATATAAATATATCGCATTTCCCAGTATTTTCTTCACTTTTTTTCTTTTTCTCGTTTTGTAAAGCTTTTTTCTCATGTAAAACATTCTTATTTTATAAATATTTGTCTTACAAACGCTCGTTTCTTAAAATCTTCTCTGGATTTTTTACAAACAGTTTTTTTACATAAGCCGGTTCCAGATGTTTCTCCATCCATCTTACTGCATGCTCCGCCTCCGGCTTTCGCGTCCTCATATTATGCATATCCGTTCCGACAAAATGAACAACTCCTTCTTTCAGAGCTTTCCTGCACCAGCGCGTTGTGTAATTGTGCCATTTTCCTCCGATTGCTCTGAGATTCAACTGTATATATGCACCCTGCTTTTGCAGTTCTTCTAAACGTCCGATATCTTTCAATGCCTCATACCGCTCTGCATGGGCGATGATCGGACTGTAACCGGACTGCGTAAAATGCTGTACCGCCCGAAAAATCCCTGAATATCCGATTCCCTGATAAAATTCAGCCAGCACATACCTGCTGTCCGCCATCGTAAGAATCTCACCCTTTGCGATCTTATCCGCTGCTTCCTCGGTATACATCACTTCCTGCCCCGGATAAATCTTCACACTGATATTATGACGTCTCGCTTTTTCCTGTAATGTCAAACAAAGCTCTCTGACCTTTTCCGGATCAGTATAACCGAAAGGTCCTCCCCAATGAGGAGTTGCGATCACTCTTCTGATTCCCTGATTCTGCGCTGTTTTCAACATGCAAAGCGCTTCTTTCCATGAATCAGCCCCGTCATCAATCCCGGGTAATATATGACTGTGTGTATCGATTATTCTTGCCATTTTGCGCGCCGCTCCTTAACTTTAAGTTCCAATATCTAGTTTCAACATTTTCACGGCGCTTCATTCTATCATTGCGATAACGCATTAATGTGTTTAAGTTTTTTCATGACACGCCAAAACAGCATATCCCTATGTCATTTATCAACTTTCAATAAAACACATTAGATAGATATGCTGCCTTTTATAGACCGCTGTTTAAATTCACTATAAACAAACATTACTTTTATCATAATTTTCACGATACATTTTTAATAATAGGCTAACATCTGTTCCTTGTCAACTCTCCAAAATGTATATTTTCAAATACAAAATGCATATTTTCTCTTATAAATATATTAAAAAGAGAGAATATGCATTTTTATTCAGATATTAAAAGTATAATTTCTTCACACGATGTAAAAATTATTCTACTGTTACGGATTTTGCCAGATTCCGCGGTTTGTCAACATCCAAACCTTTTGCGACACTGACGTAATATCCCATAAGCTGAAGCGGCACGATCGCAAGACTTGCGGAAAAATATTCTTCTGTTTTCGGCACATAAACGGAAAAGTCCGCCGTATCTTCCACGCTGTAGTTTCCATATGTCGTAAGTCCCATCAAATATGCGCCTCTGCTTTTTACCTCGACCATATTGCTCAATGTTTTCTCAAACAGATCGTTCTGAGTTAAGACTCCCACGACAAGAATTCCGTCTTCGATGAGACTGATTGTTCCATGCTTCAGCTCTCCTGCCGCATATGCTTCTGAATGGATATAACTGATCTCCTTCATCTTGAGGCTTCCTTCCAGACTGATTGCATAATCAATGCCGCGCCCGATAAAAAATACATCTTTTGCATTCGCATATTTACTTGCAAACCACTGTATCCGCTCTTTATCGTCAAGCGCTTTCTGAATCTTATCGGGAATTCTGCACAGTTCCTCGAGCAATTCTCCATGCCGTTTCTCATCTATTCTGCCTTTTACTTTTGCCATCTGTACGGCGAGAAGGTACATTGCCGCCAACTGTGCGCTGTACGCCTTTGTCGTCGCAACCGAGATCTCGGGGCCTGCATATGTGTATAAGACATGATCGCTTTCTCTTGCAATGCTTGAGCCGACCACATTGACGATCCCGATAACCGGAATTCCTTTCTCTTTTGCAAGACGCAAGGCGGCAAGACTGTCTGCCGTCTCTCCTGACTGTGATACGACGATCAACGCCGAATTCGGCGCAAGAATCGGGTTGCGATAACGGAATTCAGATGCGAGATCCACTTCTGCCGGAATACCTGCCAGACTTTCCGTCACATATTTTCCGACAACTCCGACATGATACGCCGATCCGCATGCCGCAACATAGATCCTCTCAATGCTTTTTAGTTGCTCGTCTGTCAGACCTGCTTCCGAAAAGTCAATCGCACCGTCTTTTATATAAGCGCCCAGCGTATCCTGAACGGCTTTCGGCTGCTCATGTATCTCTTTTAACATAAAGTGTTCATACCCGCCTTTTTCGGCTGACTCGGCATCCCACTTGATCTCTGTCATTTCTTTTTGTATCTCTTCCCGGTCGATATTATAAAAATGCACTTCCTCCGAAGTCATCTCCGCTATTTCAAGATTGCCTATATAATATACGTTTCTTGTACGATCCAGAATCGCCGGAACGTCTGACGCGATCAGGCAGCCTTTTTTACTCTTTCCGATAATAAGCGGGCTGTCTTTTCTGGCCGCAAACAATCTGCCCGGACAATCGCGGAACATCACTCCGAAAGCATATGATCCTCTTATTCTAAGCATAGCCCTTGTAAGCGCCTCAAGAGGTGTTCCGGTCTTCTTATAATAATAATCTATCAGTTTTACCGCGATCTCCGTGTCTGTCTGTGAATAAAACGTATATCCCGTTTTCTGAAGCTTTGTCTTTAATTCTTGATAGTTTTCGATAATCCCGTTATGCACAAGAACAACGGATTTATCATCCGTGCAGTGAGGATGTGCATTATTCTCGGAAGGTTCGCCGTGAGTGGCCCATCGTGTATGACCGATCCCGCATGTGCCTCGCACACTTTTCCCGTTATCTGTTTTTTCTGCAAGGATCTTCAAACGCCCCTTTGCCTTTACTATCGCGATCTTATCCGTCTTTTCATTACGAACCGCGATTCCCGCCGAATCATACCCTCTGTACTCCAGCTTTGAAAGCCCTTCCAAAAGAATCGGCGCTGCCGGCTGTTCTCCGATGAATCCTACAATTCCACACATTGTTCCACATCCTCCTTTGATGCCTGTATTTATACATAAAAATTTTGTGCATAATAGTACCACCACTTTTTATGAAATGTCAATAGAACAAACGAATTTTTTTATTTTTTTTGCTTTTGTTTTTATTTCTTTTGCTGTTTCGGGAAAATCTGTCTGCATATGGGCGCTATCCGATCTCTTGATAAACTGCCGCCGCTCTACACCCGAAGATGAAACTCTTCGATCAGGTGAGCAATATTTTCTTCTGTATCTTCAAGATCATCTGCGATTTGAGAAATTGTTTTCCCCTTTTCAAGTTTTTTCTGAACGAGAGCTCTTTTTTCTTCTTTTCGACCTTCTTCTCTGCCTTCTTCCTTCCCTTGCTTTCTTCCCTCTGCTCGTCCTTGTTCTCGTCCTTCCTCTCTGCCTTCTGCTCGCCCTTGCTCTCTTGCTTCTTCTCTCTGCACTTCGATATCTGTTTCATAATCATATTCATCCAACAGCATATTGACAACCTCGCTTCCTTTTCGCATTAAATAATCAGCAAGAATTCCTTTTTCAACGCACTCTTTAATTGCCTTTTTATACGGTTCTTCCACGCCGGAGATCTGATAGTTCTGTACCGTTTCCATAAACTGGCTGTATTCTTTCAGCACCTGACATTTCTCCAGGATCTCATGATGCTCTTCCGGGCGGATATTGATGACCTTTACTTTTAATTCCAGACTCGGTTCACCGTCTTTTACAATATAGGCGTCTGACAGACGGAGCTCTTTTTCCTTCTCCCATTTTTCTTTTCCGTTATAAAATGTGTAAAATTCCGGCGTCGGAAGGGGAACGAGTTTCTTTTTATATCGGCTTCTCGGCGGCACGAGCCTTTCATATGCCCGTCCGATGTACAACAGACTGCGAAGGGGCATGTTTTCGTTGATCGTAGACTGATGCTCGCCGAATACGATCACTTTCCCACCTGCATCGAAAGAAATGTCGTTTTGAAAATTCATATAGATCGTATTGTCTACGCGGAATTTCCGGATCTTCGTTCCTTCCGGGAGGGGCTCGTCGTGGATGGCGTTAAAGAGCGCGATTTCATTTGCTTCTGCTGATTCGTCTTCATAGAACAGATCTACGAAGACGCTGTTTTTGATTTCTCTGTTTTCTTTTCCTGTCATAGGCTTCTCCTTTCATGCACATGAACGAGTCCTATGAACTAAGAGAAAAGTTTTCACAATAAACTTTATTTTCTTTCTTAAGAATCAGTATACGAAAAAAAGCGGTGCTCTACAAGACTCTCCATGCAAAAATAATTTTGTTAATCGGGTAACTTTGAGGGAATTCCTCGGACTGACGATACTGTCAGCATTCTCCGCGGACAGACGAGACTGCCGGCGCTTTTCACAGAAAGAATTTCTGTGAGTGGATTTATCATAACATATTTACAAATCAGGAACAATGATATTTTATTACAAGGATCTGCACTCTAACGTCAGTATACGATAAAGAATACGGCTGCACCGCAGCTTTCACTGCCATGCAGCCGGAATAAGTTTTTATTTATTACTTGCCGAAAGCACTTCTTCCGCAATATTTCTTGAGTGATCGGAAATCCTCTCTAAGCCGACAAGCGCGTCAAGAAATACGATTCCCGCCTCCGTATCGCACTGCTTATTTGCAAGACGCTGCATATGATCTGCCCGAAGGCGGATCTCCAGATCATCGGCGCTTCTTTCTTTTTCAATCACTTTCAGCGCCTTCTCCGCACTGTTCTCTTCAAATGCTTCAACCGCATAAGTGAAACTGTCTGAACAGACTTCCAGCATCTCTTTCATTTCTGCTGCCCCGACACCCGAGAACTTCTTTTTCTGGTTCGCAAGGTTTTCTGCATACTCGGAAATATTTTCACAATAGTCGCTGATTCTTTCGATGTCTGAAACAATCTGAAGAAGGCTTGCCACGTGCTGATGCTCTTTTTCATTAATCGCCAGAGAGCTGATCCGTATCAGATAATCTGTAATTCCCTTGCAGAGCCGGTCCGCGATACTTTCTTCCTCTCGGATCTCGTTCATCGTCTCTTCATCCTGAGTAAATAATACTCGGCGAGTCTTGTCCATCGTTCCTTTTACAATATATCCCATCCGGCATACTTCGCTTACAACAGACTGAATCGCAATACTCGGAGTCTCTAACATCCTTTCATCAAGGAGCACACGGCTTTCATCTACTACTCCGTCTTCCTCTTTCTGGAGTTTTCTTGCCAGTTTGATGATCCAGTCGGATACCGGGAAGAGCAGCAGTGTCGTTCCGATGTTGAAAATTGTATGTACCGTACTGATCTCTGTCTGCGTAATCATACCCGCGCCCATACCCGGGTTGAGCACTTTGAAGAAAAAGATCGCCGCAACACTGAATATGATTGTTCCGATCACATTGAACAAAAGATGCATGATCGCCGCTGTCTTTGCTGTCTTTTTCGCTCCGATACTTGACATGATCGCCGTCACACATGTTCCGATATTCTGCCCCATGATAATATATACCGCCGCATTAAACGGTACAAGTCCTGCTGCCGCGAGACTCTGCAAGATGCCGACCGATGCAGACGAACTCTGGATGATCGCCGTCACAAGCGCACCTGCAAGAATACCAAGGAACGGATTGTGTCCAAGCTTCACGAAAATGCTGCAGAATGCTTCTGATTCCTGAAGCGGCGCAACCGCCGACGACATCGTTGTAATTCCGACGAAAAGGATACCGAACCCTACGATAATGCTGGAAATATCTTTTGATGAACGTCTCTTGCCCGTCAGCATGATGATCACACCGATAATAATCGCAATCGGCGCGAGATTGGCAGGACTTAAAAACTTCGCCCATTCCACACTCGACACGAGCCAGCCCGTTACCGTCGTTCCGATATTTGCTCCCATGATGACGCCCATCGCCTGAGACAGATTCATGATACCTGCGTTTACAAACCCTACGACCATAACTGTCGTTGCCGACGAACTCTGGATCACTGCCGTAATAAATGCGCCGAGCATCACTCCAAAAAGTTTATTTTTCGTCAGCGCTTCCAATAGAGACTTCATCCTGCTGCCCGCGGCATTCTCCAAACCTTGCGCCATGATCTGCATTCCGTAGATAAACATTCCCAAGCCACCCACAAACGGGATGATAATAGATGCATAGTTCATAATTCTACTCTTTCCTCCGTAGCTATAAGAGTTTTTTCATTCACTTTTTTCACATAATTTATGCAGAGCTGCAAAAGTGTGCAACCCTGCATTCTTACGATACCATTATCAGCGTCAAAAAACAACAAAATCTTTGCATTTTCTTAGCGCAATTTTCACAGACGTTTTGTGGATGTAATATACACATAAAAAACTGGCGTTTTCTACACTTTCATGCTATGATGTCGATAAAGCATTATATTTCTAACAGTTTTTTTCGTATTTCACATATTTTGTCAAGTTGTCAAGTTTTCTGTAACCAAAATGAAATCTCAATGCTTTGATCCCTATTTATCCGGCAGAGAGGCTTCATTTTCAGATGAGGGTCATGGATTCGGAGACCTCCTGTGCCATCACTAAAGGAGGAATTTTATGCAAAAATCAACACCGTCTCCAACACCGAATCGGACGTACAAATCAAGACTGTTTATGATGATTTTCCACGAGAAAAAAGCACTGTTGGAACTATATAACGCCGTAAGCGGAAAGCATTATACCGATCCCGAACTGTTGGAAATCAACACCTTAGAAAACGCGATCTATATGGCAATGCAGAACGATGTTTCATTCATGATCGGACTTCGGCTGTCTTTATACGAACATCAGTCAACTTTTAATCCTAATTTACCGCTGAGATATCTGTTTTATATTTCGGACTTATACTCGGGTATGATCGACAAAAACAAATTATACGGTTCACGAAAAATTTTGATTCCGCCGGAATTCGTCATCTTTTATAATGGGATCCAGGATCAGCCGGACCGCCGGATCTTACGATTATCCGATTTATATTCCATACGGGATCAACACTGCAAATTAGAATTAGAAGCTGTCATGCTCAACATTAATCTCGGACATAATCCAGCCTTAATGAATGCATGTACGATGCTGCATCAATACGCAGAGTATACAGACCGGGTTCGTCGGTACACAAAAACAATGTCGCTTGAAGATGCGGTTGAACATGCCATCACAGAATGTATCCACGAAGGGATTTTAAAATCATTTCTTGAGAAAAATCGAGCGGAGGTGAAAAACGTGTGCATTTACGAATATGACGAAGAAGAACATATCCGGCTGGAACGCAGTTACGCCTGGGAAGACGGAAAAAAGGAAGGACTTAAAGAAGGTATTCGGAAGGGCGAAAAAGGGAAAACTTGCAATCTCATTCAGAAAAAACTCGAGAAAGGAAAAACTCTTTCCCAGATTGCAGACGAGCTTGAAGATACGGAAGAAAATATCGGACGCCTGATCGAACAGTTTCATCTTGGAATACCCCAATAACCGAAGCGACTTATATAGAGAAAAACAATTATAATTCTCTGCAGACACAGTGTGTACAGAAATCTTCTTTATTTTATTTTTCTTGATTTCTGTACACATTTTCATAAAAATCTATTTTTTCATTTTCGGTTCAAAGATAAAGGACGCAATATAACCGAAGATCAGCGCTGCGGAAATACCGACGGCACTCGCCTGAAATCCACCCATGAACACACCCATAAATCCATATTTGTCAACAGCTTCTTTCACGCCCTGCCAAAGCACATTGCCGAATCCCGGAAGGGGAACGCCTGCCCCTGCCCCGGCAAGTTTCTGAAACGGATCGTACAGTCCGCAAAATCCAAGCAAAGCTCCGCCACATACTAAAAGCACCATAACCCTTCCCGGCATCAGCTTTGTCCTGTCTAATAAAATCTGCACAGCCGCGCATATAAGACCTCCTACGATAAACGCTTTTACATAATCCATTTTGTTTCACCCTTTCTCCTTTCTACTCTGCTCATTCTTCTTGCTTTTATCATTTTGCCTTCTATCTTCTTGCTTTTTAATTTCCTTATGCTATGCATCGCTTTCCAGAACAATTCCGTGAGCGATCCCCGGTACGCTCGCCCCCTCGTTGAAACTGACGGTAGACATAAGCGCCCCTGTAGGAACAAACAACACCCGCTTCCATTCTCCTTTTTCTAATTTAGGAAGTACATACGATGCCAGCGTTACGGCGGCGCAGCCGCATCCGCTTCCACCGGCATGCGTATCCTGCCGTTCTTTATCAAAAATCGTCATTCCGCAATCCATATGTTTTTCGCATATATCGTACCCTTTTTCTCTGATAAGATCGAATAAAATCGTTCTTCCGATGCTTCCTAAATCTCCTGTAATAATCCTGTCGTAATCTTTTTCTTTTCTTTCCATATCCTGAAAGTTCTGTACAATCGTATCCATGGCCGCCGGAGCCATACACGCGCCCATATTTTGAGAATCCTTCAAGCCATAATCTACGATCTTTCCGACAGTTACTCCTGTAATGCGAATATTAGAAAAGTACGACTTTGTATTTTGTTTTCTGTATTCCTCTGCCGACTGCACAAGAAACGCGCCGCTTCCCGTCACTGTCCAATGTGAAGAAAGAGGTCTCTGATTCGCATATCCTAACGGAAAGCGAAACTCTTTTTCCGCACTTCCGAAATGACTTGATGTGACGGCGATCATCGTTCCTCCGTATCCTGCGGCAGCGCTCATAGATGCAAGCGCAAGCGCTTCTCCTGATGTAGAACATGCTCCGTAGAGGCCGAACATCGGAATCTGCAAAGCCTCTACCCCCATTGAAGTTGCTATTCCCTGCCGCAAAAGATCCCCTCCAAAAAGATATCGGATCTTTTTCAAGTCCACATGTGCCTTTCCTGCCGCAAGAACACACGCTTCTTTCTGCATGTTACTCTCCGCTTCTTCCCATGTCTGTGCTCCGAACAGGTCGTCTTTATCTGTCACGTCAAATAATTTCCCGATTGGTCCATCCGCCTCTTTGCTGCCTGCGACAGACGCAGCGCTGATAAGATACGGCGCTTCCCGAAACATAATGCTTTGCGCCCCTTTTATCTGATCCATAATCCTTCCTTTCCCTGACTCCGTCTTCCATCAGCCACGTTACGCACGCATTGCGTTTTACACATGGCGTGGGCTGAACTGTTACAGTTTTATTTTTATTATTTTTATTGTCGGCATATTTGCGAAAAATTATTATGAATTTATATACATATTCGGAAAATTATTTCAGATACTAACAGAAAAGAAATTAAAAACGCGCGTGTTGCGCGAAATGCAAGGAGTGTGTTTCATCTATGGATAAAATACAAAAACTGAAACAAGAAAAACAATATGAACAATATGTAAAAGAAAAAACGCCCCGACATAATCTTTTTCTGAATATGTGCAAAGCGTTTTTCCTCGGCGGGCTGATCTGCCTGCTCGGACAAGTTATTTATCATTATTTTGAATTACGAAATCTTTCTCCCGATGAGTGCAGCCGCTGGATGTCTCTGTCGCTCATCCTTTTAAGCGTTTTGTTCACCGGAACCGGAATTTACCAGAAACTTGCAGCCTGGGGAGGCGCCGGAGCGCTCGTGCCGATCACCGGATTCGCAAATTCAGTAGCTGCCCCTGCCATCGAATACAAAAAAGAAGGTCAGGTATTCGGCATCGGATGTAAAATTTTTACGATCGCCGGTCCTGTTATCCTGTACGGTATTTTCACAAGCTGGGGACTGGGACTGATCTACTGGTTCGGAACTTTATTTAAGTAAAACGCAGCCGTCCGTATATTTTTGTCATTCGCTCCATCTCCCGAACTGTCCCTTCATCCGGCTCGCCCGGTTTCATACGCCATTCCCAATTCCCGCCAAGTGTGGACGGCGTATTAATTCGTGCATCGCTTCCAAGTCCCAGATAATCCTGCATCGGAACGATGCACAGATCCGCCGCGCTTCCCATTGCCATAGCAATAAAATCTCCCGCAAGCGTATCTTCATCAAGACGGGGCTTATACATGTATTCTTTTGCAAACTGCCGTGTTGATCCTGCCGCCGTGTGATACCATCCTTTTGTCGTATCATTATCGTGAGTTCCCGTATATACAACGCAGTTTCTTGTATATGTATGCGGGAGATAGTTTGAATCTTCCCTTGAATCGAATGCAAACTGAAGCACTTTCATCCCCGGAAATCCACTTTCTTTTAAAAGCTGTATCACACTCGGAGTTAAAAAGCCGAGATCTTCGGCAATAATCCTTTTTCTGCCGATCTTTTCTTCCAGCGTCCGGAACAGCTCTATCCCCGGTCCCGGCATCCACTTTCCGTGTACTGCCGTTTTTTCTCCGTACGGAACAGCATAATATTCATCAAAACCGCGGAAATGATCGATCCGCACGACATCATACAGCCGGAAACAGTGTTCGATCCTGCGAATCCACCAGTCGTACCCTGTTTTTTTATGATATTCCCAATCGTAGAGCGGATTCCCCCACAACTGTCCTGTCTGCGAAAATCCATCCGGCGGACATCCCGCAACATCGATCGGTTCAAGAGCGTCATTAAAACGGAACATCTCCGGCGCCGACCATGTATCCGCGCTGTCAAACGCAACATAGATCGGAATATCTCCGATAATCTCTATGCCGTTTTCGTTCGCATAAGAGCGAAGGCGTTTCCACTGTCTGTCAAATTCATATTGCTGAAATTTGTAAAAGGCAATCTGACGCGACAGCTCTGCTTTTGCATTTTCAATCGCCTGTGACTCTTTGTTTTTAAGCGGTTCTTCCCATTCATTCCAACTCACGCCGCCGTTTCGGTCTTTGATCGCCATATAGAGGCTATAATCTTCCAGCCAAAATTGATTTTCCGAAACAAATGCGCGGTATTCGTCATTTTCTCCAAAACGCGAAAACGCTTTCTCAAGTATTTGAAACCGTATCTTATATATTTTTTCATAATCTATCTTATCTTCCCGTATTCCCTCACAGCCGTATTCGCACTCCTGCGCTGTCAACAAACCTTCTCCTGTAAGCGTTTCAAGATCGATAAAATACGGATTGCCTGCAAATGTAGAAAAAGACTGATACGGAGAATCTCCGTATCCGGTCGGCCCTAACGGAAGAATCTGCCAGTAACTTTGCCCTGCCGCCTTAAGCCTGTCAATAAATTGATAGGCTTCTTTTGAAAAACATCCGATTCCATATTTTGACGGCAGTGAAAATATCGGAAGCAGCACGCCGCTTGCCCGTTCCATAACCATCCCCCTTTTCATCAATATACCGTTTTACTAATATTTTTCTTTAATCTTATGATCTGGTTAATTTCCAAATATCTCTATTATACTGTTCAATCGTTCTGTCTGATGAGAAGTAGCCTGCTTCGGCAATATTGACAAGCATCTTTTTCGCCCATTCCTTTTGATCTGTATACGCCGCCAGCGCCTTGTCTTTCGCCTTTTTGTACGCATCAAAATCAAGAAATGTCATAAACCAGTCTTTTCCTATCAGCTCTTTTTGCAGACGCTCCAGACTTTCTTTGCATCCGATCTTCATCATCTGTTTTCCTGTAATGAAATCAACCGCCGCTTTGATCTTCGGATTCTTTTTATAATAATCTTTTGCCGAATAATCCGCTTTTTTATAATGTTCGATTACTTCGTCGCTTGACGCTCCGAACACGAAAATATTATCGTCTCCTACAAGTTCATGTATCTCTACGTTTGCCCCGTCCTCTGTACCGAGAGTGACTGCACCGTTTAACATAAACTTCATATTCCCCGTGCCGCTTGCCTCTTTTGACGCAAGAGAGATCTGCTCGGATATATCACATGCAGGAATCAGTTTTTCAGCCTTTGTCACATTATAATTCTCTACCATGACAACTTTCAGATAAGGACTTACTTCCGGATCATTATTAATGATCTCCTGCAGGCAAAGTATAAGATGAATGATATCCTTTGCGATCACATATGCCGGAGCCGCTTTCGCCCCGAAGATCGCTGTGATCGGAGTTTTCGGAAGAATCCCCTCCTTGATCTCCAAATATTTATCAATAATATACAGTGCATTTAACTGCTGCCGTTTATACTCGTGAAGTCTTTTTACCTGAATATCGAAAATCGTATCTGCGTCTATCTCTATTGCCTGTGTCTCTTTCAGATACGCGGCAAGATCTTTTTTATTTTCTTTTTTAATCTCTAAAAGGCGTTTCAAAACAGTCTCGTCGTCTTTGTATTCAAGCAGTTTGACAAGTTTAGAGGCATCTTCTTTATACTCGTCTTTGATTGTTTCATCAAGCAGCGCCGTAAGACGCGGGTTGCAGTGAAGAAGCCATCTGCGGAACGTAATCCCGTTTGTTTTATTATTGAATTTATCAGGATAGATTTTATAAAAATGATTCAGTTCCGATTGTTTTAAGATGTCCGTATGAAGCGCCGCCACTCCGTTAACGCTGAATCCGTAATGAATGTCGATATGCGCCATATGAACAGTATCGTTTCTGTCTATGATGGCTGTTGATTCATCGCTGAATCTTCTGCGAACTTTATCATCAAGTATCTCAATGATCGGAACGAGCTGCGGCACAACCTTTTTTAAATATCCGATCGGCCATTTTTCAAGCGCTTCTGCCAAAATCGTATGATTCGTATACGCGCATGTACGGGATACGACATCGATCGCTTCATCGATATCAAGCCCTCTTTCCACAAGAAGCCGGATCAGTTCGGGAATGACCATTGTAGGATGAGTGTCGTTGATCTGGATGACAGCATAATCCGGCAGATCATACAATGTACTTCCTTTTTGCACACATTCATCCAAGATCATCTGTGCGGCGCTGCTTACCATGAAATACTGCTGATAAATGCGCAGAAGCCTTCCTTTTTCATCGCTGTCATCAGGATATAAAAACAACGTCAGATTTTTTGCGATATCTTCTTTATCAAAATGAATTCCGTCTTCCACGATTCCCTCATCAACAGAATCGATGTCAAAAAGGTGCAGTTTGTTTGTCTGATCATGATATCCCGTCACTGCGATATCGTACATTCTTGCATTAACTTTCAATCCTCTGAAAGAAACCGGATAGACAACATCCGTTTTTGTCAGCCATGACTGTTTCTCAATCCACGGATTCGGAAGCTCTTTTTGAAGATGGTCTTTAAACTCCTGTTTGAACAGGCCGAGGTGATAATTCAGTCCGATCCCGTCTCCGGGCAGTCCGAGTGTTGCGATCGAATCAAGAAAACATGCCGCCAGTCTCCCAAGCCCTCCGTTTCCAAGAGATGGCTCCGGCTCAACCTCCTCGATCTGACATATATCTTTTCCGTTTTGAAAGAGCATTTCTTTTACTTCATCATAAATACCGAGATTGATCATATTGTTTGACAACAGTTTTCCGATCAAAAACTCTGCCGAAATGTAATAAAGCTTCTTTTTCCCTGCAGCTCTTTCTTTTCCTGCCGCCAGTTTCTGCACAAACAAAAGCAACGCTTCATAAATCTCTCTGTTTGATGCCTGCGCCACAGATTTACTCATATACAATTCTAATTCTTCCTGTATACCGGTTCTCATTTTACTACCTCCGAAAATTTTCCTCTCATTCCTTTTATGATTTATTTTTCTTCCTATTTTCCGAAACTGCAGTTCGGGAAAGTACACACCGGACAGTTCAAACACAAACCGCCTTCTCCGAGCGCGGTAAAATCTTCTGCTTTCAGCCGTTCCCCCGCCGCAATTCTCGGCAGTATCAGATCGAATATCGTCCGTTTTGCATACATTACGCATCCCGGGAGTCCCATGATCGGAACTTTTCCTGCATATGCGAGCATAAACATCGCGCCGGGTAAAACCGGAGCTCCATAAGTGATCACTTCATCTGCCGCATTTCGGATTGCAAGAGGTGTACGATCATCAGGATCAACGCTCATTCCTCCGGTGCAGACAACCAGTTCCGCCCCCTGTTCGATCCACTTTTTCACAGCTTCTGTAACCATATCGGCATCGTCACTGCAAAGAGTATCGCCGATTACTTCCATACCGCACTCTCTTAGTTTTTCTTTTACAACAGGAGTAAATTTATCTTCGATCCTTCCGTGATACACTTCGCTTCCGGTTGTCACGACCGCCGCTTTCATCTGACAAAACGGCAGAATCGTAAAAATCGGTTCGTTTCCGCACATCCGGTTAACCTGTTCCATCTTTTCTTCTTCGATCACGAGAGGTACGACACGCATTCCTGCGACCTTGTCTCCTTTTTTCACAGGAAAATTCCCGTGGCGTGATGCGATCACGATTTGTCCTAACCCATTTACCGCGTTCAGTTTTTCTTTATCAACTTTAAGCAGTCCGTCTGTTTCCGCCGTCAGCTCAATCTTCCCTTCTTTCGGCTTTGACGCTTTCAGAAATCTCCCCTGACATACTCGTCTTAAAACTTCCGCCGCCTCGTTTTCATGAAGCATTCCTTCTTGTTTCTCCCATACATACAGATGCTCTTTTCCAACCGAGAGCAGTACCGGAATATCCTCTTGCGTTACCACATGCCCTTTTCGGAAAACTGCGTCTTTTACAACGCCGGGAATGATTTGTGTAATGTCATGGCAGAGTACACTTCCGACCGCTTCTTCTGTCTTGATCAGTTTCATATATTCTCACACTTTCCCACTCATTTTATATAACAGTTCCGTCAACACCTCGTTTCCCAAAGAGATGTTCCGATGATTCCTGTTGTTTCTATCTATCCTTGTTGTTTCCGGTTATTCCTGTTATTTACAGTTATTGCAGTTGTTCCAACTCTTTCAGCCATAACGCCGCGCATGCGTCGCTTGGCATTCTCCAGTCGCCTCGCGGCGAAAGAGCTACGCTTCCGACTTTCGGTCCGTCCGGCAGACAAGAACGTTTGAACTGCTGCGAGAAAAATCTACGATAAAATATTTTCAGCCATTTCAAAATCGTCTCTTTTTCATAAACGCCTGCAAACGCATTCACCGCCAAAGTAAAAATTTTCTCCGGTGAGAAACCGAAGCGGAGCATATAATAAAGGTAAAAGTCATGCAGTTCGTACGGTCCGACAAGATCTTCTGTTTTCTGTGCTATGTCTCCGTCTTTCGGCGGAAGAAGTTCAGGACTTACAGGCGTATCAAGCACATCATAAAGCACCTGTCTTAATGATTCATTTTCTGTTGTATCCGCCGCATGCTGAACAAGATGACGCACAAGCGTTTTCGGTACAGATGCATTGACGCCGTACATAGACATGTGATCTCCGTTATATGTTGCCCACCCTAAAGCAAGCTCCGACATATCGCCTGTTCCGATCACCATACCGGCTTCCCGATTCGCAATATCCATAAGCACCTGAGTCCGCTCTCTTGCCTGTGCATTTTCATAAGTTACATCATGCACATCGGGATCATGTCCGATATCTCTGAAATGAACGTTCACCGCTTCTCCGATCGGCACTTCAATCAACGTCGCTCCGGTCTGTCTCGTCATCTCACACGCATTATTATATGTGCGGTCTGTTGTCCCAAAGCACGGCATCGTAACCGCAATAATCTCTTTTTTATCCCGTCCCAGCATATCGAACGCCTTTGCCGTGACAAGCAGAGCCAATGTAGAATCCAGACCGCCCGAAATGCCGACAACCGCTGATTTTGCATTCGTATGCGACAACCTTTTTTTCAGACCCATTGCCTGAATTGTCAAGATTTCGTCGCAAATATGCGCTCGCGCCGCCTCGTCAGACGGCACGAACGGATGCTGTGAAAAGTTTCTCGTAAGAACAGTATCGCATATTCCCACATGAAACGGCACAACTACCGGACAACCGCAATTTAGCTTTTCCGGTGAAAACGTCGTATTTTTACGTCTCTCTCCTACAATTTTTTCAAGATCGATCTCTGAATAAATGATCTCGTTTTTATAACGTTCTGACTGCCGGAGGATCGTTCCGTCTTCCGCAATGATATTATGTCCTCCGAAAACGAGATCCGTCGTTGACTCTCCTTCTCCCGCGTTCGCATAGACATATCCCGCGATCAGGCGCGCGGACTGACCTGCGATCAGACGGGTTCTGTAACTTCCTTTTCCGACCGTTTCGTCACTTGCAGAACAGTTGACAATGATCGTCGCTCCTGCCAAAGCCTCCTCAATACTCGGAGGAACAGGAGACCAGACGTCTTCGCATATTTCCGCGCCTACTATAAGATCCGCCGTCTCATCATCCTGAAACAGGATCTTCGGCCCGAAAGGAACCTTTTCTCCGTCAAACTGAATCCACCTCACACTGTCCGGTCCCGGAGTGAATTGACGCATCTCGTAAAACTCTCCGTAATTGGGAAGAAATGTTTTCGTTGTAAATCCGATCACTTTTCCATCGTTGACTGCCGCCGCCGTGTTATAAAGTTTCCCGCCTTCTGTAAGCGGCATTCCCACAAACGCCAGAATGTTTTTGCCTTTTGTATGCCCTGCAATCTTTTTCACTGCGCCGTATGCCGCGTTCAGCAAAACGTTCTGCGTAAAAAGATCTCCGCATGTATATCCTGTTACGCATAATTCGGGAAATGCGACGATCTTCGCCCCTTTTTCATATGCCTGATCGATCGCCCTGCATATCTGTTCTGTATTATATTCCACATCTGCCACTCGAATATCAGGCGTGGCAGCCGCTACTTTCACAAAACCATGTCTCATCTTTAACTCCACCTTTCCGCTCCCGGCTTTTCTGGTTTCCCCATCATCGGCACAAGCCGTCTTACTCTATTTTCTATCTTCATCCGTAATAACTGTTTTGCCTGATTTTCTGCCTTATCTGCTTTTTTTCAGTAATTCTTTCAGCTCGTCTACAGTGTAATTATATGCTTCATTACAGAAATGACATTTTACTTCGATATCTTTTCCATCATCGATCATTGACTGAATATCTTTTTTACCGATGCTGATAATTGCCTTTTCGATCCGCTTCTTTGAACAGTTGCAATAAAATTTTGCAGGCATCGTATCTGTAATCTCAAGATCAAGTCCTTCTAATACTTGCGCAAGCATTTCTTCCGGCGTATGTCCATGATCGAGCATAGAAGTTACAGATCGGATGTTCTGAATATTTTCTTCCAGTTTGTTCAACACTTCATCTTCGATAAACGGCATTACCTGCACAATGAATCCGCCTGCACAGCGCACCGTATTGTCTTTTTCCATGAGAACGCCCAACCCTACGGAAGACGGAACCTGTTCTGACGTAGCGAAATAATACGTCAGATCTTCCGCGATTTCCCCTGTCTGAAGAATTGTCTGTCCTGAATACGGCTCTTTAAGCCCCATGTCTTTTATCACCGTCATTACGCCCTGTCCGAGCGCTCCGCCTACATCGAGTTTTCCGTTTTTCGGAGGAAGAATCACATTCGGTTCATGCACATAACCTTTGACATTCCCTTTGCTGTCCGCTGTCACTGTAAGACCTCCGATCGGACCGGAACATTTGATCTGTATCGTCAGCATATCTGTGTCATTTTTCATCATGCTTCCCATCATTGCTCCGCCTGTGAGCAGTCTTCCGAGAGCCGCCGTTGCGACAGGACTTGTCTCATGACGCTTGCGAGCCTCCTCTGTCAGTTCTGTTGTCACTGCCGCAAATGCGCGGATCTGTGCATTCGCCGCAGATGCTCTTACAATATAATCTTTCATCAATCTTTCTCCTGTTCTGTTTTATTTTATCATTACTTCATTCTATTTTCTTTTTGTCGCTTGCTCTGTTTATTTATCATGAATTTATCGTTATTTTATTATTACTCATTCTGTTTATTTTCCGTTTTCACGGGCGATCACGCATATTCTCTCGCTCGTATCGTTCGGCGTCTCTTTCGTATCCGCATCGTAAGCCTCTATAAATACAAGACCTGCACGTTCCAGAAGTTCTTGTATCTCGGCAAGCGTATACCCTCTTTGATAATGCGTCTCCGTATATCTCCGATATAAACTTCCGTTTTCGCCACCCTCTTCTTCTGAAAACATAGTATCTTCCAAGTCACCCGCTCCTTCTTCTGAAAGCAGAGCATCTTCCGAATCTGCCGTTCTTTCTGAAACATATGCATTTTCCATAGGGTTAAAATCTTCCGCGATAAACAGCGTCAGATCGTACTCGTTGATCTGTTCTTTCTCATAGTATCTGTTATCCCAAATAAAGCTGCACACGCCGCGATCTTCCGCGATCGTACTGTCACCGATCACATCGCGGTATTTGTGAACAGTATTGAAGTCAAATAAAAAAATCCCTTTCGGATCAAGGTAATTGTTTACAAGTCGGAAGACTTCTTCCAGTTCGTCTGGTTCTGTTATATAGTTAACGGAATCGCAGACGCTTACGACCGCCCGAACGGTTCCGTACAGCTCAAACCCGCGCATATCCTGAAGCAGATAGAGGATATCATATCCTGACTCCGTTTTCTTTTCCATCGCAAGTTCTAACATTTCCTCCGAATTATCGACCCCTATCATATCGTATCCATATCCGGCAAGCCGTTCCGTCATCGTTCCTGTTCCGCATCCGAGGTCGAGCACGATCCCGTCTGTCACGCCATGTTCGCAAAGCTTCTCGCGGATGTGCCTCGCCCATTCGCCATAAGGAACATTATCCATAAATGTATCATAAACATACGCAAAACTTGTATACGCTTCCACAGTCGTTCCCTCCTATATCAACACAGCCTACAAAAATCAGCCTATCAGCTCCGCCGCGCTCATCGTTCTGCCATTATAGAAACCGATCAGCCTGCGGTGATAAATCAAAAGCTATTTTTTGCTGTATTAGAAGTGTAACACATTTTACGGACAATTTGCACTGTAATTTCACAATAGAATGTTTAGAGGATAACAGAGATATTCTTCGTTGTCTGCATAGAGTCTTTTCGTATGTAGAAACAGTGTTTCATTTTCACAATCTTTACAAAAAAGAAGTTAATCTACAGAAATTGTTCGTTTGTTTTCTTTCATATCAAAACACCTTTCTTCTATGTATCTCATAGCAACAGTCTCCTTTTCTTTATTCTTATTTTTATATATCAGATTATAACACAAACGAAAAAGTGATACCTCCGCGCTTATGCAAACGATATCACTTTCTGTGTAGGATAATAATATATTATTTTGTCACAATTCTATAAGTCTATATTTATATATATCAGTATCTTCTAATACCCACAATGCATTTTGCTCTTCAAAAATCTCCATAGATATTTCATGAATGATACAAAAACGATTATCCCATCTCTTTCAAGACGTATTCTTCTATTTTTTCAACCAATTCTACTGCTGTGTCAATTTGTTCCTCAGCTTCTTCTCTAGTCGCTATATAGAAGTCATCATAATCGCTGGCATGTCGTATTTCTTCAGCCTCAGCAATTTTCCTTCCCAAAATTCTTGGGAAGATTTCTGTCTTGATATAATTTTTATTAAAATTTGCAAGGGCATCCTTATGCCTCTTATATGCGTTTCCATCTAAAGCATGAATAGCTGAAATAGCATGATAAATTCCATAATAGGCTCTGTTATTCGCTCCCCTGCATTCTCCTGCATCTAAAAGAATTTTTGCTGATTTTATATCACTTTTAGCAACTTCCAACCTATATAGAACCAAATCTCGCCTTGTGCCTTTTTCATTATGCTGCGTCAAATAACTTTACCCCCTCACTTGCCACATTTGAATAAAACGGATACACTTCTACCCACTTATTAAAATGCTCTTGATTCTTTGCTATCGGCTTAATATCTACATCATAATCCATATTAAAATCATAGGTTGCACCAGATAACTCATGACGATACTTTTTAATGTCTATATCACTTAAATCCAAAAGCACCATAATATCTATATCCGAGTCCTTTGTATAATCGCCCCTTGCATAAGAACCATACAGAATAACTGTTTTCAAATGTTTTCCGTATATTTTACAGAGCACTTCAACATATTGACTCACTAACTCTCTTGTTGTCATAGATATACCACCTCTTTTACCAACTCTCTATTATTAAAAATCATACTTTCCAATACCTTAAATTTGTATTTTATGAACATTATCCTTTATTCCACGAAATCAATCGTTCATAAGCATTCATTTCAAATATCTATCCATTTTTATTTGCTCCACCAGTCAACCTTCTTATACTTATTATAACCGATTTTTATTTCTTTTCCTATCTTTATTTGATACCTGATTATAAATATGTAGCAGTTCAGCCCACGCCATTCGTTATACAGAAAGAGACGCCGCATAGCGCGGCGCCTCTGGTTTTGTTTCATTTTTTGCTTTTTATCAAGACAATCTTTATGCTATCCGATCTGTTTTTCAGACTGTTCAAATATTCAGATTAGTCTTCTTTTTTGCGAAGAGCTACGACTGCCGCTCCTGCCGCTAACATCAACCCTGCAAGCGGAATGATCGGTGATACGCCGTTGTCTCCTGTCTGAACTGCTTTATCCTCATCCTTCGGATTCTCCGGTTTCGGATCTTCTGACACTTTTACAAAGTTTGCTTGCAGCTCCGCTGCTCTGTCAACCTTAAACTTGTACTCTGCTTTATCAGAAACTACTTTGCCGGCTACTGTCCAGTTCACAAACTTGTATCCTTCTTTTGCTGTCGCAATCGCTGTTACAATTTCGCCGTTTTCATAGCTTTCTTTTGCAGGATCAAGTTTTACCGTTCCCATCTTAGAGTCGTTTGCTTTTACTGTTATTGTAACCTTCTCTACCGGTTTTTCTGTCTTTTTAAAGTTCGCTGTCAGTTCTACGTTCTTATCTACTAAGAATTCATATGTAGTTTCTGTAGAAACCGCTTTCCCTTCTACTGTCCAGTTCACAAACTCATAGCCTTCTTTTGCCGTTGCTGTTGCCGTTACTTTCTCTCCCTTAGCATATTCTGC